>Ga0196965_1000150_pt1 | contig 51679 bp, 80 predicted proteins | sample S1_20metaG_FD_148668 | JGI IMG/M metagenome (GOLD analysis project Ga0196965, IMG submission 148668) | Soil microbial communities from Anza Borrego desert, Southern California, United States - S1_20 | ecosystem: Environmental > Terrestrial > Soil > Desert | place: USA: California | collected...
CCAGGGACCCTCCTTGAGTACCTTCCCGTCGCAAGCGGCAAGGGCGGGTGGTGGATGATCGCCTGCAACGGGAAGGTACTCAAGGAGGGTCCCTGGACTCACCACTGGGTGCCCCTCGTTCCGTTCCACTGGAAGGATCCCGAGTCCGGCTTCTACACCCGCTCCGGTGTCGAGCAGCTCGTCCCGTACCAGCTCAAGCTCAACCAGCTCAACGACGATATCGCGGAGTCACAGTCCGCTGCGTGCAAGGCCACCCTCATGGCCCACGCAAACACCCAGCTCGATTACTCCAACTGGGACAACAAGGGCGGACGGTTCATCCTGTTCGCGGGCCAGCAGCCGATCCCGCTGGAGTGGCCCACCAACCTAAACGAGCTCTACAACGAGCGCGAGCGTACGAAGCAGAACGCTCACTCGCACATGGGCATCTCCGAGATGTTCACGGGTGCGGATCTGCCGAACCAGGTGCGTCTAGACTCCTCGGCCGGTGTCCGCGAGGCCCGGAACATGGAGGACTCTCGCAACCTCCGCCTGTGGACGACCTACGAGGACGCCCGCATGGAAGTGGCGCGGACCATTCTCCGGGTGCTCGGTATCTCCAAGGGCGCCGACGCATTCGAGGTGTTCTATCACCCAGGGCAGAAGGCGTCAGCGGAGCGCATCCCGTACGAGGCGATTAAGACCCTCCAAGAGGACGAGTACTCCTGGAGCATGCAGGCAACCCCTCTCTCCCAGATGATGCCGGCGGCTAGACGTGAGCTACTCCGCGACTGGAGCTCTCGCGGTCTCGTCGAGGAGGGTAGCGAGGAAGCACGGCGCTTCGAGGGCCACCCGAACCTGGAGCAGATCGAATCGCTGGAGATGGCGGGGCAGGACGACATCAAGCGTCACCTCGCGATTCTGGAGAAGGGCGACTATGAGCCCCCGACGGAGCTCACGAATCTCACCGTCGGTATCCCCATGGTGATCGCGAACTACCACCGGCTCCACACCTACGACGACGTCAAGGACAAGGTTCTCCAGAACCACATCCGATGGATCGTCCAGGGCACCACGATTCAGCAGATGGCGGTAGCGGGCACAGTCGCCCCCACGCCGTTCGCCCCCACCCAGGGCATGGCGGGTACAAACGCCGCAATGGGCGCACCGATGATGGGTCCCCCGGGCCTTTAATCCGGGGCCCCGAAGCACGCAGCCCGGGGTGACATATTCGAGGTTAAGATTGAGTGACTCTGACAAGCTCCTCGCCCGTCTCGCGGCGTTGGAGACAGAACTGTCGCAGTACCGTGCACAGCGCGCGGCTGCGAAGGAACCAGTAGACCACACCAAGGAACTGCAACGACAACTCCTCCAGGACCCCGTGGGCACCATGCAACGCATGGGACTCCCGGTGGACCACATGACGAGGGTGTTAGTCGCGAATGCCCTCGGTGACCAGGCCCCTCCGGAGCTCAAGGTGCTCGCGCAGATGGGGCCTCAGGTGAGCGCCACGAACGCTCTTGCTTCGGACCTCCAAGCCATGCGCCAGCGGATGGAGGAGCTCGAAGCCGAGAGAAAAGCTACGGCTGTTCGTGCCAGTTTCAAAGCGCAAGCCCAGGACAAGCAAAAGTATCCCCACCTTGCCAAAGCGGTTAGCGCCGATGCGTCTCTCTTCGAGGATGACATCGCGCGCGGGGTGACCGCTGAGGAGTTGGAGTCCCGTCTCGCACGGGTAGCCAAAGCAGTAGCCCCAGCCGCGAGTACTGAATACGCGGAGATTCCCCAGGACCCAAGCACGCAGGTCCAGGCGCAGGAGGGTGAGGTCAGTGTTGACCCCACGCCTCCACCGATCCCTCAGAAACCACGCGGACTGTTCACCCCGGAGGAACACGAAGCGCTGAAGGGCGAGATTCTCCGCAAGTACTCCCCGCGGACCTAGTTCCCGGGCCTCCGGTTAGGAGTTAATGGCTACACCTACTGCACCCACGTACACCAACGGTACGGTGAATACCTCGGCGATGGCCGAGTACTTCATCCGTCGTTACAACCTGGTCGGCCGCGACGCGGAATACACGAAGAACCGCCCGACCCTCAAGATGCTCCCGCGTGACACCGACGCCCTCAAGCGCGGTGACATGTTCTACGAGACCCTCAAGATCGGCCAGGGCTTCGCCGGTTCGCCGGACTGGGTTCTCGGTAACCGTTACCACGCGCCTTCGACCAAAGTGCGCTGGGCGGTGGACTACCCGTTCCCCGAGTACGCGCGCATCCCGTTCGATACCCTCGCGCTCAAGCGCAACAACCTCGGCACGCTGCTCGACATCAAGGGTAGCGAGGTCGAGGACGTCAAGGAGGGCATGCTGAACAACCTGGAGTTTAAGCTCTGGAAGGACGGCAAGGGTAACCGCGGCCAGATCGCCTCGGTCTCGGGTACGACCACGATGGTGGTCACGCTCGTCGCGACGTCGGACACGGACCCCGTGTTCAACATCGAGTACGGCATGCACATCCGTGGCGACACGGCTGCTGACGGCTCGGGCACCGCGAAGGATAACATCTACAAGGTTACCGACCTGAACCCGCTGGAGAACAAGTTCACCTGCGTGCTCGTGTCGGACGCCTCGGAAGCGCTCGCCGCGGATGACTACATCTTTGTGGTCGGCGCGGAGAACGCGTACATGCCGGGCATCCCGACCTTCATCCCGAGCTCGGCCCCGTCGGACACCCTCTACGGTGTTGCGCGTACGGGTAACCCGGCGCTCTCGGGCTGGCGTTTCCCGTTCAAGGCGAGCATCTCGGAGACGATCCAGCGCGCTTTCTCGAAGATGGGCAAGTACGTCAATCGTGAGGCGGGCAAGTTCGTTGTCGTCCTGTCGACCACGGACTGGCTGCTCCTCTCGATGGAGCGTGAGTCGCGCGTGATTCCGGACCCGTCGGCGCACCAGAAGTGGGGCCTGGAAGGTCTCACGGTTCGCACCTCGTTCGGCCCGATCACGTGCATCGCGATTCCGCAGGTGACTGACGGTCGCGGCTACATCATCGATTGGTCGAGCTGGAAGCTGTACACCCTCGGCAACCTCCCGCACGTCGTGGACGAGGACGGTAACACGTTCGTTCGCGGTGGCATTGCGGCTGCTGACGGGTACGCCAACGGCGACCTGATCGCGATGCAGATGCGTATGTGGACGACGCTCCTGTGCCTCAAGCCCATGAGTAACGCCACGTTCCCGACCACGGCCTAGTTCCCCGACACCCACCAAGGAGAGCAATGATTCTCAATCGTGAAAGCGGTGGGTACCTTCAGGGCGAAGTGGTTCGTCTGTGCGGCTCGTTCCGCATCGACGGTACCGACGACCCCGATGTTATCCGCGACGGAAACAGTAACTGTATTGCGAGCGTTGGCCGCGACTCGGCCGGCCTCTTCACCGTGACCTTCGATGCGGGGTTCCCCCTGCCGGAGCGCCTGGTGAGCTGGAAGGTCTCGATCGCGCGCGCCGCGGTCCCGACGCAGGAAGTGACCTCGTGTCACCTCGTTGTGGACACGTACAGCCAGAGCACGCGGTCTTTCAAGATCGCGACTGTGGACGGGGCTGACGGTACCGATGGTGCCGTCGATCCTGACGATAACGACATGATCGCGTTCGAGCTCGTCGGCTCGATCAACTCTGCCGGCACCGACGCCGCGTAGTTAGTCGTTCCCCCAGTTCTCAGACCCGGGTGTCCGGGGCAGCGGTGGAGACACCTACAGACCGCTGCGTAGCTGAGGGTTGGCTTGAGCGACTACCCCCAAGGAGCCAATGCAATTCACCTGGCAGACGCTCGTCGACCGAGCTCGTGTCTACATCGATGACGACCACGACGACACCGAGGGGTTTCTCTCGGATACCGCCTGGCTGGCCCTGTGTAACGCGGAGTACTCGCAGCTGTACCGGCGCTGGGTCCGCTCCGGCCTAGTCACGCCAGCCATCACCCAATCCACGCTCAGCCTCACGAGCGGCGTCGCCACCGTCAACGGTGTCCTCGCTGTCGTGGGTGTCGCGGAGGATATGGGATCCTACATGCGCCTCCTTGCCCCCGCTCAACCGAGTGTGGGTCGGGAGGCGTTTTGGCTTGGTAGCACCGAGAGCACCGGCACCGCGGTCCAGTGGGCAGCGACGGGATCCGGGGATAACCTGAGCGTCGAGCTCTACCCGCATCCGAGCACCGGCACCTACGTTATCCGGCACATTCCGACGGTCGCGTACTCCACGGCTCTCTCACAGTCGGTGGAGGTCCCGTACGGGGCGGACGAGCGGATGGTCCTGGGACTCGCGCGCCGGGCCAACGTCAAGGGGCGTGACAGCTCGATGCTGATCGAGCGTCTCATTAACGACGCCGACGCTGAGCTCAACTTCACCGCGTTCTCGCGGGTCGGTGGCCTTCGCGTTCGTGACAAGCGCGGTCGCGCCGGCTTCCCCCGTGGCGAGCGGTTCGGTGACGTGTTCCCCGCCAACCCCGGGGAGTGGCTCTTCGTCTAGTGAAGCGTCTCAACATCAACAGCGTTGCCGACGCTAACACGCAGCGCGCCCTTCGTGCGTTGCAAGAACGTATCGACGAGCTCGACACCGACACCACGCAGCTGGACGAGGTGGTGAGTGGGCAGGTGTCCTCCGTCTCGGGCACCTCACCCATCCATGTGACCCCGACCACCGGGGACGTCGTGGTCTCGATTGACCTGTCCGACATCCACGACGCGATCGACGCGATCGAGGCGGACATGATCACGGGCGTTACCGCGGGCGTCAACCTCAGTGGCGGCGGGACCTCCGGCACCGTCACCCTGGACGTCGTGGACTCCCCGAGCTTCGCGGGCAGTGTGACCCTGGGCAACGCGAGCTCGGACAGCCACACGGCCAATGGTGTCCTGAACGTCCAACAGCTCCGGGGCAAGGTCCAGGACCACACTACCGGCGGCACGCAGACCATCACCCTTGCCGAGGATACCACGGTCCTCCGCATCAACTGCGCTTCGACGATCGAGCTCGTCGGCATCACGGGTGGTTACGATGGTCGTATTCTTCTGATCCAGAACGTGGGTGCCGGCAACACCCTCGCGTATCACAACAATGGACTTGCGACCGCCGCCGATCGGCTGTGGCTCGATTCCAACGGTGGGTTCCGGTACCTGTTCAACAGCGGCCTGGGACTCGCCCTCGTCATGTACGACGGGACCAGCGAGCGTTGGCGTCTGGCTATTCTGGAGGGATTCAACAGCGGCGGGGGAAAGACCATTTATGGTGATTTCTCGGTCTCTGGCGGCGCGGCGTACTTTAGCAGTGCCACCACCGTAGCGGGCACCCTGGATGTTACCGGTGACGCGACCTTCTCCAACGAGGTGACCGTCGGCGGGAACATGTTGGTGGGGGACGGGGTAACAGACTCCCACGTCTTCAATGGCCAGACGATTTTCCAGGGACCGGCGTACGGATCTGTATTCAACTATATCGCCGGCAATTACGACCTGTACCTCCGAGGCGGTAATGCCAGCAGCGTGATCCGTGTCGGTGACGTGAACACGGGGAACATCCTCCTCGGCAGCACGACGAACGACACTATCGTCAATGGCATGCTTGGCGTGGGCGGGGTCACCCCCACGGAGTACCTGCACGTCCGTAAGTCCAGCGCGGGCGCGGTCGGAGCACTGGTCGAGAGCACAGCCTCCACGAGCGCCGCCGCTTTCGTCGAGGCGAAGGACTCCGCCGGGCGACGTGTCCGCATGCAGGCGAACGGCGCGAGCGGCAATCCGTTCATCGGCACCATCACGTCCCAGTCGCTGGAGATCATCGCCGGAAACACCAGACAGGCCGAATTTGACACCGGAGGCGGGCTAGCCCTCTCGCGTGCCGCAAATACCACGTTCCTGTCACTGACGAACGGCAGCTCCGCGTCAGTGAGCTCCGGTAGCACCGGGCGGCTCCGCTACAACACGACGGGGCAGGTGTTCCAGGTATCCCAGAACGGAGCGGCGTACACACCGCTGACCACGGGTACCGGAACCACGAACACCCTTACGAAGTGGACCGGTACTAACACCATCGGCAACTCCACCGTCACCGACGACGGCACCACATTCGCCGTGGGGACGCGGCTCTCATCTACGGCGGCGGTCCCGGCGGCGCTGACCCAAACGGGTACTGCGGCACTAACAATCAGCAAGACCAACACCGCGGGTATTCGCATCGCGGGTGGCTCGAATGAGATCTTTCAGCTCGGCAGTACGTCAGGCATCACGCGCGTTGATCTCGGTCCGTCGGCACTAACGGGAACCGGACAGCTCATTCTGTCGAGCACGGGCGCCACGGTGAACGGTACACTCGCCGTGACGGGCAACGTCACCCTGGGTGACGATGCGGCGTCGGATAGCCACACGGTAAACGGTAAGCTAACCGTCAATACCGTCGCTGGTGGCCAGGTCCTTGTGGTCAAGGGGGCCAGCGATGGCCAATCAGATGGCATCATTCAGGTTAAGAGCAATAAAAGTGGGTGGGGCGATATTACGGCGCAGCTCACGACCACGGCGGGCGGCTCCACTTCAACCGATAAGCTCACAGTATCCGTCGACAGCGGCTCACTGAACTTCTCCACGGGCGGCTTGTCGAATGCGGCTGTGATCTCCCACGCGGGCAACACGACGCTTGCCGGAGCGCTTGCAGTTGCGGGCGACAGCGATCTCGAAAAGACCACCGTAGCGACGACGTTCTACACCCCGGGGATTATCACCCCGTCGGCGCTGGACTCGGATACTTACGACGACTGGGCACCCACCGGCCACGCGGATGCGATCCTCGTCAGGGTGACGCTGCTCCTGGAGGCGGCAACCACAATCACCGGCTTCGAGGCCGGCGCGAATCCGGCCGGTCGGCACCTGTACCTGGAGATCAGTACACCCGGCGCCATCAGCTGCACCCTCGCGCACCAGGACGCGGGGAGTACGAACGTTAATCAGTTCTATTGCAAGGACGAGACTAGCCTGGTGGTTGACACCTTCAAGAGCGCGAACACCTACCACTTCATCCACACGGGCAGTTACTGGCTCCACGTGGGCTCCAACTAAGGGCGAATGATCGGAACAGACCTCAACCTCACGCTACCCAGCACCGCGGACACGTACTCCACGGCGATTACCAAGGTCGCGACGGCGCTCCAGGCGATCGAGGACTCCATCGCGGATGCGGCTACCCCCGCGGGCCTCGATATCACCGCGAACCTGTCGATCGGGGGGAACCACCTTACGAACGTCGGCGGTGTCGTCCTGGCGGCTGGCAACAGCCCTTCGACCGCGGGCAGCCTCTATTACTCTGGGGGAAACTTCTACCTGAAGGACGCCACGGGGGTGATCCAGGTGACGTCCGGTGGTGCACTCAGCATCACCAGCGCCGAGGGTATCACGGGCGATTACGGTAGCGGCCCCGAAGAGCTCACGTACGACAATGCCTCGGGTGAGTATCGGTTCAAGGAGGAGTCGACCCTGTACGCCGACGCGCGCATGGACGACCTGATCCTGATGGAGCCGGGTGCTTCACCGACGGACAGCGTGCGCGTTACCGCTCAGGCGATGTCGGCGAGCTACACCATGACCCTGCCCGCGGCAGTCCCGGCGGGTGATGCGTTCTTGATGATGGATTCATCTGGAACGGTTACCGCAGACCAGGGGCCAACGCTGGCCGCTGACCAGAACATCACCCTGCAAGGTACCGGTGAGGTCAAGCACGGCGACCGCGTTATGGTGCTCAGCGCAGCGGCTTTTGTCTCGAATGGCAGCACCTCCTACAGCTACGGCCCAAACGTATCTATCACGTCCACGGGAGCAGCGACGCTCTTTGCGTCCATCCCGCTCAGGACCGGCGACCGAGTCAAGCACGTGGTGTTCGCTGTGTTCGGCAACGCCTCCGCCGATCTGACCGCAATCAGCGTTGTTATTACTACGTCCAGCGGAACGTCGTCGGTGATCGGTACGGAGACAGTTACAAACGCAGCCGCCGCCTGGGTGGATATCCCCGTGACGACCACGGACACCGTGCTCGCGGCGGGCGAAGCTGTGACCCTGTACATGGTTGCTAGTGCCTCCGGTATCTCGGTTGGCAACATCCGAGTCACCTACGATCGGCCATAATGCAGCGCAATTCCCTCCAGGACCAGGATGGGGTTACCTGGCAGCCGGCGGCGCTCCCGCTCGGTTCCGGTGGCCTTGACCTTCGCAATCCGACGACGCCCGGGGCGCTCACGAAGCTGCTCAATGCACGGTTCCGGGACGAGCAGACCCTCGATCGCCGCAACGGTTACCGTGGGGTGGTGTTGCAGGACGGGGGCGAGTTTGCCCCCGGAGTAAACGAAGTCCCGGCGTACGACGACGACACGGACCTAGCCGGCTGGGACTACGGTCACGGTCAGCAGATCGTGGGATTCGCGGATACGCACTACCCGATTGCGCGGCGCGGGCGAGGCACGTTTCGCCACGACGACACCGATCTTGCGTGGACTGGCGATCGGCTACTGATCCTCGGAACCGAGGGTCCATGCCTCGGTCACAGCCCGTTCTGGCGGCGTGGTAGCTCCACAACGCCGCTCGCCCATGGAATCCCCGCGTACCTCCCGGTGCAGTCCGATAGCACCCCACCGGACGTCATAACCGGTGACTACGTGGAGACGTGCCTGACCACGACCTCCAGGGTCATTGTCGCCACCTCCAGCAGCGGCGACCTGATCGCGTGGGTGGTCGATCGCACCACGGGCACGCTCCTCAACCGGACGGTCCTGTACAACGGCACCATCTACGACCCCCGCGTAGTCCGCTCGACTAACACGACCCAGGAGTACCCGATGGTGTTCTGGCGCGTGGGTACGGACTTGTATTCGTCGTACTGGAGCGGCACGGGGTGGAGCATCGCCTCCCCGATCGCATCTGCGTGTGATGCCCACGAGGTGGTGGAGTGCTTTGTCGGCTGTATGCTCCTCTGGCGTACGGCTGGTACCGTCAAGATCGGGACGTACATCGGGCACTCCACGTACAGCGGTAGCTACGACTTCGGCACCACTGTCCCGATCAGCAGCACCGGGGCTCTTGCGCTTGCCGTCAGCGACTTCGGCCCGATCGCGGTGGTCTACGAGGCGGCTTCCGGTCAACACCTCTGGCTGTCCACGTTCAGCTCCACGATGGGAAGTCAGGAGGAGGTGGAGCTCGTCGCGGACCACGGCCCTTGGAACTCGGGGCTAACGGCGTGTTGGCGCAAACTGTCCGACACCAGTGACCTCCCCGTCGTGGTCCATGCCGGTCTGGGTGACAGCTACACCAAGATCCTGGAGGCGCAGGTGGTCAACGGCACCCTCACGGTGCTCCAGACCGAGACGCGCTATAACACCCACGTCGCAAGTAAGTCGTTCCTGGTCGGCGACGAGGTGTTCTGTTGGCTTCGGGCGACGAACTCCGAGACGAACTACCTCGTGGGCGGTGTCACCGGGTGCCAGGTCTCGGGCATCGCGGACCGCGAGGAAGCGAAGGAGCGCGTCGTCAATAACGGGGTGAAGTCCATCCCGATCGTGGCGCAGGACCCCGCCGATCAGTATCGCTTTACCTGGATCCGGCCTTACACGACGTTCCGGGTACTCGTGGTCGACGGGCAGGATACCTCCACGACGTACGGCGGTAGCGGGCCGAAGTTTGAAGATCTGTACGACCGCGCCGGTAACGCCCGCATCGGTGATCTGAACTTCCTCCCCAAGCTCTCCGCGGTGCAGTACGGGGAGGCTGTGTACCTCGCCGGGTCGCACGTCAGGTGTTGGGACGGTTACGAGCTGGGGGACGCGGGGTTCCATGACTACCCTCTGGTGTCCAGCACCAGCCACTCCAACAGCACCGGATCGCTGACAAACGCGGGGACGTACTACTACCGGGTGTACCCCGTCCGCTACAACAAGCGCGGGGAGCGGTTCCAGGGGCCGGCGATTACGAGCTCCCTGGTAACACTCGGCGCCACGAGTGACACGGTCGAGCTCACGATCAAGACGGTCCCGTGCACGAATCACGATGACGTGCAGTTTGAGATCTACCGCACCGAATCGGGGCAGACGACGTTCTATCTCGTTGGTGCCACCTCCAACGATCTCACGGCGGCGACGGTTACCTACATCGATACCCTGTCGGACGCGGTTCTGGTTACGCACGCCGCGGACCCGCACGCACCCGGCATCGGTCTGAATGCGGAAGTGGAAGAGCTTGGGCCCATCGGGTGTGAGCTCCTCATGGCCGCTGGTGACCGCCTGTGGGGTGCCGGTGGGCAGCTCCCCCCGGGGACCGTGCAGTACTCGAAGCTGCACGAGAACGGGGAAGGCGTCGGGTTTGATGCCCTCGCCAGCACCCAGCAGATTGACCTCCAGGGTAAGCCCATCACCAGTATGTCCTCGTTCGGGGATATCGTGGTGTTCTTCCTCGATTATGGGATGCAGGTGCTCACCAACTCGGGTCCGAACAACTACGGTGCCGGCGGGTTTGGTGTCCCCCAGCTCGTTCTGGCTGACGGCGCCACGACCCACTGGGGTACCGCCATCACCCCCATCGGTATCGTGTTCTGGGGTGCCGACGGTCCGCGCCTCCTTGCCGCCAACATGCAGGTTGACCAGATCTGTGCCCCGGTGCGCGAGCTCACGAAGGAACTGTCACCCTCGGGCGTACAGGTAGATCTTTCTCGCCAGGAGTGCGTCTGGTATACTGAAGAAGGTACGGCGGTTCTTTGGAACTTTCGCGCCGTGGAGTCCAAGTTCGGCCAGCTCACGAGTATGGGCCGATGGGCACAGTGGAGCGGCCTGCGGGTCGCCGGGTGCTCCTCTCACGCGCTGGTGACTGTCGACGGTCGCGCCCTGTATGAGGATGAGGACGCCTACGGTGACGATGGTGTCCCCTTCGCCTACACCGGCCGCACCGGGATCGTATCACCGGAGAGTATCCTAGGTGGGTACTCCATGGTTCGTGCCGTGGGTGTCGCCGGGGAGTACCTGGGTGACCACACGCTCCGGGTGAAGGTCTGGTACAACGCCGCTCCACTCTGGACGGATCAATGGGAGTGGCAGCCGGGCGAGGAGATGGGGCTGACCCCGGGCACCGAGCTCGCGGACCTCACCGCTGCGGAGATCGACGCGCTGGACCTGCGTGACCGGTCCGGTGCCTATGCCACGCACAAGCGCACCTCTCGCCAGGTGTGCCGGAGCTTTCAAGTCGAGTGGAGCGACATCAGCTCCCTGCGGCCGACGTACCGGTTGCATGAGCTCACCTTCGAGCTCGGCGGACACGGTGGCCTCGGTCGCGTCCCCGTCCACACGATCTCAACCTCGGTAGGCCGCTAATGCCAGACATCGACCCCACAACCATGAACGCGTACCTCCAGGCGGCGGGTATCCAACCCAAAGCCCCGGATACGATGGACCTGGTGTTCCAGAACGCGGATAGCGTCGAGCGCGTGCTTGGCTACAATGCCGGGCACACGTTCCGCAACGCAGCGGCGGACGGCACCACGATTGAGCACGGCCGACGCTTGCGAGAGGAGACCGATCGCGAGATTGACCTGATACGACGTCAGCAGCGGGTGAAACACTTCGAGCGTATCGAGCAGTACATGGCCCGGGGTTGGCCCCTCGCACCCGAGGACGCCGAGTGGTACCAGCAGGTCCAGGCGCGCAAGGGTGTACAGACGAAGCCGCCGGGGGCCACGGCTAGGGACGTCCCGCGCGCGCAGGGCAGCGAGGACATCGGGGCGCAGCTAACCCTCGGGGAGAACGCGGCTGTGACGCTGGAAGCCATGACCGCGGCAAAGGTCGACCCGGCGTACAACCGTGGATTCATCAACGGAGTGCAGCGCCCGGTTCCGTCGGTCGCGGACACGTACAAGCACGAGCAAATCCCCGAGCAGGTATCAGCGCCAGCAACGAAGCTGCACCCGGCAATCATCCCCATCGCCGATGGTGCGGTGGCTGGTCGCACGGAGAGTGGGCAGCTCCTTGACAACGAGGGGCGCCCCATCGGTCCAGGTGAGGGTATGCGGTACGGTAACCGTCTCCCCAGCGATGTCGGCCTCGGCTCCCGCACTGGCGATCAAGACAAGTTCGCTCAGGACGCGATCGAGCTCATGTACGGGGACCATCTGGAGGCCGTCGAGGAGAATGGTGGGAAGTGGCCGGCTGGGTACTTCCAGAACATGTCCGCCGAGACGAAAGAAAACATCAAGAAGGGCGTGACCGACTTGATGCGACGTCGGCGCAACGCACGTACCTAGCGCGACACCAGCGGCGAAGATCGCAGTCAACACCAGTTTCATACACGCAAGACACCGGTCACCCCGGGTCGGTTCCAAAGGAGTTTAATGGGTCAAGGAAGTAACGCAACACAGGGCGCCATGGGCGGCGCGATGACGGGAGCCGCGGTCGGTTCTCTACTCGGCCCCATGGGTACCATCGGCGGTGGCCTCATCGGTGGCGCGCTAGGCGGACTTGGTGGGTGGTACGGTGATCAGGGCGCCGGTCAGTACGAAAAGCAGCTCCAGCAGCTCTCGGAGTACTACAAGAACCGTGCAGCGCCGCAGATGGGTTCCGCAGCTCAGGCCGGTTACTCGGGCTTCCGTAGCAACCAGGCGGGTCTCATCTCGCAGCTTGAAGCGATGGCTCGCGGCGAGGGTCCCAGCGCGGCTCAGGCTCAGATGCGCGAGGCGATGGACCGGGCAGCGGGCAGCCAGGCGTCCGCCGTCGCTGGTGCCGGTGGCCGTGGTGTTAACTCGGGCGCGGCACTTCGCAACGCGTCGAACAACACCGCGGCGATCCAGTCCCAGGGTGCGCGTGATACCGCGACGCTTCGGGCGCAGGAGCAGTTCAACGCGATCGGGATGCTCGGTCAGAACATCGGCCAGGGTCGCGCCGCCGACGAGGGTATCAACACCTTCAACGCTGGTGCTCAGAACGACCAGATGACAAACAACCTCCGGGCGAAGCTGGAGACGATGGGCCTCAACGATAAGTCGCAGCTGGAGGCGCTCATGGGCGCGATGGGCGCCGCGGGTCCCTCGATGGGCCAACAGCTCCTGGCGATGGGTGGTATGGCCGCGGGCCCGGCGCTGCAATACGGGTTCGCTCAAGGCAAGCCCCCGGGGATGTCGCCGATCGCGAACGGCAACCCCGGGCAAGGTGGTTACTTCACCCCTACGCCGATGCAGCAGATGAACCAGCACTCCCCGTACTTGCAGCAGATGACGCAGCAGTACATGCAGCAGCGCCCGGCCTCGTTCAACCGACTGCCCGGACAGCGGTAAATGCCAGTCGACGAGACACTCATCCAGCCCCCGGAGGGCACCACGCTATCGTGGGATATGCACCCCGCGGGTGACATTCCCCACCCGAGTGAGGCCGTCGAGCCGGTTCCAGCCCAGCCAGCTCCAGCCGAGATGCCCAATTCGGGCAGTCAAATGCCCAATATGGGCAGCCAGACTCAAAGCCGTGGGGCTTCGGTTACCTACAAGGGTATCACCGACGACACCCTGAAAAAGACCGCGAAGATTCAGACGCGGGCGGATCGGTTGGCGGCGCAGGACAGTGCACCGCAAAACGCGATGTACGAAGAGGCCACGGTATTCGCGCAGGATAACGCGCGAGACCAGGCCATGATTGCTCGCGAGCGCGCGGCCAAGGAGAAAGAGCATTTCGCCAAGGAGATGGAATTCGCAGAAGCGATGCGAACCATCAACGACACCGCGGCGAAGGCTCACGCAGAGGCGTGGGACAGCTCGAAGGTCGTCCAGCAGCAGTACATCGGCCAGCTGGAGCAGCAGCTCGCGGGTGTCCGTCAGCTCTCCCAGAGCTCCGGGGACCCGTACGAGACGATGGGTCGCGGCGTTGCTCTCGGCCTCATTGCACAGCACGCGGTCCAGGGCTTCCTTGCCCCGGCCGGTGTGAACATCGACGTGGCCGGCATGACCGATCGCTGGATTAATCGCGAGATGCAGAAGCATCAGAACAAGATCCAGAATGCTCGTGAAGATGCCCAGGGCACGATGCACCTGTATCAGATTGCTCGTCAGTCGTCTCAGGATGACTACGAGGCGCGAGAGCGTTACCGCGCCTTCCTCCTGGAGGGCATGAAGAACCAGGTGACCGCGGAGGCCGCTCGGTTCAACAGCGAGCTCGCGAACACCAACGCGAAGCAACGCGTCGCCGAGATCGATGCCCAGCTCAACCAGGTGAAGCTCAGCCTCGGGGAGCGCAAGTTCCAAGGCGAGTACAACAACCGCAAGCTCCGCATCGACCAGGCGCACATGCAGGCGTCTGATGCCGCGGCGATGATCAACGCTAAAGCCAACATGATGGAGGCTGAGACGCGTCGCAAGGCGGAGGATAAGAAGGTCCCGGCCGGTGCACTGGATGGCATGTTCGCGGTCTACGATCCATTTGAGGAGCGCGGACCGGGCAGCAAGCCGAAGTGGTACATCAACCCCGATGACAAGGATGGTATGTCCAAGTTCCGCGAGAAAGAGGTGGCAACCAGAGCGCTCTACTCGCAGCTGACCGAGCTCCAGCGGCTCAAGGCGCGGGCGGAGAAGGCGTCCGGTGGACCTCTCCCCCTCGCAACTGACTTCATGAAGGGCAAGCTGTCGCAGGAGTACCGCGAGTACCTCCAGGCCCGGACCAGCGTTGTGGCCACAATCACGAAGTCCTACTCCGGTGCCGCGTTCACGGACTCGGAGCGTAAGACCTACCTGTCCATGCTCCCCTCTGAGAAGTTCTGGGAAGCCGGCAAGAATGACGCCGCGATCCCGATCCTCAAGAACAAACTGCGAACCGACTTCCAGGGTGCCGCGGATACCTACGACTGGTCGCGCGCGGGTGCCAAGGCGGGCGAGAACGTGGAGGCCGAGTACAACATCCTGACCGGTGAGCGTGGCGGGCCCGTGAGCACCGTTGCGGGTGGCCTCCTGAAGGAAGCGAAGGACGAAGGGTCAGACGAAATCCTGGAGCCATCACGTACCTTCCAGGAGCTCATGCCCGTGGTCAGTCACCCCGGCTCGCGCCAGGTGCACGATAAGACCGGCCAGCCGGAGAAGCTGAAAGTCGTGGAGGATTTGGCTCGGATTGCACTTGACCCACGCGGCTCACGCCAGCAGTTCGCTCGCCCCGGTGCGACGATGCCGGACAGTGACGAGATGTTCCGTCACGAAGCCGTGGCGGCGCTCGATCGTCTAACCGAGGACAGCGATCCGTTCATTTCCGCATACGCCTCCAAGCTCGTGGAGACGATGAAGAGCGACCCGCAGAGGCTCAAGGGGCTCATGGGTATTCGCAACAGTATCGTCGAGACTTCGGATTGGATTAGCCCGACGGAAGCCGCGAGCACGCCTCTCAGCCCGGTGAAGTAATGGGTAAAGTTAACGTAGTCCTCCCGGATGGCACCGTTACCGCCGTCGATGAGGATTTGTACCTCAAGGCGAAGGATAGTACCCTAGTCCGTCGCGAGCTCGCGGGGGAAGAGTACGATCGTGGTGTGGAGGCTGACCGCGAGGAGGGAACTGTCGGCGGTACGATAGCCGCGGGTCTGCTCGGTGCGGCCGATACGGTTACGTTCGGTGGTGCCAGCGGCTTCTTCGGTACGTTCAGCGACCACGCGGCAAATGTCTCGGGTGGCGAGGACGAGCTCGAAGCACTCAAGGCCGATCACTCCACCGCGTACGGTGTGGGTGCCGTGGCCGGTGCGTTCACGCCCTGGGGTGCCCCCGGTTTGGCCGCTGGTGCCGGTCGCCTCGTGGAGGCCGGTCTCGCCGCTCGCGCGATCAACCCACTCACGCGCGGTGCCGCGTTCGGTGCTCGTGCCGCAGGTCGCGGTGTCGAGGGCGCCATCATGGGTATCGACGGCGAGCTCGTTCAGACGCAGCTCACCGGAGACCCTCTCACGATCGAGGGCTTCATCGAGGAAGCGACGATCGGCGGTATCATGAACGTCGGCGTGGGTGCGCTGGCGGACGGTCTCATGGGCATGGGGCGCAAGGCCAGAGCTTCGATCGCCGACGAGGATGCTTTTCGCGCTGAGCTCCGGGTGGCGGACGAGGGTCGCGCGGTGTTCGACCACAGCGGTGCGGGTGACGCATACAAGGGGATGCGCGAGGCGGTGGAGTCCGTGGACGATACGTTCACCAAGGACTGGAAGGCCGTCGAGAAAGATAACGACGTCTGGGATGACTTCCTGTCGAGCCCGAAGCGTTGGGGGCAGAAGCAGCAAGAATTCAGGGCGGCGCAGAACAAGATCCGCGAGGAGTTTGTACAGGGCAAAGCAAGCCCCACGGTAGCGAAGGAAGCCGCGTCCTCGTACAAGGCGCAGAACCCGCTACCGACGAAGCCCGCGAAGCCGGACCTGGAGGATCTCCCCAAGGAGCCCAAGCCCCACAAGGTGCCCGAGACCCCGAGCCGCAGTGCCGCGGGTATGTCGGCGCTGGACGAGCTCAAGGTCAACCGGGCCCAGGCCGAAGCCAATGACGTCATGCGCCACTACAACACGGCCAAGACGCTCACGGAGAAGCGTAACGCCAAGGCGCTCGCTGAGTACGAAAAGGCCCTCAAGGACTACGAGAAAGCCACGGCGGACTGGAAGGTCGGTCTGGACTCCCACGTCAAGGCCTCGGTGGAAGCCGCTCGCATCCCCAAGGGTGTGACCCCTGAGCAACAGAAACTCTCTCAGGCGTTTCTCAAGCACATCGATGACGAGGTGTACGAGGCGGAGAAGATGTGGCGCGGTGGGCTCAAGGCCGAGGCCACGGGTCGCCTCCACGAAATCTCCCGGAAGCTCCAGGACACGTACGGCGCCCGTATCCCGATTCCCGAGGTTCCCAAGCTCCCCCGGCCGCGCTTTGACCGCCCGGCCTACGAACCGTTCCCGGATACCCTTGAGAAGCTATCCCGTGCCCGTCCCGAGACGATCGCGCGCCTGGCTAGTCGCCTGGAGCCCGAGATGCTGGACGGTCCCCTGGGGCGCCTGGTGGACGAGCTCGGCCTCGAAAGGCTGGGTGACACCCGGGCCACGTTCGCGGCTCTTCACGAGCGGCTGAGCAAGTACGCCAAGGTGATCGACAAATTTGAAGCTCAGAGGGTGGCAGAGGAGATCGATGCCACGAAGATGGGGCGCGTCGGTCGGTTCATGCGCAAAGTGGGTATGAACGCGGTGCGCAGCTGGTCCGGTTACCGCGCCTTCGACGTGGCGGGTGGTGGTGCCTGGGGTGCTCTGATGGGTGGTGCAGCTCGTACCGTGGCCACCTCCGGCATGACGTACGTGGGTGCTAAGATTGCGGGCCTGTCGGACGAGGACGCGAGTACCGCGGCCATGTTCGCGGGTGCCAAGGCGGGGCTCGGGTCGAAGATTCGTAGCCTCGTCGCGAAGTACGCTGACCCCGGAGCTCGGGCACTCAACCGCCTGGGTCCCGTGACCAGTGTCCTCACCACGCGCTTCGACGGCACCGAGGACAAGGAGAAGGACATCCGCAAGGCGACGCTCAACCGCATCCGTGACGTGATCGCGGCGGCGCAGAACGCGGCGGACACGGGCTACGTCGCGGTGTCCGGTATGGGGCTGCTCGGTCACCCCGCGGATCTGGGTTTCAAGATTCAGAGCCACTACGTCAGGGCACTCCAGCACCTCGCGGATACCGCCCCCAAGGACCCCGGCATCGGCCAGAAGTTCGGCGGCGACAGTGATTGGCTCCCCAGTTGGTCGGATCTGATGGCGTGGGCGCACCGCTTCGAGGCCGTGGTTGACCCCCTGCGCGCCATTGCCCGGCAAATCTCGGGGGAGGGTCACCCCGCGGCGAACGAGACCCTTTGGTATACGTCCCCGGCGATCGTCGGGCTGGCGGCGGAGGAGCTCGTGTACGAGATGCCCCAGATGCGCGGCATCGCGTTTGAGCGGGCGGGCGGTCCCGCGGGGCTGCTCGGTCTCCCCACGGGGCTACAGCACCCCCAGATCGTCACCGCTATCCAGGGGCAGTACATGAAGGCACCCCCGGAGCAGCAACAGCAAGGTTCAGGTAACCCCGTCGGTCGTCCGGCCGCGGTGCAATCCAAAGTCGCCGGTAGCTCAGTCTCCGGCCTGATCAGTCAGTAGGAGATAAATGGCAGTCGGAACCGTTACCCCAGCAGCGAATTGTAAGCGAGCAGTCTGTCTCATGACGGCACAGACCGCGAACACCTCCATCCCCACCGCGGCGACGGATGGCATCCCCAACTATCCCACGCGCGTCGGAGCCGAGACCGATGACGGCGCGTGCTATGCCGTCACCCACGCCGAAGCATCGACGCTGCTGATCCACAACAGCGCCGGCTCGGGTACCGTCGCGGGCACCTTCACCCTGTGGGGATATCTCGCGGCGTCTGGCGCCTGGTACGAGGTCCCGGTCAACGGTGGCACCGCGGTTACCCCGGTGGCACTGGCCGAGACCGATACCGACCTAGTCACGCACCGCGAGGTGTTTGAGCACCTGGGCCACTTCGATCGGTTGTGCCTCCAGCTAACGGGGGTGAGCGGCACCGACACGGCGTTTGACGCGTGGCTTGTCACGCACAAGCCCCTGAGCACCTAGTGGAAACGGTAATCCAGCTCCTTGACTTCGGCATGGGTGCCGCGTGCTTGCTGATACTGGTGAAGCAGCGAATCCCCCAGCGCGTGACCCGCCTGGAGAAGCACGTGGGCCTGCCCCCGATGGAAAAGCTGGCGGCGTAGTGTGGAAGCCTCTGTTTGAACTAGTCCTCCGAATCATAGAGTGGTTGACCCGGCCCAAGGCGCCGAAGGACACCCACCTCTCCCAGCTGGAAGCCGCGAACGAGGAAGCTCGTGAGGCGCGCGCCGCGGAGCTCGATGAAAAGATTGCTGACGCTCGTGACGCTGATGGCGTTGCTGAGCTGCTCCGGGACGTCACTGGCGCCCCACGAACCGACAAACCGTAGTTGCCGCATCCCGGCGGCGGTACCCCCGCCACAGTTGCACGCGGACGCCGATGGCGATCTGGTGTGCCTGACTGTTGATGACGCGGTGTCCCTCATCAAGTGGATCCACGCGCAGAAGGAGCTCGAATGGGCCCTCGCGGGATGCCCGTACATCGATAGGAGTTAATGCGCCTGATTCTATTGCTGCTCGCTTCCTGTTACCACGCGCCTCCCCAGGCCCCCGAGCGTCGCGAAGAGCCGACGTACATGATGATCACCCCGGGCATCGGCCAGTGCACGGCTTGGGGTATCGATGACTCGCACGTCATCACAGCCGGCCACTGCTGCCACGAGGAGGGGGAGTACACGCTGATTAGCTCCTTCCACCGGCACGTCAAGGCGACCGTCGTGCGGTTCCTGGACGAGGACTACGAGGATCGCACCCCCACCGATGTCTGTCTGATGCGGACGTACTCCCCGGTTCAGCACATGTCCCTCGCGACGGAGATGCCCCAGATTGACGCTCCCATGGCGTTCGTCGGTTATCCCCGCGGCGAATGGGTGCACTCCACCGGCTTCTACATCGGCGATGTGGACGGCCCGTTCCAGAACTGGAACAACTACGCGTTCACCGCTCCCTGTGACAAGGGCGCCTCCGGTAGCGCGGTGTTCACCGACGCGGGTGTATTCGGGGTGCTCGTTCGCCTCGGCTTCACCGGGGAAGATGTCCTCCCGGGCGCGATGGGGTGCATTGCATCCCCGCTCAGCCAGATCGTCGAGATCCTGGACTAGTGGGTAACCCGATGTCCATGCGGTGGTGCCGACTGTACAAAGGCACCCCGGCAGAGCTGAGTCTCGAGGACGCAATCGCGGAGCTCGGTGTCCCTTACCGGACCCAGTTCCCCGGTTTCATGTACGGTGTCCGGTTCTTCCCGGACTTCTATCTCCCAACCCTCGGCATCGTGATCGAGGTGGACGACCGTAGCCACGACGAGCCCGAGAAGCAGGAGGCCGACGCCGAACGTACCCGGGTCCTGGAGCGTGAGTGGGGCGTCCGTGTCCTTCGGTGCCGAAACGAAGAAGCCCTCAGCGACCCACGCGGGACACTGAGGGCAATGCTTAGGTCAATCGGTCTGTGGCCGCTACCGGAGCGTCGGCGGGTGGCGAGCTCGTTGCCCGCACCCCGTAAGGCGCCCCAGAAGCAGGCTAGGGACGCGCGGCTGTCGGGGGTGCGTCAGCGTCGAGGGCGGCGAGCAAACGCTGTCTCCGAGCCTCCCAAGCCCTCCAGGCCTTAGTCACCAGTTCGCTTAGCGTCGCCTCCCTTAGCTTCCGCTCCCTCTCCCTCTCTCCCCAAAGGTACGTACCAATGCTCATGACCATCCTCTCGTACGCAGTGGCTGTGATCGCGGGTGCCGTGGTGGCACTCCGTTACATCGCGCCGAAAACGAAAACGACCGCGGACGACAAAGCGCTCGCGGTCGGTGAAAAGGTTCTGGAGACCGCCGAAAAAGTCGGCTTCCAGGTTCCTAAGAACTAGTACACCCAGATGGGCGTGAACCCCTGGGACGCCAGGGCACGCCTAAGCTCGTCACGACCCTTCTTACCCAGGCCGCGACGAGAGTACGTGCGCCAGTCGATACTAAGCAGCTGATCGACGGTGCGGAAGTCCTGGTTAAGAGCGAAGTTGCGGATACGGGTACGGTAGTACCGCGGGACCTTGGCTCGCTCAATCAGCTCGTCCACCGTCACTAGAACAGATGCTCCTGATGTGGCGCCGCAACCGCGGTCGTCACCCCCGAGGCTCCCCCGGCAGAACCGGAGGGGGCCTTCTTTTTTGCCGGCTTGCGGACTTGTACCGCCGGGGTCTGCTGTGCCTGTGCCGCCAGTACGTACAAACCGTCATCGCGACCCTTGCCGGGCCTGTAGACGATCTCCTCACGGTCCTTCGCCTTGGTAACGAAGGAGCGCAGCGCGAACTTGCTGGCGTCGGGGAGCTTCTTCTGCACCTTGTCCCACAGGACGGAGAAGGTGTGCGGTCCAGTCTTAAGAATGCCCCGCGCCACGTCCGACACCGACGGCGAGTTACCGTTGGACACCGGACGCGGGCGGGGTTGAACGCCGCGGGACTGAACCTGGGGGATCGGTTCAACCGTCGCTCCGTTCAGACCGAGCGCAGCGGCCATTTCGCGCTTCTTCGCGGCGAGCTGGCTTTCAAGGGTTTCGATTTCATTTGCAATGGTGGTGATGTGGCTCGACATAACCCGTAGCTTGGGGGTGCCCGTGCTAATTGTCAAGGCGGAATGTGTACCCTGTGTCCCGTAATCGCGTGAGGAGTACCGGCTCGGGATCCCGCAAGTACAGCGCGTGCGGAAACGGGTTGGAGGACGACTTTACCCCCGGGGGAGGCTCGAAGTTGATCCGCCTGTCGGGAAACCATACGTGCGTGGTTGCCCCAATGAGCTCGGAGAACCACTCCGTTGACGGATCCCAGCGCAACAGGAAGATGAACCGGGTGTGTTTGTAGTGCCGGACCCAACGCAACACCTGACCCCTGGAATAGGGTGGATTTACGTACACCCTCCAAGCTCCAGGCGCCGCGATCAGGCTACCGGCGCAGGAAAACCACCCCGGGGCGTCCAGGTCGTCCAGGAGCCCATTGTCGTCGAGCTCGTACACGCACGTCAGCTTCGCGTCGATGTGGCTACGCTCGTTGCTGCAAGGATCGAGGTCCACCTCACCAATCAACCGCGCGAGCCATTGTGGCGTACACCAACTGTCTCGGGACCCACCGTTGCCGCCTAGGGTTTTGGCACCTGCCAGTGGTTGCACACCCAGCACACCCAGCTCTTCCCCAGGCGTGACATCGACCGCCCGCAGTGAATTGGCGCGGTCTCCTCGTCCCACAGGTCCGCCCACTCCGCCGCGGTAATTTCCCAGCCATCGTCCACCTTCACCGGCTTCTTCCGATCGCAGTCCATCGGGCAGTAGAAGCTCTGAAACAGCGGCTTCATCCTCATCCCGCACGTCGGGCACTTCGGCTGCGTCGTCGCCACTAGCCACGCGGGTACACGAGGGTTGTGGGCCGAATTACCTTACAGGCGTCCGACCACTCGTACCCCAGGTTGATGGCGGCGTCTCGTCCGTGCCGGGGGGAACAGTCAGCCACCAGGTGGCGGTCACCATGAGTATCCGGGCGGACGATGATGCCGATGTGGTCCCGCGTCAGCAGCCAATCGCCGGCCAGGACGCGCTCCTTGTTCACGCCCATCTCGACGAGCGGCCGGCAGAACTTCCGACCGTCGATCGCGTCGTCCATCAGGCTCGCGCAGTTGAGCCACTCTCCCCGCGTACCGTGGTAGCCGGGCTGTAGCCGATCGATACCCGAGCACCACAGGACGAAGCCGATGCAGTCACTCGTGGGTGTGCGCTCCCCGTAGCTCCACGAAGCGCAGTGCGCAGCCCCCGGAGCAAAGCCCCCATTGAAGCCGCCCTCCAGCCTGTACGCAATCGGCTTGAGCTCGCCGTACCTATTCGCGATGCGCGCGGTGATCATCTCCCACGCGCGGTCCCTGGCCTCTAGACGCGAGAGTCCGAGGATCTCCCCTCTCAAGCACTCTCCTGATCCGGGGTCACACCACCGGCCTCTGGCGTATCCTCCGTGAGCACCAGCGGCTCCGGTGGAGTTTCCTGCGGGGGCATCACTGCCCGCGCCAGGCGATCGAGGTCCAGCGCGAGGCCGAACACCGCATCACCCAGGGTCTCCATCAAGGCCAGCACCTGGCGGCTGATCGCGCCGTTGGGGTGAACGGGTGTCGCCTTGTAGTGCTCGTTAAGTCGCTCGCGGAGTGCCTTGCTGTAGTCTTGACGGTTCATTTTGCCTCGAAGTAGTTGGGGCCGTGTCCGGTCTCCACCTGAAGGTCAACCAGCAGGCGGGTACCGTTGGCCGTTGCCTCGGTCATGTGTCGTTTCAGGATCTGGGCTGCGCGGTCCACGTGCTTCAGTGGCCCCCGGGTTACGAGCTCGTCGTGCACCTGGAGGCACAGGACGTACCCCAGGGAACGGAACTCCTTGTCAGCCAGGAGCCTCACCATCGCGTCGCCGATGATCTCGGCGCCCGTGGCTTGCATCGGGAAGTTGTATCCGCGTCGAAATGCCCGCTTGTGCAGCCACTCGTCTGTGGCCGTCATCTCGGGGCTCAGGTCGCACCATCGACCGCCCAGTGAATAGATGCCGTGGTGCTTTGCTACGAATCGCTCCACCCAGCGGAACCAGTGCCGCATCGCCGGCCGGGCATCGAGTAACGCCTCCCGCATCCGCGTGGAGGTCTTGTCCCCGATCATTTTCCCGTCGGCGCCGACGAGGGTGTCAAAGTTGAATTTGCCGTACGCCAACCCGTACCAGACCGCTTTGATCAGGTACCGGCACACCGCCCCGAACGGGTGATCCTTGAACTCCCCGACGGGGATGTAGTCGACGGTCTCCCCCGCATAACTAAACCCTGGGGGTACTTTCCAGCCCAGCCAGCGCCCGAATACGTCCCGGGCGTTGTTACTGTGCGGATCGATTTTCAGGGCGATACCCCGATACATCTCGGCGATCTGGTCGTCACCGAAGAGCCGGAGCGCGAAATCACCCTGGATAGCCATCTCCAGGGCGGAGTAGTCGGCTACGAGGAGAGTCTGTACCCCGGGGGCCACTGTGTCACCCACTCCAGAAACTCCTGGTCCCCGATGAAATACCAAAGGGCCAGCCACCTCTCCCACCACTCGGCCGGTGTCCTCAAGCAACTATCGCCTTCCGGATCTGATACAAATCTTTCTCCTCGCGAGTGGGTAACTGTTGAGCTTCAAGCTCGCCCTTGATGCCCAACCTGCCGGTGACTGCGCCGGCTCGCCCGTCGTCATCCCCGGCCGGCCCACACATCGGGTGCACCCAGCCCCCGGAATCGCGCAGCTTCACCAGGTACTTCTTCCCCGAGCGGATCCGCTGTAGGATCAGCAGATGCTCAACCAGTTGCGCCGCGTCTGGACACGCCTTCGCGATCCAGTCCATGGCCGTGGCATCCATCTTTACGTCCCCACGCTTCACCTTTCCCTTTCCCCAGACGGGACTCCTTGGAAACCCCATCCAGTCAAACAGGTGGAGCTTCTTCTGTGGCGAGCTCCAGATGGGATCCACTTCATCGCGACGATGGGGGCCATACGTATGGCTGTTCGCGACGTACCAACGGAAGAGCCACGTCAGCTGCTTCTCCTCGTCCGCTTCCGCACGGGAGGCCACATCGGTGCACCACTCTACGTCGACCCGAAACCCGACTGATTCCATCTCGATGATGGCCTCTTCAGTCGCCTGGGAGAACGGTGGCCTCGCCCCCTGGGTGTACGGGAACGGGGCGGGGTCAGGAGTATCGTCGGCTAGCTCCTTGACTTGCAGCGCCGCGATAGCATCTTCTAGGGCATACGTAACCAGGAGCTCCCACCGCTCATGACCCGGTACAATTTCTTCCAGCGCGTAGTTGCCCCGCTCCTGTTTCTCACGCACGTGCTCTTCGCGGTGCACAGTGTCTCGTTTGGCATGTGGGCCACGGCGCTTACGGCAACCACTCTGGCCGCACTCGCACTCTTTGCGACTGATCTCTTTCCACGTCGACACGAGTACGGTGCGCTCCCACGAGCAAAGCTCCTTGAACGTCGTAACCGGCTCCCTACCGAGCAGCGAGAGCATCAGCGGCTTCAGGGCGAACCGCCCCGGGGTATTAATCAGGTCCGGGCGCTTCCACCGGATCAGCCCGAGCGTATTGACGGCCCCACGAAGCTGCACCCCGTGGTTCGCCAGAGCATGCTGATCAACCGACTGATTGTGGACGGCCTTTGTCACTGTAGGGTCTGCGAGGACCGCTACAAGAGCAGGGCATTCAAGAGCCGCAGCAGGTAATACCCACCCACGGCAGCGATGGAAACCCCGAGGATCCATGTCCCCGGATCGGATGGCGACGGACCAGACGTGGATACGAGCTCGCCCGACGGGAGACTTGACTCCGAGATCGACTCCTGAGAACTCGGTGTCCAGGCCGAATTCCCCAGACTGTCGGAGCACTCCGGCCAGCCAGGCCCATGCAAGGGGATGATCGAGGTAGACACCATTACCCTCCACGTCTGACGAACCCTTTGGGGTCGAAGATCTGCACCCAGCCCTCGTCCGGCTCACTGGACACCTCAATGAAGTAGGCACGGTCCGGCCAGCGCTCCGTGACGGAGGACTCGATCAGCTCAGCGAGTAGATCGTCCTCGGCCAACGGGTATCCGGCTTGTACCCGCCGCATACGGAACCTCATCGCAGCCCGCAGGGGCTTGTATTCGTCCCCGGGCCGAAACTCTAGCCCCAGGATGATCTCGGTGGTACCCACGGTGACGACGGCGCGCACGTACACCTCGCGGGTGTTACCCGGCTGACTCATCGGTCCCTCCGGCGCAGGTACTCCTGGACAAGGAGTAGGATCACGAGCACAACGAGGCTAAGCCACTCCCACAGGTCACCGGACCTCACAGCACCCTCCGCCGGATGAACAGCGGCTCCACGTCCAGGTGGATGATGGCCTGCACGACACTGTCACCTTCGTACAGGCAACCGTGCTCAGCCTTCCGCTTGTTCGTGTATGCCTTCAGTCCGCCGCGCTTGTTGCGCCTGGGTACTCCGTCGCTGTCCACCACCACGTAGATGACGCGGAACGTCACCGGGGCCGGGCTCACAACCGCCCCTTGTGGTAGCTGACAACCGCCAGCTTGTAGACCACGAACGACTCCTTAGCCGGGTTCTTCGCGAGCTCGTGCGCGAGCTTGGCTGCGTCGCTGCAATTGTGGAAGAAGTACTGCGCGCGTTCACCGTCGCCGAAATCCTCGGGCTCGGTGACTTCCTCGGAAACAACAACGTAGATCATCGGTACACCTTTCCCTGGTACTCCAGGAACGGACGACCACGCTTGTCCCGGTGGATTTCGATCTGGTCAGTCGTGAACCGGGGGCGACCGTCGAGGTAGTACACCCGTGTGATCTCGAAGCTCTGTTGCCAGTTCAGGTACGTTCCGGCGTAGTCCTCGTGGGCTTCCGGGCGCGATAGGTGGCCGTTGCCGTAGGCACCTCGGGTGCGGGCGATTCCGTGCTCGTCGACACTGCTCCAGAAAGCAGCAAAGCGTCGGTGGAGATGTCCGATAGACGTAGTCTGATCCGGAGCCAGACTACGGATACGAGTGCCAGGGGACTGACCCCCAGAACCGCTAGCAAATACTCCATCACCGTGCTCCCATACGCGCGACCCTAGGCGGATACGCGACTTGCTCGGAAGTACCGTCCACCCGTCTCCGTCCTCCCAGAGGCCCATGAGGCCGACCGCAGAGGTGCCCTTAAGCTCCGGGGACTGGGCAATGTAGTCCTCCACCCATCGCTCGTGGTTACCGTTGACGAGAACACAGCGGCGGGTACGTGCCCAGTCGTATATCCACAGCCCGGCCGCCACCGATTCCCGTAGACACCCCTCGTCGAGTACCGACCTCTTACGCTTCCCCTCGTGCCGCGAAGCAGGGCCACAGTCGGCGATGTCGCCATTGAGGAATACGTGAGTCGCACCCGCAGCCTCCACGCACTCCACAGCCAGCTTAACCGCATGCTCGTCATGGTGCGGGATGTGGATGTCCGAGAGTACGGCGACGACTGACCCATCAGGTACCTCCTTACGGGTGAGTCCAAGGGTCCTCAGAGACCCTCCCAGCACGCCACTGCGTTGTGGGTGTCGATGATCGAGTTGAACGCGTCGTCATCGGTCATGAACTCCTTACCGAGTCCACAGAAGATCGATTGCCGGGTGTCACCGGAGAACACCAGGTGCTTACCCACACCCAGCGCGTACCCCGCCTCGAAGTACGCTCCTCGGCCGTTCGCTTTCTCCGGCACCAAGAACCACAGCATGTCCGCCTCGTCCACGCCCACCAGATCCTCGTGGCTCCAGTTGCGGCGTTGCCAGTTGGTGGCCTCGCGGGGGTTGGCGATGCCCACGGCCTGGATTGTGTTGACCCAGTTGCTCGTGACATCCACCCCGAAGTCCCCGAGGCGCTCCATCCACAGCCGGGCGCGCTCCATGTCCTGCGAGCTCGCCGCTACGTAGACCTTCATTCAGCCTCCTTGAGGTACTCGTGCTCGTTGATGTTGAAGAACACCGCAGCTGCGTGATCCTCGTCGGAGTCGCCGTAGAACCACTGTACGAAGTGTCTGAACGCGGACTCCTTGGCCCGGCGGCGGGTCTCGGCGCGCTCCGGTGGGGTGCCTCCCAGGGCCAGCATCCAGTTGCGCGGGGAGTACTTCTTCGCCCCGAGCGTCAGGTGCTCCGCCCACCGGGTGAACATCGGACCGTCCAGCACCAGGGTGTAGTCGGTGCGGTCGCGGCTAGGCTCGCGCACCATTCCACCACCGAGCTCGATACGGTCGCCCGTGTCCTTGAGCTGGGGCGGGTACTTCGCGAACACCTCCGGTGGATCGGGGAGAGGGAGCGGCTCCTCGGGAGGCATGAAGAACCGTTTCTCCTCGTCGGTCAGGTTCAACTCCTCGAAGCCCATTTGCCTCACTGGACCTCCGCGATCAGGGCGTTGAGCTCCTCGATGTTCACGTCGTTACCGCACCGACCATCACGGAGGGCCTTGAGCTTCACCCCAGCCCGGCGCAGCTGGATCGCGTAGTTGTTCACACTTGCCCGCGCCATACCCATCCGGGTCGACACTTCGGTAATGGTCTCCGATAGAGTCCACTCCTTTACGAATCGCTTCACGTCTAGCTTCGTGCGCATCACATCCTCCGGGACCTGCTTACGTAGCGGTCCCCGCTTGATGCGAAACACCCAGCGGCCTTCCACCAGGTACTCCGCGATAATGTCTGCTCGCTCTCCCCAAAAAGCCCGGGCAGCAGCACGGTCGGGGAATACAATCCCGGGGTAATGAAACCCCCGGATCGGGCCGGACACGACACGCGTCTCCGCGCTCGTCCAGTGGATGTACTCTATCCGCTCCCCGTCCTCGTCGTCGTGGCGCTCCCCGAGCTCTAAGATCTCATCGACAAACAGGCCCACGCTCTCCCTTGATCAGGAAGGCCCAGCGGTTTCCCCCGAACATCGCAGCCTCGCGCAGTCGCCCACGCAGCCGGCTACCGTACTTCTCCTCCGCCCAGCGCTTAGCGGCCTTCCAGCTGTTGAACCGGCGACCGGGGCCTCTCCCATGAGGTCCGAGCGGACCCGAGATTACCCAGTCCGAGGGATGCCGGGTCGAATACTCAACCTCCATCTCTTCCACCTCCCCATCGGATAGGTGGTACTCTGGGGTCGTTAGTGGGGGCTTCTCTGTCTCATCGTCATCCGGAGTCACCGCCCCTCCAGCCACGCATGGAGCGCGGCGGCGGCGTTCTGTACCTCCAGGGGGTCGGTGCCCGTCGGAACCTCGGCACGGAGCGCGGCAACGATGTCCGACCAGTCCAGGCCCCGGAAGTCCTCGGGGTCGAAGCTGTAACCCTCGGTGCGAATCACGGTGAAGTCGAAGTGCATCCTCACGACGGAAGATCCTCCGGCTTCACCTCTTCCTTCGGCGTCTCCATCTCCGGGTTCAGGAGCACCAGGATCCGCTCCACCTCTTCACCCTGCGCGACGTACGCCTTCTCCAGCAGCTCCAGCGCCAGGGCCATTGCGCCGTCGGGGGTGAGTGTCACGAAGTACTCCTCGGTGCCGTCGGCCGTCTGTTGGTCCCCGAGGCTTAGACGAACGCGACCATCATCCACGGTCGCGGCAACCCACTCCTCAATCGCGGCAATCTTATCCATTCTTCTCCGGGAGGTCGAAGAGACGAGCCGTGGGCCCATCGAATCCGACCCTGATAGTTCCCTCGCCGCCAAAGTTGCGCTTCGGGAACGTGAATTCCATGACATCATCCTTGGAGTGGACACCCAGCCGTTTCTTGTACCGTCCCGGCCGGAACATGAACCCGAGCTCCTTGGCGGTCTTACCCGCGTCGGAACACCAGCTCAGGTCCGCAGCGTCGAACGGGCGAAACCCCTCGATGTCGCACGCCTGTGGATCTCTTCTCTTCGCCGCCTCGTACATCCGCATGCCACGGTGGGACACCTCGGTCACCACCTGCGCGAACGCAACCGCGGCGGTATTGTGCTCCTGACAGTGCTTGGTAACAGCCCAGCAGAAGTCCGATATCGCGCGCTCACGTCCGTGCTTCCCGTGGGGGATTGCGGACAGGTAATCAATCAGGATCAGGTCAGCGGGGTGTTCGGCAATGAGGGAGAGGGCTTCTTCGGCGGTCCTGAGTCCCAGGAACACCTCCACCCTCTCTCCCCAATCCTCGGCCTCAGCAGCGGCGAGCGCTATCTGGGTAACCTCTTTGTCGGAGAGGTCCCCGGACATCATCCTCGCGTTGTTGATGTTTGTGGCCCAGGAAAACGCGCGGTCCGCGGTTCGCTCCTCGGGGTCCTCGAAGTCGAGGACAAGCACCCGGTACCCTTGCAGGGCAGCCGCACGCATCAGGTGCAGCTTCCAGATGCTCTTTCCCTCGCCCGTCGCGGCTCCGTAGATGTGGAGTATCTTCCGCTTGTGGCCCGCTCGTTTGTCGAACTCCCTCAGCCCTGTGGGGATAGTCGCGTGGGGATCATCACCCCTCTTGATCGCTTCCCGTTCCTGACGGATCCCCTCTGCTCGGCGGCGGAGGATCTCGGAAAACTTCATCCTCCTCCTTGCACTGGGGCGGGTCGGTGGCTGCTGCGTGTGGGGCCGGCGCGGGCACACCGCATCGGCTACATACGAACCACGTCCCCGCAGGCACCCAGTAGTGACTCACAGCTCGTCGAGCTCCATCGGGCCCCGGTGCTTATCCCCGGCCCAGTCATCCACATCCTCCGCGAGATACCTCACGGCGTTGCGGATCAAGAGCTCGAAGCTGATCGGGCGCCACCCCTTGGCAATCGCACCCCGGGCGAGCTTCTGGCAATCCTCGGCCGTCAGCCCGTACTTGCGGAGGGTGTTGTTGATCCAGCCCTTCCACTCGTCCGTTAGCACCGGGGGTAACGCCAGCTTCACCCCGGCACCCTTACACACCGCGTCCATGGCTCGGAGCGCGTCGTGTAGCGCCAACCCCTCGGGACGCTTCTTCTTCACGAGCTCGCTCTTGTCGAGCTTGTCTATGAGCTCCTGGGACCGGCGCTGGAACTCGGCGCTCTTCCACTTGGCGGGGATACCACCGTCCTTGGCGCACTCCAGGACGTCCCGGAGGAATGCCGTCTGGACCTTCCCCAGCCGGAGGCTACTCATCGTCCAGGTTCATAACCTTGCGCTGGCTGGGGCGAGTGTTTGCCGGCCGAGGCGTGTCACCCTCCTTGACCGGAACATAGCCGCGCTCCTTGCACCGCATCAGGAGCTCCACGTTGATGTGCAGCTTCGTCCGCCGAAGGTTGTACGCGTGCTTCTCTTTGTTCTCCCCGTACTTGCGCAACGTCGGCTTGCCCTCGATGGGGAGCACATCCTTGTGGCGGAGGAACTTCGCGATCTCCATCTGCGAGTCCTGGGGGGTTGCTTCGATCCACATGTCCTCGTCACCCTCCGCACGGGAGGTACTAACGAACGTGAGGCGAACAAGCTCCTTGTTACCCACCACGCGGACCTCTGGATCCTTCGTCAAGCGCGCCGAATAGTTGATGTAAACGTCGTCGCTGTCGTACTTTTTAAACTCGGACATGTAACTCCTCAACCGCTCTCGCCGACGACCACCGCGCCACCCTGGGGGCAGTGTGATCGGGAGGGGCAAAATCTGCAAGCATCCTCGGACGGATTGATGATGGTTGGGCTCGTTACCGCCCACCGTAGATCTTCCAGGTGCAGCTCCAGTTCCGCACCCGTGACCACGCTCCAGGTGCGCGTGGGTGCGGTGCGTAACGGATACCGCGGATAGTGGGTGATGCTCAGGAGCCCTCGATAGCTCGCCGGTCTCCGTCGGAGTAACCATGGCACCAGCGCGTAGGATCGTAGCTGTTTGCTCATAGTCACTTTGACAGGCCACCCAGTCTTGAGATCGTCGACCCATGGACCATCCAGGTAGTCAATGGTCCCGGTCAAAAACCGTTGGGGGTCAAACGATTCCTTCCACCTGTCGACAGTGAGGTACGGGTCCTTACGGTCCGCGTACAGGTGCAGTACACCGGGATCGAGCTCCACGGCGAACGTCACCTCATGGTGCCCGACCTCCGGCCACCAACGCACACGCTCCTCGTCGTCCATGCCGGACAGCAGGAGCTTCTTTTCGATCAGGTCACACACCTCGCCGGTTTCCTTCCAGCGGTGCATGGCGGTCCCGAATTCAGCGGCCGAATCGCGCCGTTTGTTCGGGGTACGGGAACGGGGGAGAACGAGGCTACCGGGGCAATCTAGAGCGCGGTCACTTTCACTTGCCCGCAGCCTTCAGGGCTTTCTTGCGGGCCACGAACACGTCCGCGACCTTCTGGTCACCGAAGTCCGCCACCTCGCCCTTGAGCGCTTCGAGCTCCTTCGACGTCTCCACCAGACCGATACGTGCGATCAGGGCGTCCGCCTGACCCGCGTACGGCTCGGTCTTTTCGCCACCACCCCGACGGGGCTTATCGCTTGCCGCGTTACCGTCGTCGTCTACCTGAGCAATTCCCGCAACCGCCGCCCACTGGTACCGGCGAAGGTATGTGATGCAGCTACCCACCGCCTGCGCCGTCATCTTCGGGCCGATGGGTGCCTGGCTCTTGAAGCTGATCGATTGCCCCGAGGTGTGGAGCAGCAATCCCACGATCGTCAGCCGGTCACCCTCGATCTCGGCGGGTGCTTGGAGCAGTGCAAGCCCGTGCCGTGCGAACACCGGCTTGGCGGTATCCAACACCGCCCCGAGGTCAGCATAGTTGCTTCCAAAGTGCGGGTTACTTGCGTTCTTGACTACGTTTTCGATCTCCCCGGCCGCTGCGACGTAAGCCGCCGCGAGCTCCTGAATTCCGGGTTTCTGTAGCTGTTGCTGTACGTTGTTATCCACTGAGTCCTTTCGCTAGACACGGGTACCCGACGGGGGACCATCCCCTGTGGGTGCAATTGGGAGCCGGAAAGTACCGGCTTACCTGCAAGTCGGAGCGGTCTCTACTTGACTGGAGACGCTCACGTGATACTCAGGTATCGAGGACAGAGTATGATACCAAACTCTAGCCTCCATAATCAAGGGGAGAATATGGTTTCGACGAGAGCACCGGCATCCGCACTGATCCGTTTGCGTTTGCGGCTAGTGGCGACAGTAGACTTCCGGTTTGGCGTCCCCCACCATTGGGTGGAGCTGAAAAAAGAGCGCAACATCCGGTTGCAGCGCGGGGAGACGGTCCTGATGATCTCCCAGACGAAGTACCAGCTCGCGTGGGTGGTGAATGACTCCGAGTTTGATGATGGTCGGGGGCAGACGGTCCGCGGCATCACGCACCTTAGGACGCAGCTGGACAAGCACCGGCCGTTCAACCCCAAGATGCTCCAGAACTACGCGAACGACTCAGGCATCGAGCTCGACGGCGCCGCCCTCAAGCGATTCGAGGACTACATGAAGGCGGACGTGAAAAAGCTCGGTATGGACGTCGACCGTTGGGAGCAGAAGTACGGTCTGGAACTGGAGCAAGCCGGAGTGCACTGATGCCGGACATCACGATGTGCACGGGCGAGGGTTGTCCGAAGAAGGAGACCTGCTACCGGTTCACGGCGATCCCGGGCCGATATCAGAGCTTTTTCGTTGCTCCGCCGTACAAGGACGGGGACTGTCCACGTTACTCACCCGTCAAGGAGAAACCGGATGCCGCACCGGGAACGTAGGAAGTTCGTCAACCAGGTGTACGAGGCACTCAACGAGACCGGTGGCATGAGCGCCGATGACTGCGTGATGGCCTTCGAGGAAATAACCCTGGAGCTCAAGCGGCGGAAGCAGACCGCCGAAAAGCTGGCGATGAACGTGGTAGAACGCGGGGGACGATGATGAAGGCTAGTGACTTTCAACGCGGCGAACACGGCGAGCGGTGGTTTCGACGCGAGGGTAAGATGTTTGCTCTGGGTGCCGAACTACCTGCTGGTCCATGGCATGACGAACCCGATCGCCTCGAATGGTCGCACGCGGGCTTTCGGTGCCTGATGACGCGGGGGCCGATGGGTCACTGGTGCGGATACGTTGGGGTCCCGCCCGGCCACCCGTGGCACGGAACCGACTACCGCCACATCGAGGCCAGCGTGCACGGCGGCATTACCTACGCTCACGCGTGCCAGGGGAACGTCTGCCATGTACCCCCTCCGGGTGAGCCGGACGATCTTTGGTGGGTTGGCTTCGATTGTTGCCACGCTGACGATCTGTCCCCGGTGATGCTCGCGATCGAGCAGATGGACTCCTTCAAGGAGATGAATCGGCCGTTTGCCGAGATCCTGAAAGATCGGTGGCAACCGCGGTACAGGCCGGTCCCGTACGTTCAGGCCGAGACGAGCCGGCTAGCTGAGCAGGCGCATGTGGCCAGTGCTTCTAGCGGGTAACATAGCCGCTGCGTGCATTGCGCGGCACGTTGAGAACAGGTGGCGCACGTCACCGGACTGGATGGACAACTATGGCGAGCTCCTTACCCGGCCAGTCGTCCACATACTCCTGCACGGTCTCCCCCTCTGTCGGGACGGGTCCTTACCTCACCCTCCAGGTCTCTGGCACCGCGAGCAACACGTGTGGGTCACCACCGAGGACTACGACGAGTGTACGTGCGAGGGGTGCCTCGAAGCGTACGATCTCCTCTACGTGGAAGAGGCCTAGTCCACGACGACGCAAAAGTCGCCGGTAGCTACGCACGTCACCGTGTCTGGTTCCTGCGGGGGACAGGCGTTCTCCGTGACCCACTTGGCCAGCGTGGCGCGGTGGCGCCCGATTGCCTCTTCCATGGTGTCGGCGCACGTGGGGCCCTCTAGCTCCTGGCTACCGTCACCACAGACGACCCGCGAAGAACACTGCCAGCGCGGTTTATCCTCCTCCACTGCGCAAGCAGCCAGGATGATCGTGAGCAACGCGTACCTCATCGGCGACCCGCCCGCTCAAGGATACAGCCGATGAACCAGACGACGACGCCGATTGCTGCGAGTACTCCAAGTTCCATGTGACCCTCCGAAGAAAGTAGTAGGCACCGATCCGTGCCCACGCAACCCGCCACCGATCGAACCAGTCGAGCGACAGCAGGTCAATGCAAGGCTCAACGTCGTAGCGCGTGACGCGCATGAAGAACCAAGGTACGTCCGTCAACCGCGACACGTCCAGCGCTTCCTCGCCGAACACGTGCGTGTTGGCCGGTTGACTCAACGCCAGACCTTTCCGCCGGCCTGGTCGAGCACGGCGAAACGATCCGGAGTCTGAAGTGTGTGCAGATCGCCCGTGCAGCCACGGACGCCAACGTCCATCGCATCGAGCTCGTCATCGAACGGTCCGGCCTCGTCGACCGTCGTTCCGGCGACTGAGAACGCGACAAAGTACTCACCACATGCACGGTAGATGTAAGCGTCGATCACTCATGTCCTTATTCATCGTGTCCCCAAACTTTAACCAAGGGTTCCGGTGGAATCGGCCGCTCTGGGAATTCAGAAGCGGTGTACCCATTTAGTTTGTTTGAGGGTTGGCTAATTCACACGGTAGCCGGGAGGCTAGTCGAAGGAAAAACTGCAATCCTTACTTGACGATAGAGAGATGGGGACGAACTGGGGACGCGGTTTCGTCGTTAGTCCCCAACGTGGTTGATTCCGTCGGGGGCGCTGGGGATACACCGCTGAGCAGTCGATCCGCCTTGCGAGCGGCGTCGGAAGAAGCCACGGAGCTAGTTCCGACGTAGTTGTGCGTCGTGACGTACGTGCCAGCGTGTCCGAGCGCGCGCGAGACGAGCTCCAGCGGATATCCGGTCTCCACTGCGTTGTCAGCGCCCGAGCCACGTAGCGCGTGCGTGCACACTTCCGGGACCCCAGCGAGACGGCAGAGCCGCTTGACGTGCTTTAGCAGCGTGTTCTTGTGCGTCGTGCCGAACAGACGCGCATTCCAGCCCGACTGACCTGGGACAAGCAGACCCCGGTGCGCGGCATCGGCGAGCGCACGAAAACGCTCTTGAAGCTGCGGCGGGATTTTGATGTCGCGAACGCTCTTCTTGCTCTTCACGGTCGCATCGCCGAACTCGCTCTTGTACTCGCGGATCTTGAGCACCGTCCCGTGTCCATCCAGGTCGCACACGCGGCGGGTGAGTAGCTCGTCCGAGCGCACGTTGAGAATCAGGCACGCGGCTGCGGCGAAACCAAAGAACGGATGTTGGTCCTTGAAGCACACCTCCAGGAACCGCTCGCTCTGATCCAACCCCAGCTTGTCCTTGCCCGCCGATAGCTCCCCCTTCGGGTGAACCTTGGCGAACGGATTCTCCTCCAGCCACTTCTTCTCGTCGATGCACCACTGGAAGAAAGCCCGCGCGTAGATCAGCTCCGACTGGTGGGTGTCCGGCTTCACAGCCTTGACCCGCTCGTCATACAGACGCTGAGCCATTGCTGGGGTCATGTCCGCTAGTGGCCTATCGCGATACTCCAACGTCGTGGGGCGACGCTTGCCCCGGTTCAACCGACGTAGCTCGGGGTCAACGAGCTGGAGGATACCCTCCAGCATTGAGCGCCGGGTGGTGCGTGCGGTGCGCAGGGGCTTACCCTTCGTCCCACCGTGTACCGCCAGAAACTCGATGTACTCGGTGACCGCGTCGGCTAGGCTGCGGACCCTCGTTTCTCCCTGGACCTGCCGGATGGCGTCGCAATAGCTTTGCGCTTCGCTCTCCTTGTCGCGGGGGAAATACTGATCTGCGTCCTCACCCGGTCCACCAAAGATTTTGACGCGCCACCATCGGCCGTGAAGCTCTGGCTTGCTGCAACGTCGGATAGCCCAGGTGACCCGCTTTTTGTAAGGGTCGGCGGGGTCGTACTTCTCTGCTCCGTTACGGTCGTAGATGATTCCATTTGCGAAAATGCTGATGGTCGCTGGCATGTTACGCCTCCTTGTGAGTCCAGCGGCCGATTCCACGAATCCACGGTAACACTCCCGTCCAGATTCGCAAGGGCTTTTCGCACGCTGTCATCGATCTGGGAACGGATAGCCTCTAGTAAGAAGTCCATTTCCGCTCTGGTCACTTCTCTCCTTGCAGCTCAGCCCACTGCCAATGATGTTCCCAAAGCTCTTCCCACCACTTCGCCGTTTCTTCCAGACTCTCGTGCTTGGGGTAGGGCTTGGTGATCTCCTCGTCGGTGAAGTCCAGGGAGCTCGGGGTCACGGTGCGCGGTAGCAGAATCATGCGCACGTCGTTCAATTGCGGCCCCCTTCCAGCCACCTCTGCCACTTCAGGTACGCGAGGGTTTGCAGTGCCCGGATATCAGAGTTGTACTCCGAGAGGATAACCACTCCGTTGCACGGGCTATCCGTTGCGAAGTCATCGCACACGTCACCCACGATGCGCGCAACACCCCAGCTGCACCCGCACACGTTGCAGAACAGATACCGCTGCGGGGGAGCAATGCTGATGCGGCCAATCATGAGGCCCTCCGGTGATTGACTCGGAGGTAACCAGCATTGGCGTGCTCAACGCGCTCTTGGCGGCGACCGTCGTCCGGGCGAGCTCGCACCCGGGGAGTGGGATCCAGCCACTCGGCGCACTCGTGGTGCCATTGCGCGAGAGCTGGGTAACCGGCGGCTGCGTGGATGTCCGCCTGAGTCCTGTGATACGCCGCGCGCACCTTCGGCGCTAACGGCTCAAAAGAGAGTCGCTTCATGTCCACCCGTGTCGGTCCGGTGACCCGGACGAAAGAGTCCCCAGAGGAGATATTCCCCCGGGGTGTTCAAGGTGGGTGGTTACTGCAATGTATGGTGACCCGCCGACCCTACGCGCCTCACCTCGTCCGGCCTCCCCAGGCCTTCAGTTGGTGAGCGCTTCCGCCCGATAGGACAGATATGCCACGGTCAGGTCCACGTGAGCAAGCCTCGATACCCCAGACATAACCCGTGGGGTAGAGCACCGGCGTATAAGCCGCCCGAAAAATTGGTAGCCGCGCTACGGAGTGAGGTGTAGTCGCGTGATCTTACGCTGCAACGTCTGTCTGTGCACCCCCAGGAGTAACGCGGCGTGGGTGATATTCCACTTCGTACGCTGGAGCACAGCTAGCACCAAAGCGCGCTCTACAGCACGAATCGCGTGACCCCTGAGGGGGACCTTGATCGTCACAGTTCTCACAGCAGCTCGCCACGCTTGATACGCGCCTCGATGTCGGCGCACGTCGCGAGGTAGTCACGAGCACGGGGGAGCATGTGCAGCGACGTCAGCAGGCTCCACAGGTGCTCTAGGACTTGAGCTGGAGTCCACCCCGCCTCTGTGATGATGTCGTCGATCGACTTAGCCATCGGACTCACCTCGCGCGTTCAGAAGCTCAGCACAGCGCGCACGGGCGTCGCGGATACGCTTAGCGGGCTGATGCACGACTCCGTCATCCAGAGCGATACGACACACGTAGACCGTGGCCTTATGGCCTTCGATCTTGGCCAGGCGCATCAACTCGCGGATCTGGGTGTCGGTGATCGTGTCGGCGTTAATCATCGTTGTCCTCGCTCTCCTGGACGCGGAAGGCGCGTTGTGCCTTGATCGCCTCGGGCAACACAGCGCACGCGGCGTCGTCGATCTGCGCGCTGTAGCCGTTCTCAGACGCGCACATGTCGCAACGCTCGATATCACCGTACTCACTGTTGACAAACCACCCCGGGCACTTGGGATCGTCGCACTTGTGCTTGCGCGCGTTGAGCACAGCGCGGATCGCCTCGATGTACGCTGTGCGGGTGGTGCGGATCTTGGCGAGCATGGCGGTGTATTTCTCGTGCGGCTTACGCGACATTGATCACCTCGATACAGACGGTGTCGATCGCCATGGAGGCGCGAAACAGGTTGTCAGCGTACGCCATGAGGTCAGGTCGGTTCAACGTGCGCGCGCACTTGAACGCCTCTAGAGCGGCTTCCATCGCATTGAGGGGGTCAGCCTCTAGGAGATGCTCTGCGATGTAGCAGTGCAGTTGATACGCGAGAGCAGGTCCGAGCAATTGCGCCATGGGGGAGTCCTTTTCAAGGGTGGGGAGTGAGTCAAGTGGGTGAGCTACCCTTCCAACCCCCGATCGCTCGGGGGCTAGGTGAGCGCTCAGCTACTTGATCTCCCCGCGGCGGACCTTGTGAGAGATCGCATCGGCGATCGACCGTAGCTCGCTGGCAAGAGTTTCGGCCGCGCGAGCTGGGATATCGTCGCTCACTTGGATGGGTGACGGGTAAGGTATGAACGAGCACACCCACTCACTTGACTCCGCGTCAAAGCGAAACTCCAGGTCGCCCATGTACACACCGATCTTTTTGTTCTTCATGTTGCTCCTTGCTTGGTAGACACTCGCTCGGGGTGACAGTTGCACTAGCGTCCGCGATTGACGCGGTCTAGGTAGTCCTTGAACGCCTCGCGCGCGTCGCTTTCCTCGAAGTAGTGACCGAGATCCCAGCCATCGTCACCACGCCAGTAGCGCGCTGTGATGTACTCGTGGTGCTCGTTACCGCCGCGGTCGGAGATGTCGCGTTCCAGCATGATCACGTAGCACGGTTGACCGTCGCGGTAGAACCGCGCGTCTAGCTTGCCGCGTCATGCACTCCGGCACCCGTTGATCTTGGTACCGGCCGATAGGCGCAACGGTGCACACTTGGCGCACAGCATCTCGCCGCGGGGGCATGGGGAACCGCACGCATCGCACGCGGGGGTGTACTGTACCTTCATATCACTTCACTCCGTGCACGATGTTACCGAGCGGCTTACCCGGCTTTTGGGGTGTACCGGTCCAAAGCTCGTACGACACGAACGAGCGCGACCTAGAGGCCTCTGAGTTGATGTAGTCCGCGGCGGACTCGCGATCGTGGAACGTACCACGGTACCACGACGTCCCTAGCGCGCTGTTACGGATGAGTACGGTGTACATCAGGTGTACTCTTCGTCGCACGTGTCGCGCATACCCCAGTGGCCGAAGTCCTCGCGGGACTCACCACGCGTCGCCACGGGCCTCTCGGGCGCGATGGGACCGTAGTACGGGGCAAACCGCCAGAAAGCCGTCTCCGGGGCATCCATACGCGCCCTGTGGGCCTCGCAGATGGGGAACGCCTCGGACTCGGTGAAGTGAATCACGTGACCGTCGCGCATCATGTGGTAGTAGTCCACGGTCCACGCAACACCCACGGCGGGGTTAGCATCGGGCGTAGGGTTGCCTTGGGAGTCGATCCACTGAATCCTACAGGTGCACATACGTAGCTCCTTGGGTTGGTTAGAGCGGCCATTCCTACCACCGAGCAAGGCGCGGTAGCAGGGTGAGCGCTCTAAGCCGAGGCGAGCGTGTAGACGGGCTGATAGAGCATCTCGGCCGCAGTGGACTCGATGCTATCCGTCGCCCACTTGCTACCCCAGTCCGATTCATGCGCCGCGCGTTGAACGGCCATGATGATCCCCGCCGCGCTGCTAGGCGAGTCCTCAGCGCGCCACGCGGCCACGTAGCGATCGATCGCCTGTTCTTCGGTGCGCTCGCCCGTGGGAACCAGACCGTTCACCACGAGCCGCGTGATAGCCTCTTGGGGGCTGAGACGAGCACCGGACTCGCTATCGAGGTAGTACTCGGCCGAGGCGCGCATCCACACGTCAGAGAGGGACTTCGCGACGGTGCCGAATTGACGCGTGAGGCCCGACACGAGCCGGCGAATCTCGTTGAGATCGCCCTTGTGCACCTTGCTGAAGCTCGCACCTTCCGCGAGTGACTTCGTGGCGTTCATGCACCGGATACGCATCGCACCCGTGAGACCCTCGATCGAGGCCATGCCATCGTCAGCGCCCCACACATCGAGAAAGAGCTGATGCACGCGACCCACGCCACGAAATGCGGGGATATCGATCGGGGCCTGTAGGATCGTACGCATCTTGTAGCGCGTCGTCGGCTGATCGTAGGTCACCTCGGTGCGCGATCCGCTGAGCATGCCGGCATCCTTGAGACCCGAGGACACGAGGTCAGCGACGGTACCGGCATCACACACCGTGTACCCCTTGGACGCATTGGCCGACACGATCGCGAACACCGAGCGCTTACCCTCGATGGTACGTGCGCGAACGCGGCGATCGGCATGCTTGCGGGTACTGAGTCCCGCGTTGACGTTGGGACCCTCAGCGAGCGCCTGAAGTTGACGCCAGGGGGTATGCTCGATCGCGACACCCTTACCACCCGTCGCGTGCTCCTTGCGTGCGAGCTTGCCATCGGCGTCAACACGGAAGTCCACGAGATTGACCTTGGTGTCCTTGCGCGCCTCAGCGGTGATCGTGGCCTTGAGTGCGGCGAGCGCCACATCCGTCATGGGGAGCGCTTTGTACGCCGCGTCGTCGGCCTTGAGCGTGTCGTGACCGATGTCAGCGAGGCGCGTACCGGCGTCGAAGAGCAGCTCGCTCGTGCTCGTATCGATGCCACCGTCGGCGAGCACAGTGGACTCCTGAGACACGAGGTCAGCACAGCGCTCGTTAACGCTCGGTGCACCCCAATCGCCGATGTTGTCATCTTCGGGAACGTCCGGGAGCATGATCGCGGGGACCGAGATCGAGCCATACGAGATTTCATCAGCAAACTTGCGGGTAGCCATGGTGGTTGCCTTTCAATGGTGGGGAGTGAGTCAAGTGAGCTAGGTAGCTCTTCCAACCCCTGAGGACTCAGGAGCTAGGGGAATACCTAGCGGCCGGTACGCTGGAACCGCCGGAACCGTTTGGTAGCAGCGGGGTACGCTTCCCACTGCGGCTCAAAGCCACCGCGCGCCAGCCATGAGGACAGGTCGCGGCATGCCTCGCGTACCGAGGTGTAGTCGTGGTCACCTAGATCATCTTCGATGCGTTGGAGAGTGGCGTTCGGGTCCATGGTGTCAGTGTCCTTTCAAGGGATGAGACAACGCTCGGGGAGTGGGGTTGCGGGGATTGTGCACCCGGGTGTGATTACTTGCGGCGGACCTTACCCGCGTGTCTGCTGCAATCTCTCGGTTCATACCAGTGAGACATCAGTCGCCGCGATCGGTTTCAGGGAATTGCACCCGGGGAGCGAATACCTCGGGTACGCCCGGGGTAGGTGATAGTCACCCGGGGTGACTGTACTCCACAGGGGTGACTGTCGCCCTCGACGCACTTCTAGGGTGAAAACAGTGCACCCGGGGGGCAAAACAGGCCCGGAATGCGCGAATTGTCACCCGATCGTGTGTGTGATTCCTCGTGTAGGAAACACTGAGCTCAACTACCCGGTATCATTGGTGAATCGGGGTGTTGGGAACGGCCATTTGTCCCCAGTTTCGCGCGCTAAGGGCGTCTCGAAATCCGACATTCGAGGTCAAGTATGCGTAATCATTGGCGTAGGAATTCGCGACGCATAATCCAACACCCAATGATTTCAATGGGTTAGCAGTGTCGATTTCCCCTACACAAATTTTGCGGGGGCCGGAGGGACCCGGTAACAGACACCCCGGGGAATTTTAATATTACCCCCTACACCTCAGTGGATGTGGTATGCTCCCCGGATGGTACACAACGCCCACGACGCGCGGTTAGTCACCCAGCTGGATGATCACTGGCACCAGCTCGTAACCCTGGAGGCTAGAGCTCAGGAGCTTGATTACCCCGAAGCCAAGAAGAAAATTGCCCTGGCCCGGAAGCTACTTGACGAGGCGATGCAAACTATCCTCGGCTAGTGTAAGCCACCCGGCTTGACAGGGGTGACTGATCCGTGAGATCCTTATCTGTCCCCGTAGCCAAACGAGGTCGGTAACACAGTACCCGGTTACTCAACCGAGTGCCGGCGATTGAGGTGGCAGGGCGGAACTGTGGATCCCTTCCCAGCTGATCGCTGGGCCCCTTCCACAGACGAGATTAGGCTCCGGGGGGTTCACATATCCACGTGGCCACGGTGATCCAGTACTCCAGCTTCTTCCGAAGTATTGGGGCGCAGTCGACGACTTTACCCCCACGGACGATAAAGCCCGCGCACAGGTACCGGGTGCGAACTCGGTACACTCCGTCCCGCAGTGTCGTATTGTCCATTACGAACACCTAGCCTGTTGATCCACGGGTAATTCTTAGAGTAATAGGTCCGACCATGCGTATCAATGCAATGGTCATAGTGGCGGCGGCTCTTGGCGTTTCACTCGTACCGGAGCTCAGTCAGAGCGCGGACGAAGTGATCGAGATCAAAGGCTGCGCCCCGGGGTGGACGATGCACGAAGCGGGGAGCGACTGGTGGTGTGTCGCCGACTTCCCTGGTGGTGGAGGCGGCGGCGGAGGCGGCGGCGGAGGCGATCCAGACGAGGGTGGCGGCGCGGGCCCGGGGGGCGACGCCGACCCGTTCGATGGTTGGGACGATGACATCCTGGACGAGCAGCTCGGGGAAGCGAAGAAGCGACTCCGGTGTAACGCCTGCGCGACCAGTGGGAACAACTGCACGAACCAGGCGCAGGACGCGGAGGCGCTCTGCAATTCGCGATCGGCGCAGATGGCCGAGTGGCGCTGCGCAGGGGGGCACGTGCGGACGATACCCGGTCACAAGCCGGCCGAGGGGTTGGGGCTAACAATCTGGGGATGCACAATCAAGCAACTCAAGGACGGGGTGTGTACCGTGGCAGAGCCCCCGTGGGATAACACGGCGCTTTGGAAGTTCCAGTGCATCTCGGATGGACTATTTGACAAATTCGAGTGCAAGGACCGTGGACCCGAGAACTGCCGAGAGAGCTGGGCAACACCGCACCCGAGTGGGAGCAAGTCGACCTCGGAAACCGGAAGCCTGAGCGCAACCTTCGAGGGTGTCGGTGGGTCGGTCTCCAGTACGCTCACCACCACGTTCACGCTCAACGGCTCCAACGGGTATCGTCTTGCGTGCTCGTCCGCCGGCACCGCGCTCGCGGCCAAGTGCCTCGCGGCGGAAGAGGCGTGCCGCACCGAGTACAACTGTGCTAGTGTGACGCCATGAAAGTCCTAGCGATGTCCCTCGCTCTCGCGCTGGCCGTCGTGGTCGGTCTGCTGTGGACTCACTCCGGGTCCGTGGCTGCTCCAGTGCCGCCACAGCCACAGCCCGAGCGTACGGTCGAGGTCGGTCCGATCCTCGCGCCAGTGCTCGCCAGCGCCACAGCGCCCTCGTTGAAGCCGGACGACGACACGTACCCGGAGCGCCGGCAGTTGCAGGAAGGCGTGCTAAAGCATCTCCGTAAGTTCGCTACCGAGGCGAAGTTGACGGAGGAGCAGTGGCAGCGATTCGAGCGCGACCTGATGGACCTGGCCGCAGCTGAATCCGCCGCGTACATCGCCGCGGATCGAGCCATGGACTTCACCGGCACGAAGCAGCTCAACCGCGAGCTCGGCCTGGAGCTGGTGGCCCGCTGCGGCGACTACATGACCGCGGACCAGCTCTCGGTGCTTCGTCGCTATCGGCCGTGGTCGCTGGTGATGCAGGTGCGGCAGATGTTCGTGCCTCAGCCGCTCCCCGGCGTCTAGAGCGCGATCAGGTTGGCCATCACCACGCGCTTGGCCATCGCCTCGGCCCCGCGCCACTTGCTCTCTCGCGGCCCGGCCACCATCAGTACCAGCTCGCGACCCAGCCAGTTCTGCTGTTGCTTGAGCCAGTGGTGAATCGAGAGGGTGTCCACCCCGGACATCGGCTCGTGCCACCAGATCTGTTTCGCCGCTGAGCGTGCGAGGCCCAGGGTGAGCTTCGTGCCCGGTGTCGTGAGCGTGGGCGCGATGATCAGCACCGCGTCGCACAGCTCGATGCAGCGGCCGGTGCGCTGAGCGTAGTCCGTGACACCGAGGAGCTCGATGGCACCTTTGCGCATCCACTCGGGCATCGGTGACTCACGCCGGAGGCCCTGCGGTAGGTACGCTTGCCACGGCATCCCGTACGACTCCGCGGCGAGCAGTGCCCCCGTGTCGACGCCGGTCTGTCCCCCGGAGATGATCTTCACCGCAGCAACCCCTTCGGCCTCTCTGCCGGCCCCTTCTCATGTGTCGCCGGGGTGTAGAAGTTCGGCAGGGGCATCACCCGCGCGTCGTCCGTGATCTCCACCCGACCAACGTCGAAGAAGTGAGCATCGGGTAGCTTGCCGTCCTTGTCCTGTGCCGGTCGGAGAACCACCTGGACGCACCCGAACAGGTCGAAGGCGACGGTGATGATGACACCCTCGAAGCCGGTGATACGGTCCTTACCGCGCATCCCGAGGAGCTCGATGTGGTTCGCCGGGGGTACTATTTTCTTCTTAGCCATACCCATCACTATCATCCCAGTCCGAGTGGGTCCAGCACCGTCCGTGGGTGGCGCATGCACCGGGGGGATCGCATTGCAGCGGCGCCATCAGCGCGTCCCAGTACCAGGCGTCCAGCATGCGCATGAAGTTACCCCGGCACGCGTCGCAGAACGGTACGTCCGGGGGTGACTCGCACGGGTTTAGTGCCACCAGGATAGAAAGCGCCAGCGTGTTATCCAGGGTACGCAACCACCGCAGCCCTTCGAGCTCGTAATCGCGATACCAGGTCATGGTCCCCACTTGTCCACGATGCTACTCATCATGCGCCGGAAGTCCTCTTCCCCCATGTCGCCATAGATCGCCGCGATGGCCGGTAGCAGGTCCTCCATCGGCAGCCACATCGTTACGCGTGGCTTCCCGGTCGGTGGGAGTAACCCCTTGCTGCGCAGGAGCGCGGTCTCCTCCTCGTCGAATTCGATCTCGTACCGCATCACAAGTTCACGTTGCAGGGCCTTCATAGCTGCGCCGCCTCGTCCCCCGTCCACGCACGGGAGGCCTTGTTGAGCTCGTCCTTGTCCCGGATCAGCACGTGCTGGTACTCGGCCGGCGGCGCACCGATCTCAGGTGGGCATACAATGAACTGCGCCTCTCCCCCGGGATTGCAGCCTCGCGCCTTCGTGACGTAGTGCGCGTGGGGGAAGTTGAGCGCCCTCACGAAGCTACACCCCAACCACTGGCCGTCGGCGAACGAGACCCAGAACCAGTGCCAGTCCGACTCGGGGGTAGTCCACCCGGCGATCAGCAGGTCCAGCACCTCGGGGGTCCGGGCTCGCTCGCGGTACACCATGTAGTACGCAATCCGCCGCTCAAACTCCTCGTAGGAGACGCCCTCGGCCATTGCGGAGACCTCGCGCTCGGTCAGGGTGAACTGCTTCATCACCCGCTCCGCCGCACCCTCCAACATCGAGAACAGGATGTCCTTGCTCATAGGGCTACGTGCTGGCGAATGAGGAGCGCGAGCCAAAAGACCATGCAGACGATCCAGCACACCATCCCGAACACGAGCAGCCGGTGACTCCTTCGGGACTCGCGCTTACGCTCCTCGTGCTCCTCGTCCCACTTCGCGTCACTGAGCTCCCTGCGCTTGCGTATCTCATCCATCGTCTCGCGTAGTTCTTTGTCCAGGTCGGTCATAGGTCCCACCCTTTCTCGGCAAACGCTTTCTTGGGATCACGTCCATCGGCGAGGGCCTCTTGATACAACTTAAAGTACTTGCCGTCGCGCCACCTCACGTCAGCGCGCTGTGCCCACTCGCTGGGGTTGTAATTCCCTTCGGCCAGCATCTCCCGCGCGACTTCAGCAAAGACGACGAGGCCGTAACAGTGGCCGCAGCCGTCGGGGTGGTCAACGTGGCGGTCCCACTCCGCCGCCCGCTCCAGTAGCTCTCGATCAGTCACCAGTTAGGCTCCGTTCCCTCCTGGCACCCCAGGAGCTTACGCAGAAGGTCCACCTCCAGCGGCGCTAGCATCTGCTTGAGCTGTTGCCGCGCGTCCCAGGACATACTGAGGAACATCGCTTGGACTAGGTAGGGGAGAATCTCGTGCTCGTACTCCGGTACCTTCATCGAGTGCAGCGCGACGGAGATGATTCGGTCGAGGTCGTCCATCAGTTGAACACCTTCAGTGCGCGCTCCCGGAAGATCCGTGCGGCCATGAGCGCCGACTGCCGGCGACTCATCCCGGGGATGTCCATGTCCAAGCCGGGGCCACCCTGACACGAACAAAGCCCCAGCTGATGCGCGATGCTCCCGACGAATTCGCGGATTGCGCACTCCCGGTGCAGGTACCGCAGGTGGCTCTCCGTCCCCCGAGCGATCACCACCGGATACCAACGTTCCATCTCTACCACGTGCTCTCCACAGTGCGGGCATACGTCCTCCATGCCTTCCTCCTTACACCCAAGATACCCGCGCGTGCACGTCGCGCAAGGTTCACGGTTGGTATTCTTTACCCTTCTCGGTGATCTTCCACAGGATGATCTTCACCGTCCGCCCTTGCTTGTTCGGGCCAGAGATCTCCTTGCGCTCCGTCAGCCCGTACCGCGCCATCGTGTTCCCCGACGAGTGCACCTCCGGGGGCGTCACTTTCGCCAGCTTCGCTAGCTCCGGTGCCTGCACCTCCCCCCTCTCTCTCAGGATGTTCAGGACCCGTAGGGTAGTCCCACTCGGTTTGAATACGCGGCCATTCGTCATTAGTAGCGCTCCCTCCGGGTTCTCTTTGGGCTCGCGCTTCCGGCGTCCGTTGTGACCGTTCGTCCCGTTGGCGTACTTCGTCAGCGTCCGCGCCTTGCCTTGGGCTCCGAGCTCCTTCGCCAGATTCGTTACCCACGCGTTGGACTTGTGGACCGTTTTGGCCACCTTCTTTTGCCGAACCCCGGCCATCAGCAGCCGCTTCGCGGTCGCGGTCGTCTCGTCGTCGGCCTCGGCCTCTTCGGCATCGAACAGCACCTCCGGCTCCGACACCTTACGGGGCCCCGACTTGGGGTTAGTGAGCTTGAGGTGTTTGCGGAGCAACGGAAACGCCTCAACCAGCGCCCGTTTCCGCTCCTCAAGCCTCGCCTGCTCTTCGACGATTGCGGTGTATTCCCGCAACGCCGCGTCCGTAAGTTCCTGAATTCTTGCAATGATGTCGTCCATAAACACACTCCCGCTCCGTACATACCAAACGACCATGACATTTGGAAGCGGGACGCTTGAGACGATCGCGTTTTTTGTATTGACACCCCGTAAGTAGGCGGGAGATACTGATCAGGTCGGGTATAGTACTCCCCGGTCAGGTGATAGCGCGAAGAGTACTGTCTTGGTGCCGCCGGGGCCACTAACGCCCAGGCTTGGAAAGCCCACGCTAAACCCCGATACAGCTCCTGCTTCTAACCAGGGTGGCCGACGGTCGGGGCGCTGGGGGCGCCGCTTTTGTGGGGTGGAGCAGTGGCAGCTCGCGGGGCTCATTACCCCGAGGCCGGTTGTTCGATTCAACCCCCCGCAACCCGGGCTGGTCCCTTTTGAGGTAACGATGGCCACGAAGTACGAAGTGATCGAGGTGTCCGCCCACATCACGGGTAACCACCTGCACGCGTCGATGAAGCCGGTGGCCATCTGCACCACCCCGCAGCTCGCGCAAAGCACCCTGGTGGCGCTCGCCACGGAGGCCTACAACCAGGCGGTCACCAACCCGATGCTCATAAAGGCATACATGGTTCGCCCGATCGACATTCTTCTCCCGGGATTCGAGTAACCGCCGGCCCCCACGGTCTCCCGCGGCAGGTTGCGCAAGCTCCAAGACGGAGAAGCCGGCGGTTAGTAGCCGCAGCAGGGATTGAACCTGCGACATCTTGCGTGTGAAGCAAGCGCTCTCCCACTGAGCTATGCGGCTGAGTGGTGACCCCCGGAGCTACCCCCAGGAATCAGCGACTCAACGCTGCCCTTGGGCTGTTCCACACCTTGGCCTTCGGCTGAGGTCTACCGAACCGGTACATAGCAAACAACGAGGGCCATTGGAAGCCGAGACTCCAGTAAAACGCGGGCGCGGGCGCCCCAAGGGCGTGAAGAATAAAAAGCCCTGGGCACAAGCCGGACCGCGGCTCGTCCCGCAGGCGACGACGCCAAATCAAGACTTCAAGTACGCCGACCCGAACACGCTCGTGGCGCGGCAACTCTCGCTGATCGACTGGGCCCAGCTCGCGCTCCGCCGAGAGATTGACCGGGGCGCACAAGCCAACGGATTAGGCGGCATCGGCCTCGATGACATCCAGCGCATCGAGAAGCTGTCCAACGGCCTGGTGCGCGCGATCGAGGCACTACGGCGTGTCACTGACATCGCGGAGGAGCTCAAGAACCGGATGACGCCGGAGGAGCTCCTGGAGGCCGCTGTGAAGAAGGTGGAGGGGCAGTCCCCGGCCACCATCCGGTACGCAATCAAGCGTCTGCGCGCGTTTCTGGAGACGCTGGGGCCCGTTGAACCGGGTGACCGCGGACAGATGGGGGAGCTCAAAGGCCAACCCTACAACGCCGCAGCCGCCATCGCCGCGCTGGGGGACTAATGATCTTCGACTCCCCCGCCGCCGACGAGTACCCGCTGATCTTCGATTCGTGGGCGCGCAGCTTCAAAAAATCACCGTGGGCGGGTTGTGTACCCAACCACCTCTGGGACATGGTTTCTCGAGCCGCAGCGTCCGACATCCTGAACCGCGGAGCTCGGGTGATTGTTGCCGCCACCCCCATCGAGGGCGCGGATGACTACGCCCGCCGCGTCATGGGCTACTCCGTTTCCGAGCCGGGTGTCCTGCACTGGCTGTTCGTGAAACGCGATTACCGTGACATGGGGGTCGGTCGGGCACTCCTGGACGAGACGACCAGGGACTGGCCCAAGGACTCGGTGTACGACGCCGGGCATCCGACGTACAAGTACACGCACCGCACCCGCGCCAGCTCTGGCTTTCTAAAGGGCAGTGGGTGGCAGTGGGACCCGGTGCTCGCGCGCGTGAAGGCATGACGGATTACGTCCGCGCCATGGACCTGAGGACGAAGCGACAGCGCCTCGATGATCGCTGGTCCTGGTTCTGCCACGAGTGGCGCCGCATCGCCCTGTACCGCGGCTGGGTGGGGTTCAAACAGATCTGGGCTCGCATCGGCTGGGCCATGAAGAGGGCTACTGTCTGACGACCTAGTACTAGAGAAAGGCCTCAAGGCCGACGACGGAAAGCGTGACGTCTCCAAGGCCATGATAGCGGCCTGTCGGGGCAGAGCTCGCGCCATTCTCGCCGATCTCAAGGCTAACAATCCGAAACAGCACGCGCTTGTCACGGACCAGCACACCCATTGCTCTGGGTGCTGTCCCCGCCGCGCCGGTAAGACCTACTGCGCCGTGTGCGCGGCTCTTGTAACCGGCGAAGCTAAGCCGGGTGCGATCAGCATCATCATCTCCCTTAACAAGGCTCAGCTTCGGCGACTGTACTGGGACGGCCCCACTGGGCTGCAAGCACTCGCGCGGAAGTACAAGGTTCGTCTCGAATTCTATTCGCACTCTCTTAAGTGGGTACACGAGAATGGATCCTACGGGTACCTCCTCGGAGCCGACGACGACGAACAGCTTGAGGTGTTGCGTGGTCTCGAAGCGGACCTCTACGTAATCGACGAGTGCCAGGCATTCGCGCCCGCGAAGCTCGAAAAGCTCCTCACGAGCATCATCGAGCCGCAACGCGCGAGTCGCCAGGGCAAAGTGATGCTGATCGGAACCCCCGGCTACCTCGCTGCGGGACCCTTTTGGCAAGCGACCTGCCCCGACGCCATGGACGCGCAGGGACGCAAGTACCTCGTATTTTCCGGGCAGGCCGATTCGCACGGTCGAGACGTTCGCAAAGCTCGGCTCTGGTCGTTTCATCACTGGACCCTCCAGGACAACGCCGCGATGCCCCACCAGTGGGACGAGGCATTGATCACCAAGGAGGTTAACGGCTGGGGTGACGAGCACCCAAGTTGGCTCGCGGAGTACATGGGATACTGGACTCTAACACAGTCCGGCCTCGTTTACCGCTACGCCTCCGAGCGCGGCTCCGGTCGCCTCAACTGGACACCCCAGCGCACGAAGGAGAACCCCAGCGGACTCCCGCCCGAGGGTGCTCCCTGGCGCTACATCGCCGGCCTGGATATCGGCTTCGAGGATGCCACAGCGTTCGTGGTGTGTGCCTACAGCGCGAAGCTCAAGCAGCTCCGGCACGTGTGGGACGTCAGTAAGCCCCACATGCTCGTGGACGACGTGGCCGCACTCATCGCTGAGGGTTACGCGCGGTTTGGCAGCATCGAGCGCATTTACGCCGACGTCGGCAACCTCGGCAAGATGGTGGTGGAGACGCTGATCGCGCGGTACGGCTTCCCGATCGAAAAAGCGGAGAAGCGCGAAAAGTTCGACCACATCGAGCTCCTCAACAGCGCCTTTGCCCGCGGTGAGGTTGTCATCATCGAGGGCACCGAGCTCCACCAGCAGCTGCTCAAAAACGCGTGGAATCTCAAGGACGGCACGAAGGAGCAGCTCGCTCGCGAAGGCCGGCTCCGTGAGGACCCCAGCATCCCGAACGATTCGACGGACGCGCTCCTGTACCTGTACCGCGGGAGCCTTCACCACTTCGGCCAGAAGCCGGTGGAGCCCCCACCCGAGTACGGTACCCCCGAGTGGAAGCAGCAGCGGGCGCGCGACGAGCTCCGGGCCTTCCGTGAGCAGTTCAAGCAAGCCTCCGATGCACGCCTCGGGGACAACAGATTCAGCCGGGCCCCCCTGCAAGTACAGCGGGCGCTCACCAGGGATAAGGCCACATGGATGCCACCGCCACCGAGCAGCTCAAAACGCTCCTGACGATCCTAGCCGCGGCGGGTGTATCCAAGTACTACCGAGACCCGGCCTCCGGCGAGCTCCTCCTGGAGTTTCACCAGCCCAAGGGCTTCCAGGTTATCCCGCAGAACTGGACTGGCACCACGGTCACCACGGAGAACACTCCTGTCGGCGACCAGTACCACGAGCTTTTCGGGGGCATCAAGCCCTCCTTCAATCCCCCTAAGAAAGCGGGTTAATGGATCGCGTCGTCCGCTGGTGGCTACCTGACCCCGAGAATCCGAACGACGAGACCGATCGCGCTAACGCTCTCATTGACGAGACCGCCGCGATCGAGACCCGCCAGTCCGCCTGGCACGAGCTCGCACTGTGGAATGCGACTCTGTACACCAACCGGGTACTCCCCGGTTTCCGGTGGGGTGAGCTCGACGGTACCCAGGAGCTCTGGCCGACGAACCTCCACACCGAGAACCTGATCGAGAACATCGGCGAGGCGATGCTCTCCAAGGCGAGCTCTTCGCCACTGAAGCCGACGCTACAGCCCAACGGACAGAGCCTCCAGGTGGAGCGTGCCGTCCGTCTCCTGGATAACTTCCTGTTCGGCGCGTGGCGACAGACGAAGGCCGAGGACGCCTGTGTCCTGATGTTCCGCGACGCGTTCATCGCGTCCGTGGGCTGGGTGCGGGTGGGCTTCGAGGACGGTGCGGTCTCCGTCAACTCGGTGTTCTTCGACAACGTCATCATCGATAACCGCGAGTGCCTGAACCGGCAACCCCCGCGTACGTATCGTATCCGCCAGTGCCTCCCCCGCGCGAGCATCGAGGCCAAGTACGGCGAACTCCCTCCCCGCGGTGACAGGTCGTACGTGCCCCACCGCGACGTGGGTGACGGCTGGGAGATCCTCGTGGAGGCCTTCCGCAAGCCCGACGCAAG
>Ga0196965_1000151_pt1 | contig 50485 bp, 30 predicted proteins | sample S1_20metaG_FD_148668 | JGI IMG/M metagenome (GOLD analysis project Ga0196965, IMG submission 148668) | Soil microbial communities from Anza Borrego desert, Southern California, United States - S1_20 | ecosystem: Environmental > Terrestrial > Soil > Desert | place: USA: California | collected...
GAGGACCGCAAGCTTGTTACAGCTACTGGCAATGTCTTCGATGATGTGTGTTGAGAACACAACGATCCGTTCGCGGCTAAGCTCGACCAGCAGGTTGCGGAATCGAATCCGCTCCAGTGGATCAAGGCCTGCGGTAGGTTCGTCTACGACTAATATTTTTGGAAGATGTAGTAAGATCTGCGCTATACCAATACGCTGTTTCATCCCACCGGAAAAAGATCCGATCTTTTTGTGCTGATGCTCATCCATGTGTACCGCTTTCAACACATATTGTACGCGCGTTGCCCTATCATCTTTGTTAGAGATCTTTCGCAGGATGGCCTGGTAATCGAGGAACTCATAAGGCGTCATATTTTCATAAGTACCGAATGCCTGGGGAAGATACCCAATGAGGCCCTGCAGCTCTTCTCTTCGTATTGTCGTGTCGTGACCGTTGATCCAGATCTTTCCATAACTCTGATCCAGGATGCCGCAAAGGATCCTCATCAGAGTAGTCTTGCCTGCCCCGTTCGGTCCTAACAATCCGAACATTCCTTGTTCGATCGTGAGACTTGCACCTTTTAATGCTTTGAATTCTGCTTTCTTCGGTTTAACGAACGGAATCGAAAGTAATAATCTATAGTATGCTTTTCGGATCTTCTTAAACCTGCCCGTGATTGCGTCGACATCCACGGGATCTTCCCTTAGCTTTTTTGATACTCGTACCAGGAAAAGCCCTGCAAACCAAAGGAAATTGAGAATAACGCCAAAGGCTTTGATATTGACGTCGGCATAAAGGAAGATCGCGCTGACGATGGGGAATCCCCAATAAAGACTAGCGATAACAACCTCGGTCAGTTTCTTACGATTCGGTAATAATTGTTTTACGTTATTGAAGATTGAAAGCAGCAGGGCATGCAGGGCAATCATGAAGAACAATTGCCAGAATGCTTTATCAAGATGGAAGTAAATGAAAAAGATTAAAAAACCAACGAGGGCGCTTTGCCAGATCAAATCCTGTAAAACCATGCTTACCGTTACAGGTTCTTCACCCCGTGCCTTGAATAAATTTAAATTTCCTTTCCATTCTCTTATCCACCTTTTGTCTCTGCCATACACTTTGGTCAGGTTCTGGATCTCGATATGCATCGCTTCGCCCGGCGCAACCATTTTCGTGTTTGCCTGTCGCAATGAAGTCATAATGAAATGAGTACCACCGGGGATCAAGATAACGGCACAGATATACGCAATCATTTGCATCAACAATCCTTCTATGTTCAATGAAATGAGGGCTCCGGTGAGAATCAACAGTACTATTTGTGTTACCTTGATCCACGGTTTCAGATTCCTAAACCATTCAAGAACACTTTCTAATCCTGCACTCATTGTGGGGATATAAAATAAAGTAAGCACGGTAGCAAACGTTAATCCTCCCATTACAGTAACGGCAAAAGGTTGTCCGATGCTAACAGTATATTCGGCTTCGCCTAATGCCAGCGGCAGCATTGCGATGATGGTTGTAATTGAGGTGATGAGGATTGGACGCAGGCGAGAAATTCCGCTCATCATCAGTGCGCGGTATTTTGAATAACCTGCTCTTCGCAGAATACGCGAATAATCGATGAGAATGATTCCGTTGTTCACAACAACACCAAGAAGGATTAGAAATCCAATCAATGTGTTTGTGCTTAGCAATGAGTTGCCCGTAAGCGTGAGGCCAAGAATCGCTCCTATACCGGCGAGGGGAATTGTGAACATGATGACGATGGGCAGGTATAATGATTCGAAAACTGCAGCAAGGATCATGAATATGATGACAATGCCGGCGAAAATGAAGAAGTAAAAATCACTATACAAATCTTCATCATGAATTACCTCCACCACTATACCTGAGGGAATGTTGACGCCGCTTACGATCTCATCGATCTCCAGACGTGAAGCTTCGAGGAGCGCCTCAGACTTCAACACTTCATCGATAAAACTATACGTGACCTGAATTCGTTTTTCCTGGTTCGATCGTGTGATCGTGCTTTCACCAGAGGAATATAGAACGTTACCAATTTCCGAGAGCGCGTGTGTTGATCCCGTTGCGCTGGTCACAGGCATCTCACGCAAGTCACGCATTTCCTTCGCAGCCTGCGTCACCTGATTTTGTGTCCGGATGGTGATTTCGTATTCTTCGCCTCCGCTGGTGAACTTTGACCCTGAAGAGAAAGATGACTGAAAGTCGTTGAGTGCGATCGCCACATTCTGCAGGGTGACGTGGTTCTCACTCATGCGTCTCTGGTCGAAAACCAAATGGGCTTCCGGGCGTTCCGGACTAAGGTTTACCGAGCTCACATTAACGGCCTGCAAACCACCGACCAGGGTATTAAGATCCTGTGCGATTGTTTGCATCAATTCAAAGTCCTGGCCTTTGATGACGATGCGTTCAGAAGGCGTTCCAATGCCAAGCATCCGCATGAAATCGTCCTCGGCAGAGCTGCCTCCGCTGTTTTCACTGCTGTTTTGTGCAGGCGGTTTCTCCAGTGAAATGTTCACGTCTTCAAATTTCTTACTGAGACCTGAGAGCTGATTGCGAATGTCCGAGACAGTGACGGTGTCAAGATCATTAAAGTTCTCAACAAGCTTCACCGTGATTACTGCGTCACCTTCGGATACCTGGCTGATCACTTCGGCTATCACAGGGATTTCCATTACCCTTTCTTCAATTTTTTTAACACGGATATCAGTTGACTCGAGTGTGCTTCCCTGCGGCATCGTCACAAACAAATTCATTTCCGGTGTATCTACCGTCGTGGCGGTAGACATACTCACGAGTAAACCAGCGGAGATGGAGACGAAGAATAAAACCAAACCGCCAACCACAGTAAACATCGGCCTTCTGAAACAGGATTTCAGTAACACCATATACACCTGAATGATCCGCTGTCGTATTGATGCGTTCCTGATCAATGGTGCTTTTTCTTTGTCTCCCTTTCGGATCGCGGAGTCCGCCAGCATAGGAATCAGTACCAATGCAACGACCAGTGAAACAACCAATGTTGAAATAATGGAAACACCAATGTGCATTCCAATCAGCGTGACGAGAAAATTCGAAGAGAATATAAATGGAAGAAATACAGTAACGGTTGTGAGCGTACCTGAAATAACGGACCGCATCACCTCTTTCGTTCCTCGTACAACCGCTTCTTCGCGGCCGGCCCCATTCACCACATGGCGATAAATGTTTTCAATAACGACAACGCTGTTATCTACAAGCATCCCGATCGCAAGGGACATCCCGATAAGGGTAAGACTGTTAATAGAAATGTCGTACGCGTAGAAGAAGTTAAATGCCACGTAAACGGAGATGGGAATTGAAAGTGCAATGCTTAAAATGAATTTCATCCTCCGGAGAAAAATCCATAAGACGAATATCGCCAGTAGTCCACCTGTTACTGCAAGGTTTTTGATCTCGTCGATATTTTTGGACATCATCTCAGCTTTGTTGTTCTGCACAACGATCTTTACGTCCATGGGTTCGAGATCCTTATTGATCGCGTCAATCGATGCCAGTGTTTTTTCCGACAAGGCAATGAGGTTGGCTTGAGGGTCTTTTGAGAGGTGAATGGAAACGGCGTCCTTTCCATTGACACGACTGAGGGTCGTTTGCTCTTTAACACCGAAGAAGACGTCAGCAACATCGCTCAGCAACAGTGGGCCTTTTTCCGATACGACTAGATTTTGGATGTTCTTGATGTCTTTTAGTTCGGCGCTTACATTGACAAAAACTTTCTGTCCATGCATTTCAACCTGTCCTGCAAAAGCACTTTTATTTGAGTTACTCGAAAGCACATTGCTGATTGTGTTCGGCGTGATTCCATTCGCTTCGCAGATCGCATCGTTCATAATGATCTCAACAGTCTTCTGTCGGCCACCAAAAACTTCAACGCCGGCAACACCATCCACATCACCCAGTCTGTCGGTAATGTATTGGTCGGCGATGTTTCTTACCCGGTCGACGCCACCGCTGCCGAGGAGTTGCAAATCCATAAAACCGTTCGAAAACTCTTCGGTATCGATCTTGATAATGTTGACAAGAAACTCTGGCAACAGGGTTGATTTAATGCCGTTCACTTTCTGTTCAAGCTTGAGATAAGCGTATTTGATATTGACGCCTTGCTGAAACGAAATAAATATTAATCCCTGCTGACCGTTGGCATTGCCTGTGATCTCAGCTACTCCCTCCAGCGTGCTGATCGCGCTCTCCAGCGGTATGATCGCCTGCCGTTCCATGTACTTCGGATCAACTTCAGTTGTCGGTTTAACATGAACGATCAGCACCGGCAGCTCGACATTTGGAAAGAGCTCAACCGGTAGTTTGGTATAGGAGATGTAGCCCAGCACCGTGAAGCCGATGAACAACATCGATATGAAGACCTTCCTCCTGATGATCGTTTTTAGCAGACTGTTGTTACTCATGTGTCAATTCAAAATTTCTACTTCGTGCTATTCTAACTGCGGCTCCGAGCTTTTAACTTTAAACCTTGAACCTTGAACTTTAAAACTTCGTCCCTCATACACTAAATCCAACTTCGGCCTTTTTCTTGCCACGAAGCCTTTCAATAACATTCTCAATTCCTTCGTAATAACAAGGGATAATGACAAGTGTGAGCAGTGTTGACGTTACCATGCCACCAATAACAGCAATAGCAATAGGCGCCCGCAACGCAGCACTTTCTCCGAAGCCAAGTGTTAATGGGAGAAGTCCAAGTATTGTCGTTAGTGTTGTCATCATGATCGGTCTCAACCTGCGTTCGGCAGCATCCAGAATCGCTTCACGTAGATCCATTCCGTTCTCCCGGTTCTGGTTAATGCAGTCAACGATCATAATGGAGTTGTTAACCGCGATACCTCCGAGCAAAATGATCCCGATAAAACTCATCATGTTCAGGGGCATTCCAAGAACAAAAAATGCGAGGATCGCCCCGACAACCGCAAAAGGAATCGTTAGCAGGATGGTGAATGGATGCAACAGCGATTCAAACTGTGATGCCAGTACCATGTACACCAATATGATCGACAAGATCAACGCGAATGTCAGATTCTCAACCGACTCCTGTCGGCGAATTTCCTGGCCGGCAACTTTTATCTTGTATTGCGGTGGTACTGACAATTTCGCCAGTGAACTTTCAATAGATTTCACCACTTTGTCGTATGGTTCATCCTGATTTACGCGAGCGCCGATCGTTACCGTCCGCGTTTGATTTCTTCGGAAGATGGAGTTACTCGCGTACTTCACGCTTACTGTTGAAATTTCACTTAACGGAAACTCACGCTGGCCGCTCTTGATTCTGATGTTTTCAAGACCGGCGAGCGAAACTTCCGGTACTTTTATTTTGATATCCTGCATTTCTCCGCCACGCTCGATTGTGCCCGCATTTTTACCTTCAAGCTGATCTTTAATCTGAACGATCACATCATCGATCGACAAATTAAATAGTCCAGCCCTGTATTTATCTACGTCTACCAACACCTGAGGCACGCCTTCTTCAAGATCTGTCACCGGATCGTAAACAAGCGGATTGGAAGCCATGATCATCATGACAGAGTCGGAGAGGGGACGAAGCTTGTCAAAATCCGCGCCGCTGATTTCGACTACCAGTGGCATCTGCACATCGCCCATCACTGCATAAAGCGCACTTTCGTCATTGGAAAATGTAGCCTCAATACCTGGCAGCGATTCAAAATACGCGGACAGTTTTGACGTAACAGGAGTGATATCCAATTCAATATCTTCTTTGAAAATTAGCTTCAGATTAGCTTTGTTTTCATTGTACACGTTTTCGTTCTTGATGCCCGATTGGCGTTGTTGCGGACCGATGTGGGAATAGATCTTATCAAGTTGCCCCTCGAATAATTGCAAAAGTTGTGCTTCAATCTGGCTGACCGTTGCCGAGGTTCTCGACAGGGGGGTTCCATTCGTCAATGTAACATCTACCGAGATCGCCCGCGTATCTGACTGCGGCATATATTCACTTCCAATGATCGGAAGGAGAAACGCGGTGCCGATGATCATCAGAAAGGAAGCAACGATCCAGGCAGTCTTGCGATACAGAACTATTTCGAGCAGCGAGCGATACCATTTAAATCGGATATGCTTCTCATCAGAGAACACTTTCTTTTCTTTCGCAAACACTTTATCCTTACGAAAAAATTGAGCAAAAAGCATTGGTATTACGAGGATCGCTACGAATAATGAAGCAAACTGCGAGAACGCAACTGTCCATGCCTGGTCTTTAAAAAGTTCTCCTGAAGGCCCTTGCAAATACACGATCGGCAGAAACACAACAATACAGGTAAGCGTCGAAGCGGTGATGGCGCCGCTCACCTCGGCCGTGCCCTCGACTGCCGCATCAAAAACACTTAATCCTTCTTCCCGCTTGCGAAAAATATTCTCAACAACAACGATGGCGATATCCACGAGCATTCCAGCGCTCAACGCCAAACCACCAAGCGTCATTACATTTAGCGTGAGGCCGTTGAAGTACATCAGATTGAATGTAGCAATGATGGAAATGGGGATAACGATGCTGATGATGAGTGTCGATCCGATTCTTCGCAGGAAGAGAAACAAGACCAGCACAGCAAAGAAAACACCGTACAATCCGGATTCCTTTACCTCGTCGATGGCGCCCTGAATAAATCGTCCCTGATTTTGGATGATCACAAACTCGTAACCGGGCACCGTCTTCTTCAATCGCTCGAGAAACGCCATCAGTTCATCAACCGCGTTGACCGTGTTATAATTCGTCTCTTTATAGATCGACATCCCAATACTTCTTTTTTGGTTCACCCTGACGATGCTTGCCTCTTCCTTATTGGCGATTCTTATGGTGGCTACTTCTCGGAGAAGAACAGGCACCTGATCGGCAGTAGGTGCGTTGTTATTAGTCGCCGATGGCGTTGTCGATAAGGCGGGCTTTTCCGGGTTCGCCACAACGTTTGTAGTTTTCGTATAGCCAACCACTAACTCTTGAAGATCTTCCGGCTTTTCAATGATGCCCAAACCTTTGATCACATACTTGCGACCGAGCTCTTCGATGAAACCACCCGATACACTTTTATTATAGTTTTGGATTTTTGTAACGAGATCATTCACTGTTAAACCGAACGAGGCTAATAGATCCGGATCGGTTTCTAACACCAGCTCTTTTTCCTGTTCACCAGACAACCGTACTTCAGCAATACCAGGAAGTTTGACGAGCTCGTTTCTGAAATTATTCTCTGCAACTTTCCTCAACGCCTCTGTATCATTTGATGCAGGGTTATAAATACCCAGAATCATGACCGGATCTGCATTTGGATCAAACTGCGAAATCACAAACTCATCGATCTCGTCATTCATTGAAAATGAAGACAGCGTTTTTTGAAGATCGAGAAATGCCTCGTCCATATCCTTGTTCCAATCGTACTGAACAGTGACACGTCCGTAACCCGTCTGACTGATCGAACTAACTTCAACGGCGCCACTTTGCTTTATCGCCATTGATTCGATCGACTCGATGAATTGTTTTTCAACTTCGGACGGAGGTTTGATCCCAGCCTTCAGTTCGACAAACAAAGTAGGGTTCTTCAATTCAGGGACTAACTCAATGCCGAGTTTCCCGAACGAAATGAAGCCCAACAAAATGACAGCCAATACCATCATGAGGACGGAGACAGGATAGGATACGGCCAGCGAGACAATCTTCTTCACGAGGTGCGTTGTTTAAAATGTTATTGAATAATGCTGACTTTCGATTTGTTTCTCAGGGTTTCAAAACCCGCGGTGACAAGTCTGTCGTTCACTTTCAGGCCATTGACCACTTCGATCACGTCCGTGTTCTCAAGACCTGTTGTGATCTTCTTCTCAGTAGCTATACCATTTTCTACTGTGAACACCACTTTGCCATCCTGCCGTGATATGACAGTTTCTTTTGGAATTACGATTGTTCCGTCGCGCTTCTCTGAAAGAATAAATGCTTTAATGAACATCCCGGGGCGTAGTAATCGTTTATCATTTTTTATCTCAAGCGTACTTTGAAACGTTCTGGTATCTGCGTTAATGACAGGAGAGATCTGACTGATTCTCCCGTAAATGGTATCTTTAGCGGCGACGTTATAGTTGGCAATCTGAACGTTTTGATTCATCGTGATTTCAGACAAATGCTTTTCAGGAAGCTTTACATCCATCAGCAACTTGTCATATTGCATGATCTTTACAAGTGGTTGCCCCTGGTCGATCCTTACGCCATCGGTATGATACGGTAATTCGACGATCACACCATCAAACGGGGCTCGGACTGACATCTTCGATTGCTGTATCTCGGCATTCTCAAAGGCATACTTTGCGTTGACAAATTCGATCGAGGCATTTTTCAATTCGGTTTGTGTAACACCGCCTTTGTCGTGTAATGACTTTTGCTTTGTGAGATTGTTTTCCGCCAACTCAAGGTTCAGTTTTTTCCCTTCGATCTGAAGACTATTTTCAAATTCTCTATCTTCAATTCTGATCAACACCTGACCTTCCTGAACTGCATCGCCCAGTGCGAATGGTCTTCCGGTAGCGGGATTTTTCTGCAATCTGTAAACGCCACCGAGCTCCGATTTCATCGACCCTTCTTTAAACGAATAGACCGTGCCTGTGGTCTCGATGAACCGGGATATGCTCTGCGGCTTGATGCTCACAACAGAAACCGGAATCTTGATTTCAGTTTTTATGTTTGAGTCATCGCCGCCGCAGGAAGAAATGATAATCAAGACCAGTAGTGGAAGGATTTCTTTTATCAGCTTTTTCATTTCGTTATTGATTATGCGTTGTTGTTCTCTATGCTTTTGATTGATCATTGAACCGGTGTAATGACAGGTTGTTGATTCTCGAAATCATACAATGAAAGGATCTTAAGATTCAATAGCTCTATTTTGTAATTGATCAGTGCGTCAGCATATGCGCTTTTCTTTTCCGAAAGCTGGCTTTGAAAGCGGTTAAGGTCAATGCTTGTCAGATCGCCGTTCTTATACCGTTCAAGGTTAATGTCGTACGTTAATGTTGCGTTCTTAACATTCTGCTCAGCGATCAAGATCTGGTTTTCAAGATTCTGCAAGTTTCTATACACCTTGCGGATATTGATCGTGATGTTGTTCTTCTCGATTTCCAGATCGACCTGCTTGATCTCTCGTGAAGCGTTGGCCGCATCCATCCTGGCCCGGTTCTCCCCCCAGTCGAAAATGGGAATACTAAAAGAAATGGCGATGCGCGGATTCACGGCTGGCACATCGTAGATATCCGGTGCGTATTCATTGTCGCCAAATACGCCGAGCGACAACGAAACAGCACCTTTAAATTCATTGAGCGCTCTTGTCCTGATCAGTTCAAACCTGGAACGTTCAATGTCGATTGCGCGCTGCCTCAACTCCATTCTGTTTTCAAGTCCATACACCAGCGCCTGATTAAGATCAACCTGTCTCGTGACAAAGTTGATGTCCACCTCGACAGCTATCTGTTCCGTCAGGTCGAGACCAAGGAGAAGCTTGAAGTCATCTGCGGCGTTGTCCAGCAGTACCTGGTTGTTTTCCAATGTAGACTTCGACGTGGCGAGGTTGAGTTCGGCCTGGTAAAGTTCTTCCTGCGCGAGCAAGTCCGCATCAACCTTGTTCTTCGTGATCTCGTAGCTGATCTTCTGATTTTCATATTCATCCTTCGCGATCTGAAGGTTGTTCTGCCGCTGGTAAAATGTATAGAATAGTTGTGTGACGTTTTGCTCGAGGCTTAGCAATTCCAGGGCATTGCCAATCGTTGCATTCTCCAGGTTCAGCTCGAGCTCCTTTAGCTGCATCCTGGTTCGGTTGTACGTAAAGATCGGCTGATCAAGTTGAAGGTACAGGTTGTTGCTATAGGTCTTTGTTCTGACGTTTTGGAATTCTGAATAGTTGTCTCTGTACCCAAGGCGGTTGATCAAAGAGATCGTACCATCGGTGGCGACAATCGGTTGACTGACTGAAAAAGTCCCAAACGAGTTATAATCTTCGTTTGTGTTCCACCGGGAGAACAGATCATTGAAACTCCGTTGGCGATTGTAATCGAACGGAGTAATATCTAGTGCAAACCTTGACTTCAGTGCTGCCCGCTGCGCATCAAGACTCCGTTGGTTACTGTAAAGATTCAACTTTGATTTCTTGATGTTGCGACTCTTGAGCTGCGCAATTTCGATCGCCTCAAGCAACGTGAGCGTTTGCTGCGCCGTTGCATTCCATGACAGAAAACAAAGTGCCGTCAGAAGAATCAATTTCACAACCGATGCCCTCGCGTGCCTGTCCGTACTTGGCTTGAGCTGCGTTGATGTGTTGTCGGTGTCATTGACTTTCGGGGGTTGTCTAAAAATCATACTATCAATTTTTATTCGTCTCGTAATGCTCTATTTTCAACCTTAAACTTTAAACTTTTGAACTTCTACTGTTTCACCCACTTCACTGCATCCGCATACACCGTCCAGAGGTCGCATTTATCCGTTAGTGAAACACTTCCTCCGGTTTTATTGAAGTAATACGATCCCAGGTAATTCCATCCAAGCTCCGCATTCGTGATATTGTATTTTATGTTGTCAGCGCCGTCGCTGTTGTTGACGACATAGTGATATTCGTATTGCCGGCTATCACCATCATGGCCTGTCCACGTGTTTTGGTTTTTGCCTCTCATGTATACATAAATGTCATAGAAGCCTTCCTCTTTCAATGGTGGAGTCCACGTCGCCGATTTTTCGCCGGTTCCGGATCGCGTGAAATGCGCAGATCGGATAACACTACCGTAAAAATCAGAACCCGTTGTTGCCAGCCAACTAGCGTAGGAACCATTCCACTCGCCATAATACTTTTGCTCAGTTTCCTTCTGGCTATCCAGATAAGCCTTCAGTACTGTGGGCTTGATTGGGCTGAAGTGGCTGAATTGAGGGTCTTCATTATCAACAATCACCTCATATTGCGTCGTAGCTTGTTCGCGTTCAATAATTCGCTCGCCTTCGAAGAGTATATTACCCTCGCGCCCGGCCAAAGTGCCCAGTGACATGTTAATCACCGAAGGAATATTTCTCGATATGAGTGTATTGATTGTCATTTCGTTCGGCTTTTCGTCAAGCACATATCCGAAAAGTTTTGTTTCCCCTTGTTTGATCACCGACAGCTGTCCGGGAGCTTCCTTCTTGGCTTCCTGATTGACAGTTTCGTAATCGTCATCATCATCGGACTGTTCTTTGCTGTTGAAAGAAATTTCGAACACACCATCTGCATCACCTGAATTCCTTGCTTTAAGGAGCACCTGGTACCGCTTACGATCTTCGTCCATTACCTCGTATTTTTGTACATCGAGAATTTCGAACGCTGGTTGCGAAGTCTCAGCGTATACTTTCTGGATGACAGGATCGATGTCCATCCCAAACTTCGCAAGCATTGCCTGCCTGAAATCTTCGTATGAGCTAAGCTCATGCTGATGACTGTTCACCCAGTCGTATAGAAATGTTTTGAAAGTGTTTTCGCCGATCGTTTGACCGATATAGGCAAAGAGATATTGACTTTTCAGGGCCACCGATTTGCTGATCTTCCCGAACTCCTCTTGCGTCAGGATCTTTGTGAGTGAAGTAGTTCTCATGAGATCGTTACATTCTTCCGTAAAGGAAATGCCGTTTATCTCCCTCGAGTAGTCGCGTTGCATCTGCTTATCGTTTCGCAGATAGTTTGCAATGCTGCGATTAAGTAAAGGCCAGTCCTTGCTTACAACGCCTGAATTGAAATCATAATAATTAGGAAAAAGAGAATAGTCTGGATTGTCTATGTGCTTTCCCTCAAACACCCAGTTTTCTCCGATTTGTTTTGTAAATACTTTCCTGACGAGATCGTTGAAAATGCTCGCTTGTTTCTGTTTATCCGTAAGCATTTGGTTCGACTTGCTTGCCTGCTTATTCATTGCTTCCATTTGGTTCTCAAAATCAAATTGTTTGATCTCGCCGCCCTCTTCTGGCCAGAAAACAGTTTCCGGTTGTACAAAGGCCTGGTGACTTTCATAGACCTTGTTGTAAGCCGTAAAATGAAGTGGCACCTCCACAAACTGCAGTCTTCTGAAAGGGTAGGAGAGTCGCTGGGCATCTTCATATTCATTGGCCAGATCGCTAACTAGATAGACGAGTGTATCAGAAAGCTGGTCGAGATGACGCAGGAAAAAGTCACTCTTGGAATAATGAAAAACAGAATAAACAATGCTATCGACAATAATTTCTCTTTTTACGTAGTCACCAATGACAAGCGAGATATGCGGTAAAGCATATTCCGGCTTAAACGTATAGGCATTCCCGTCGACAACAACCGCTCCCTGTGAAATTGCTGTTTGTCCTGATGGCACTTCGACCCTTAATTGAAAGTCAGTAAAGGATTGTCTCGCCTTCGAAGCTGACTGGCGGTTATAGCCGACCTCAGCTTCGGGATACCAAAGCACATCTTTCGTAAGCAATACATAATCATCTTCGAGGAAAGCGTACTTCTTTTTTAAGGAGAAGATGATGTAATCATTGGGTGACTCATATCTTTTCTGGTCGACTTCCAGATGCGCGACTAGATCCAGCACCGGTCCGTGATATTTAATCTTCACATTTGCTTTTTCCCCTGGTGCGATATCGACTTCCTTACTAAGAGAAATGATCTGCAGATGTTTCTCAAACGTCGCTGGCTTATCATTTATTAAAATGGTATCGACAACCAAACCCGGGTTCAGCGTAAAGTAGATTGTGTCGAGTGATGTTCCTGAATTGTTATGAACCACCAGATCGGAAGTGCTGGCAATTTCGTTTCCTATCCACTGCAATGAAATATTGTGCGATGATATTTCGATGTTATCGACTTCAGTCCATTTGCCATTAACGGCTATCATCTCCTCACGTAAGTCAAAAGGATTTTGCCGCATGTTCCAGAGTTTGATCATCAATAAAGAGGAGAGGAGCAGGAGCGCAAGGCCGAACAGCGCTGTTGCACGATGACCCCTCTTATGTCCGGAAAGACGATCCAGCAGAACGGCCGTGATGAAAAGAAAGGCAATGCCCGTAATCACGTAAAAGGCTCGTTGCCAAAGCGCAAATTCAATATTTACAAAGCCGGACATCTCTGAAGCCAGCATGGAAAGACGGAAGGCTGTGAAGTCAAAAATATTGGAGAACTTATCGAAATAATAGATCAGTTGAACGCCCGCAACACCAATGAGCAACACGATGGCGATGGGTTGATTACGGATAACTGTGACAAGTAAAAAGGCAATGCCCGTCGTGAACAAAATACTGGGCACGCTTGTAAGAAACGGATAAATAATAAACGGAAGCGGATTGACGGTAGCCTGCGGGTTGGTAAGCCCGACGATGAGCGGAATACAAAGCAATACGAAATTTAAAAGGAAGAAGAGTTTGAACAACGCCAGTGCTTTTCCAAGAACGTAATCGAGGTTCGAGATCGGTCGTACAAAAAACACTTCATTCGTATCGAGCTTCTTATCTTTTTTGATCAACCCTGTCGCCAGAAAGATAACAGCAGCCGCCTGTGGAATTGCAATAAATAAGAGTGAGATGTACGGAAGCATCCAACCGTTTGCAAGCAGATACCACGACGGCTCATCCAGGTTAGACATCTCAATTAAGTTGAAAATGGTTATGAAGAAGATGCCCGCAAGGGCGACAATCCGGAAGAACCAGTTTCTCCAAAGGACTTTCGACTCGAAGCCTGCGATCGTCAATATGTTCTTAATCGACATCATACCAGCGACACACCAAATTCGTTCTCCATAAAATATACATAAGCATGCTCAAGGTTCGGGTTAGCAACTTTCGCAGCCGGATGAGGTTGCTCTTTTGTAATGACCTGCACTTCCCATTGTCCATCGACAGGAATTGTTGATACCACCGGATATTTTGCTTTTATAGTATCAAACTCTTCATCATTCAACATGATCTGCCAGACATGCCCACGCACCTGCTCGATCATCCCTTCCGGCGAGCCCTTATAGGCAACCTCACCTTTATTCAACATCGCCATGTTATGACAGGTACTGCTGATATCTCCGACAATGTGTGTTGAGAGTATGATCGTCACGTCTTTTTGACTGAGATCAGAGAGAATGTTCCTGAAGCGAATCCGTTCTTCCGGATCAAGACCGGTAGTTGGCTCGTCAATCACCAGTAACCTCGGTTCACCAATCAGCGCCTGCGCAATTCCAAGTCGTCGTTTCATGCCGCCTGAAAGTTTGTTTGCCATTCGCTCACGCACATCGAGCAAGCCTACCTGATCAAGGAGTCTGTCGACTTTTGCTAACCGTTCTTTGCGCTTGAGTGAAGTAGAGAGTTGAGCCGCGTAATCCAGAAACTCCCACGTCTTTAGCTTCGAAAAAAATGTGAAATCCTGGGGAAGATACCCGACCAGTCTTCGGATCTCATCTCGGTGGGTATTGATGTTCATGCCATCCATGAGTATCGTTCCGGAAGTTGCTTTCTGCACTGTAACAAGAATTCGCATAAAGCTCGACTTACCGGCACCATTCGGTCCAAGCAATCCAAACATGCCACTTCCTATTTGAAGGTCGATGTTCTTAATGGCTGCATGGCCGTTGGGATAGATTTTGGAAAGTCCGTTGATCTCAATATTCATCGCTACGTTTTGTCTTTCTTGTTTTTCCTTCTGCGTATTGAGAAGAAGTTTTTCTGACTGTTTTGTTACAAGAATTTTCCAGATTATTGATATATCATCAACCTGCTGCTCTCATCTTTCTTTAACTGAATCTCGCCGATATCCGTCAGGCGCAATAATGTTCCGTCTTTGATATCGCCTTGCACAACCCCGAGAGGAGAGTAGATGTTTACTTCTGATTTCTCCATTCTTCCCGACAGGGTATCAATTTTTGTTTCGGAAATATCCAGGTGAGACAGAGACATATCGACGTTCATTGCTGTGATTCTGCTGTCCATCATCGAGATGCTGCCTGACGCCTGTACAATATTCAATTGCGCTGGCAGCAGTCCCCTAACACTAGCCTTGGCGTTCGCAAGTGTAATTCCCTTTAAGCTTGCTTTGGGAACGTATACGGAAATCCTGATCGATTCAAAGTCTTCTGACTGAAGATCGGACAACGTAAGTGTGTCGCCGGAAATCCGGTATGTCAATTTTGCGAGCAGGTTCCCGGAGAGGCTGCGCACTTCCAGTTCGGCGCGATCTGACCCGATCACACTTACGTGTTTATCGATGCCGTTTACTACGAGATAAGAAACGCCTGAAATATCTACTGTTTCGGCAATGCTATTCTTGTCGTTGACAATGTTTGGAATGCCGGTAAACCTGACCTCTGCGATGGCAGCAGTGAGGTAAAGGAAAATGAATCCAAAAAAACCGAGTAGTATCTTATTACTTAATCTCATATTGTTCCGTTCAAGGTTCCTAAATGTTGTTTCAAGTCATCGGCCGTGATACCGATCAATGCAGCCTGCTTCAAAAATTCAGGTAAGACTTTATTGAAGAATTCATGCCTTTTGTCTTTAAGAATAATTTTTTTTGCCTCCGGATGTACGAAGTATCCGATACCTCTCTGATTTTCGATTATGTTCATTGACTGAAGTTCACTGTAGGTTCGCATAATGGTATTGGGGTTCACGCCCATTTCAGCAGCCAGCTCTCTGACCGATGGGATCTTTTCACCTGCGGGAAATTCGCCACTGACGACTTTCTCGGTGATGGTATCTGCGATCTGCAGAAATATGCTCTTGCCGTTTTCAAACTGCATCATCTTACACCTCCCGCTCTTTTAATTTCAGATACGCCACGAAGAGCATCACGATGGTGGCAGCAAACAGCGCAATGCTGACGGCCACCAGCGCCCGTTCCTCCTCAAGCGGAATTAATACCATGCTTTCAGGAGGATTATATCTCCCAACCCCCAAAGGCTCGATGAGGATGTAGCTATAGCCTCCAAAGAACATGACCACAAGGGCAACTGCGAAAAGTGATTTCACCAGGGGCTGTTTAGTGAACATAGCTGCTCCCGTGAAGGCGAGCGAAAGCACAAATAATACGCCGCCTGTTATCAGCGCATACATGAGCGAAAGATAGTCGGGGGGAATGTCGTCAAGCTTTACCAGATACTGGATGCCGACGGGTTCGAACATTTCTTCCATGAATATGTCAAAGAAATACCCCTGCATATTGAATGTTATCCAGTACAACAAAGGCAGTATTAGCAGCGTGAGGACGATACGGTTGATAAATTCGAAAACAAATTTTTCGAATGCGGATGAAGGTGTCATCAGGTAATGTATGGTGCTCTCCTTTGCACGGAATGCCGGAAAGGAGTGACCGACGTATAGAATACCAAATACCGTAACGAGCGCTGCAAGCAAACCCTGAAAGATGTCCAACCGATGTGGATGAAGGTCGTTGCCAACCTGTGCGATGGATAATATGATGAAGATGACGCCGATATATGCGACTGTCGATAACAACAGAAATTGTGTATTGTGAATGAAGTTCTGTTTGAACAACAACTGCAATCGCTTTCCACTGAATATATTATTGGACATACGCTTTCATTTTTTCGGTTCCATTGGAAATTGCATTGAACAATAATTCAATGTCGACTGAGGATTCGCTGCCTTGCTGCGGTGTGATGACTTTGTAACCGCCAGGCACCATCTCGTGATACAAAATGTTTTCACCTTCAGGTGACGACGTGGTGGCGAAATGAAGTTTGGAGGAGATCTCGTAAAGATTCTTCTGCATGATAAATCTTCCTTTCTCCAGCATCAGTACCCTGTCGATGAGATTCTCCACATCCCGGACCTGATGTGTCGATATAATCACAAGCTGATCCTCATCAAGGGAACCAGCCATTACTCTTCTGAAGATTGCCTTCGACGGAATGTCCAGACCATTTGTTGGCTCATCTAAAACCAGTAGCCGGCACTTTGTCGACAACGCGAAAGAGATCAAAAATTTCTTTTTCTGTCCGTACGAAAGTTGATTGAGTCGTTTGTTATCAGGCAATTCAAAGTCAGCAATTAATCGTTTGAGGAGCTGTTCATCGAAGCGCGGATAGAATCCCGCATTTGCTTTTACATAGTTCCTGATTGAAATGGCGGGGTGGTGAAACTCTTCGGGCAGGAAGTAGATATCCTGGAGTAAAGATGGCTGGCGTGCTGCGGGTTCGTGCTCCATGATGCGCAACGACCCATCTGTGGGCTGCAGCAATCCAATCATCAGTTTCAGCAAACTTGTTTTTCCGGCGCCGTTTTTACCGAGCAGTCCCACGATGCTTCCAGACGACAGTTCACAGTTCAGATCCTGGAAGAGTGGTGCCTGCTTCCTTGAATAGCTGAACTTTAAGTTATTGATAGTAAGCATTCTAAGTGATTTACTGTATTACTTAACTAGTACGGTACAATAGTGGCAAATTGTTTCCAGATTTGCAAATCATTTTGGCAGGAGAGGAGTATTTTAATGAGATTATTAGTTCAGTGGGCGATGGCAACTGACCGATCCGAGTGTTGTATCGAAGGGGTTTGGGCATACACACGCCTTGCCAGCAACGGAGCATTGAATATTTGGCGTATCCGGAGGCATCGAATAATGGCCGCTGCATGCTGAAAGACAAAATTCATTATTTATTACAACGGCTCCGGCCAGCGCACTAAGTCCGAAATACTTTTCTTTGAGACAATACCGCAATTTGGATGATGGCAGCGTATGACTAATTCACCATATTGTGTACCTAATCTTTCAACATGATAAAAAGACTTGTAGTTGCGTCTATCCTTCTTGGTTGCGTATCAGTAATCCTGTTTATCAGCGTCAATGATCAACCCCCTAAAACTGAAAAAGCTGCTTTAGCTATTGACGGGCCGGACAAGGCGCATCTCCTCAACTATTGGATGATCCAGGACCGATCATCCGGCCGCATTCCGTACGAGCGAATGCTGCGCGCCAAAGAAGACGAGAGTTACGCCAGATCCAAAACAGAAACGGATTTCAACTGGACAAACTGGGATACAAAAATCCCTGGTCGCGGGCGTGTAGCTTTCTTTCATAAACCGTCGGAAACACTTTTTACCGGCTCGGTCAGTGGCGGACTTTGGAAGAATACAGATTACGCAAACAATGGGAGCTGGAATACGGTAGAAGACTTTGAAGGTGCGGCTGTGAATTGCATGACCCAGGATCCAAATAACGAGAACACCTTATATATCGGAACAGGTGAATCCTTTACAGCATTTGTCAACTATCGTGAATCCACCGCGCTCGGCACCGGAATCTTCAAATCGACAGATGCAGGTAATACCTGGACAAAAATCGCAGGAACGGAAAACTTTTACTTTGTGAATGACATGATCGTTCGGGATGAAGCAGGTACAAGCGTAATGTATATTGCGGCGGGGTCAGGCAGTTACCGCGGGGCAGATTTTAAAAGCGAGGGTCTTTATCGTTCTGCTGATGAAGGCGCAACCTGGACGCAGGTGTTGCCATTTTTGACCGGTACAAATGAACAATATGCGGTGGCCGACCTGGAGCTCACATCCACTAACAGGCTATACGCAACAACGCAGCGAAACATGAACGAGAGGGGAGGCGGTGTCATCTGGTATTCTGACAACGGAACCACATGGAATTCCTATACCGGATTTGCCAACGCTACTTCAACCATGCCAGGTTGGTACGCGGGCAGGGCTGTCGTCAGGCATGCCCCTTCCAATGCCGCGCACGTTTATGCAATTTTCACGCGCGGCTTTTATAATAATCTCAACCAACTTCGTGATTACGCCACAGAACTCCGTCACAGCACCGATGGCGGCACTTCCTGGACGTTTATTCCGCTACCTGGACAGGCAGAATGGGCAAATATTCCATGGCATGCCCTTAGCCTCGCCGTTGATCCAACCAACGAAAACAAAATCGTTATCGGCGGCCTGGATGTATTCGTACTCAATAATACACAGGCGCCGGCCATTACTCCTCTGAGTTGGATCAGAGCGTCAGATTGGGTCGCGATGTATTACCTGCACGATCCAAACATCCCACAAGAGGAAAAGGATCTCATCGCGAAGCAATATGTGCATGGTGATATTCATGATTTGAATTTCTTTAATGCTAATTCGGACGACATGCTTATAACAACAGATGGCGGTGTCTTCCTCACAAATGATATGAGTGTTACCATCTCAACAGATCCTGAAACCTCAGAGCCTCCAACGTTCCGACAGCTTAATAATGGATTAAACACAACGCAGTTCTACCATGCGAGCCTTCATCCGGATAAAGGCGTCTCAAAAGTTGTAGGTGGAGCGCAGGATAACGGTTGCCTTTATGTTGATAATGACAACGGCGATGAAACGATGATCTCTGGCGGTGATGGCGGCTATTGCTTCTGGGATTCCGATCATCCGGAGTTAAAGATCTCAACTGGCTATGGTAACTTATTTTTTATTCACCGTGGTAGCGAGACATTCGTTACTGGGCCAGTCAACGGCCTCTTCGTAAACCCAATGGATTACGATGACCAGGCAAATCTCTTATACACCAATGCGGCAACGAGCTCTTTTGGTGGACTTTATCCGCAATTCAAGACCCGGTATTACGATACCCTTGAAATCCTGAACGTTAACAAGTATCTGCAAACCGATGACCATGATCTGGACACGGTATCGTTCATAAAATTAAACGCCGGATTAAAGGAGGCGATCACAGCAATCAAGCTTTCGAAACATTCGCCAGGTCTTAACAAGAGCGCAATTATCGGAACAGAGAAAGGTAAACTATTTAAATTGACTGGACTTCCTAAATCGGTGAACACGGTTCGTATCGACAAAAACCTTCCTTCAGGTTATATTTCATCTGTCGACATCGGTGCGGATGAAAATACATTCCTTGCAACAATCAGTAATTTTGGAATGCAATCTGTCTGGGTAACATACAACGGTGGAACTACCTGGCAGAGTTTGGAGCACGACCTTCCTGATATGCCTGTGCGGTGGGGATTATTCAATCCCTTCGATGACAAAAAAGTCGTCATTGCAACAGAGGCAGGAGTCTGGGGCTTAGAAAATACCCTGAGCGGCAGCCAATGGACGTCTTACAACAATGGTTTACCAACCACGCGCGTTGACATGATCGACATCCGGGAATCCGATAGCACCATTCTAGCTGTAACACACGGACACGGGTTATGGACTGGCAAGTTAAATCAAGGTGAGATTGTCGAGGTTCTTATCACCTCGGCGGAAGGCCACCCAACAAAAAGCACTTTTGTCTATCCTAATCCGGCTACAGATCTCATCACTGTCAAAGACGTGCGTGTTTCACAGATCGTCTTTCGCACTGCTGAAGGTAGAAAGGTCGGCGCTGTACCTGTAAAGGATTCACAAGCTGACATCCACCAGATTCAAAAGGGCATGTATGTAATTGAGTTGTTGGATCGGGATAATCGCCGCGTGGGAGGTCAGAAACTCATTAAGCAATAGTGCTTCAACTGTCAAAGCAGACGGATCCGCGAATAGTAACTCCTTTTATAACCTCGTCTCGGAGTCATCGTTTTCGCCTCCGTGAATAGGTCGAGGATATTTCTTTAACCTTTTGTGATGGCGGAAGTATGCTTCTTTGAGACCGGGCGTTGTATCCATCAAATACTCAGCCTACCTGACTTGTGAAGGAAGGATGCCGCATTTCTTTTTGAATGCTGCTGAAAATTTACTGCGGTTCGCGTAGCTGAATTTTCTCGCCACTTGCGCTATTGAATAATCGCCAGAACCGAGGCATTCCTGCGCCTTTTTCATTTGCAAACTTATGAAATACTGGAGTGGGGTGGTATTGTACAGATAGCGGAAACATTCCTTAAGCTTTGTTTCTGATAATCCGGCTTCCCGCGCGAGGTAGCTGATACCCGGAAACTTAACGTAAATGTGGCCTTTCATGATTTCCAATACCTGCAACACTCTCATCCGGTCAAGATTACTGAGAAGGAAATGTTTTTCGTTCACACCATCGGCTTGCAATTTTTGAACGAAGAAAAGAATGAAATTGAGTGCTGCCTTTCGCATTCGGGTGCTATAATTCTTCGAGGCTGGGTCCTCCTTTGTAACAAGCTGCGCTAGTTTTTCGATATTGAATAGGAGGTTGCCTTCGGCATGCTGACAGATCAGGTAATCGCGGTCTGAATGTATAAAGCTGAGCAGCTCCTTCGATTGTTTACGGCCAAGCTGGAAAAGATAATTCTCAAGCCATTCCTTCGTGAAGTATAACGACAGGTAACGGCCCCTTGTTCCGTGAAAATGGTGGTGGTCAACTCTTGCCTCCGGTTTGAAAATAAGCCAGGAGTTGTCAGAATAGGCAATTCCATTTGCCAATGAGTTTATTTTTTTAGCAAACTGGTCTATGCGTAATGACAGACAATAGTATTTGCCTTGAACACTTTTGTCGAGTTGAGATTTGAAGCATATGTTGGCTGTGAAATACGCTTCAGAGTAAACAACAAACAATTCATCCTTAACATTTCGATGAAAAGTAACAATATCAAGAAAGGGTGTTTTCGCGGAAATACATTGCCTGACACTGTTGTATTTTGCAAATGGAAGCCTGCTAAGGCGTTCCATCATCGATTGCGGAGAATTCACTATATAAGGGATCTCTAAAAATCCATCTGTGTTTGCAGCCAGCGGTATATGCGGTTTAGCCTGTTTAGGTTTTATATGTGCATTTGCTCGCAGCGGCATTCTCCATACAATATAAATCGAAGCTACAAGATTAATTACCATGCTCCAATAAGACGGATTTTAACGCGATGATAGGAGATCACGAGCAATTACGCTATCTTCAGTTAGCTTTAAATCTCGTTAAACCCCATGAAACGAATATTATCTCCGATGCCCGGCCTGGGCTTTGTCCGGCTTTTCTTCTTTTTGGTTCCCTGCCAGTTTAATCCAGTTGAAAAGCAAAGGCTATTTGTCATCAGCACCTGTAGTGGCTGTAGCAATAGCATGAAGTAATTGCCACACGACTTAAAGAGCAATGACTTCACGTTTCTTGCTTACAGAAAGACTGCCCAGCAAAATCGCTGCTTTAGGATTTTGTTTATGTGCATTCGTCACAACGGGATCGCTTGCTCTACAAACCGATTCAACAATCCGGCCAGTGGAGCACGCGTCAGTAATCGACACCAGGGCAAATGAACCTATCCGCATTTTGTCTATGCGAATTCCTTTCAGCATCTCACCGATCAGTGGCAGGCATCAATTATCGTTTGATGCACACTTTGGCAATACATGGAATCCCTCAGGAGTGCTGGAGTATCCAAAAGCTGAAGAGCCTTATCCCGACAAAGCGTGGGAAGCGCAATTCCATCCACTTTATGCAGACGATCCGCAGCGCTATCAGTTTTACTCAGTTGATGGCGTTATTCGCAGTGGCACATTGACATATACACGCAAAATCAGAGATTTTAGTGAGATCTATTCAGCGATCAATTTCAACGTACTGGTAGATGGAAACAGTTGGATCGATGCGCCGGTAAAAGACAAAACGATCGAAATGTTTCATCGTCTTTTACTTGGGCAAAGCGACCCCTTTCGAAGACACGAGAATGGATTTAACAGAACGGAGATGAAATTCACCGATCGTGATGGAAGAACTTATGAGGTCATGCCCAATCGACCTTTTGCAGGAACATACGACATTGGTTACAGATACTTTAAAAAGCTGGTGGCGCGCAGTTCTGTTTTGTGGAGTCTGAACTTTGGTCTTCAGGTTGGCATTCCGCTTAGTCGCGCAAGACAACATCTTAGCGGTGGGTTGATAGGAGGGACATCGGTTACCAAACAGTTCAACAGGACCTACGGAATCACGTGCGCCCTGGGCCTTGTTATGCAAAACGATAAATTATTAGCCGTAAGGCGGGAATATCATGATATGAATTATGCCAATATTGTTTCAGGATATCGCATTCTTTTGGGCCAGAATTTTTACTTCAGGAGTGGTCAGCGTTTTACCATCGGGATTGAAATGCAAGGAGCTACAGCACCGTTGAGTAGAAGGCAACGGGTAACGGCCCCGTACTTAACCCCTGAAGATATTGGAGTACAATCCAGCTATGCGCCTGAGCAGTGGACCCTAGATCGTCAGATCAACATCACTAACCAGCGCAGGGCTGCACGTTCGCTTATCCGCGGAAGCGAGTTTCTGTCATTGAATTTTTCGTACCGTTTCGGTAAATCGGATTGCCCGCCAACGGTAACCTTGTATTTTCAGGAAGACTGGACCATTCTTTACGACACCGATGGAACGACACTACCATTATTTGCTTTGTCCAACAATACACAGGATTTTGGCGCTGGAATAAAATTCAGTAAGGCTTTTTAGCCTGGAACAGCGCAGGGCTGCCCTTATCCGCGGAAGCGAGTTGCGCTCGGATTTCTTACTATTTCACCCAAAAAAACATTTAATAAAAAGGGAGCACGTTCTGTGATCCCTTTTTATTAAATAATAATGCGATCGTTACTGTGCCGGATATTCGTTGCTGACATTAAATACAACGACAGCGGTATCACCTGGTATGCCCTTGCCATTTTTTTCAGGGTAGGCGATGGCCGTTAACGTATAGCTCCCTATATCGAGCCTTCCCATCTTGTAGTCTCCGTGATCGTCACCATAGAGCGCAAATGGTGCGGTATTATCATGGAATTTTTTTCCGTTCAAAAAGAATTCAATGGAGCCAGTCTTGTCGTCATTTGCTTCTGCTCTGATGTTCACACCGGCCATGTTGATGGTATATCCGTCAGTCAACACTTCATACTCATCATCATATGCCGCAGCGATGAGTGTGAAATTTCCGATAGCAGGCACATCTGAAACAACAGCAACTTCATCAAAGAAAAACTGCCATTCATTTTCGTAGAAATATTCGAAAATGTACCGATATGTCTCATTTGCCTGAACGTTGTCGTCAATGTAAGTGTAAGCCTCGCCGGGAGCGACAGAAAATTCGGTAATGATGGTTCCATTCTGGAGGAATGAAACGCCTTCGCGGATCAGGTCTCCATTGAGCGTTTCCGATGTTGTGTTGACGAAGGAAAACTTCACCGTACCATTCGACTGTGCTTCGTAAGAGTAGGCTACAGCCGATGCTAAGTCCGATTGGGCCGTGATGTTATAGTCTTCACCCGAGACTTTCTGATTTTCCTGAGGCGCGATGTTCAGGTCAGAGCAACCAATAATGGCAAATGCTGCCATCAGGGCAAGAAGTGTCTTTTTCATAATTCAAGGATTGTTTATAGATCTCTGACCTCGTAAAAAAAGGATGCCCACACCACCCTTACTTTAGTTGTGTCGTATCGTGAGGAACGGAGATAGAAGTCATTTCTGTGAACGGTATCGGGGAGCACGAATGTTGTGGTTAAAATCCCAAAAGGTAGGAGTATTAGCCGCTGTAAGACCAAAGATGACTTGTGATCGCTAAGCGGAAATAGAGTACCTAATGCTCCAATTGAACAACGTTATGCACGTAATCCCAGCGAATTTCCGAATCACACGATAGTCAAATATCCAGGCACTGTTGCGTTATGTGCATCACTCCACCCTGAGATTATCCACAGGGTTTGTATTGGCCGCCTTCCAGGTCTGCGAGAAAATGGTTGTCAACCCGAGGGCTGACACCACCACAAGGCTTATGATGATATCAAAAACACCAATGGGTGCATGATAATACTGAGCCTCCTGCAACATCAACTCCATTAAAATATAAACGGCTGGAATGGTAATGACGCCCGCTGTGGCCAACAGCACGATGAAGTCCTTTGATAGGAGGTATACCAGACTTTTGGACGAAGCGCCCATCACTTTGCGGATGCTCACTTCTTTCACCCTGTTTTTAACTGTAAACACCACTGTCCCTAATAAACCCAGACACGCGATGGTGATGGCCAACAATCCCATGAAGCCCCACATCTTCACAATTCTTCCGTAAAACGAGTACGCATCGCTGATCTGATCGGAGAGGAATTGTGCTTTGAATCTGCTGCCATCGCCGACAGGTTTCCAGGCTTCTTCCATTTCTACAAAAGCCTGGCGCTCGTTCGTTGATTGAAAGTGGAAATTCGCATATCGAAAATTCGCAGGCGCATATTCAAAGAAGAAATTTCCGATAGGGGATTGAAGGCTCGCGTAATGGAAGTCTTTCAAAATGCCCGCCACCCGGACTTCTCGTTTATCAGGCAAGATTAACACCTGGTCGAGCGCTGCGGAGGGATCATCGGGGCTCAGGCTTTTTGCGAATACTTCATTGATAATGATCAAACGCGCGTTTTCACCAGCGTCGCTTGTGAAGTTCCTTCCGAGCATAAGTTTCAGACCCATGTTGGTTATAAAGTTCTCATCGATGGCCATCAGATTCGCGTTGATGGAATCCGGACTGTCAATCTGCTTGACATACAACAGCGGCACGTCTCCGGCGCCCAATGGGTGCGACGACATCGACATCAGCGAAACGAAGGAAAGCTTTTCAAATTCATTCCTGACTAATTGCGGATCCGCCTGTTGAAGATCAACGTTAAGTATTCTCTCCTGGTCGAATCCGAAATCGTAATTAACAGAGTACCGGTACTGTTGCACCATGATCACAATGGCCATGGTAAAACCCAATGACAGGATGAATTGAGATGTGATCACCACCTTTCGCAAAGTAAACCGGCTTCCTTTTTTTGTTTGCGCTTCCTTTCCTTTTAACGCATGTGTGGGACCGATCTTCGAAAAATGGAGCGCGGGTACGATGCCAGCAACGAAGCCAACAAGGAGCGCGAAAAATAAGAAACCGATAAAAGTTCCAGGCGTTGGATTCAAATCGATGAAATCAAGTTCGCCGGTAATCGACAGGGTTTCATCCCGAATGACCTCGAAGAAAAAGTACGACAATGTCACAGCCAACAACATAATGATCGTGCTTTCCATTACGAACTGCATAAAGATCTGCCGCTTCTGTCCGCCCATTACTTTGCGCACGCCGATCTCTTTCATTCGTCTGAGCGATTGAGAGACAGCCAGGCTAACGTAGTTGCTACATGCCGCGAGTAATATGAGCATGGGCAGCACGCCCATAAGCAGAATTTCCTGGTAGCTCCACTCGTTGCCAAGGTCATTGTCAAGCTCAGGCCCGGGAACAATCTTCTCAAGTGGCTGAAGCTCGAACGAAGCCTGGAATTCGGGCGTCTTGTACTTTTCTTTTGCAACACCATTGAGGAACGCTTCAATGGGAGCGGGGCTCGCGTTGTCAGCGAGTTGGACGTAAGTGTATGCGTTGTAAAAGTTATCCCAGTTCTTTTCATCGTCAGTAAAAGACGCACCATTATAGGAGATGAGCGTGGCGAATGAGACCAACGCCTCGACCTTCAGGTGCGTGTTCTTCGGCATGTCGTTCGCCACACCTGTGATCATTACTTCACCGAATGGCTCAATGAATACAAGTTCGCCCATCGGATCTTTGCCCCCGAAAATTCTGGACGCTGCGGACTCTGTAATCACCATTGTATTGGGCTTTACAAGCGATGTAGCGGCGTTGCCCTGCTGCAGCGGGAAATCGAACATCGAGAGATACGCTGCATCAACGAAGTATTTTTTAAGCGAAAATGTGGTGTTCCCATAGCGCGCCTCCTTGTTGGCCGATTGGTGAATGCGGACAACCTTTTCCACGCCGGTGAAATTTCCTTTCAGGAGTTGAGCGGTACCGATAGGGGCGGATGCATACGAAGGATTGTCTTGCCGATCGCGAACATGCGTGATCACCCGGTAAATGTTGTCCTTATTTGTATGGAAGTTATCGAATTGGAAAGTGAACACAACCATGGCAACGAAGAGCAGGTTGAGCGACATGCCCAATGCCAGGCCAAAGACATTTAAAGTTGTGAAGAACTTATGCCTCGACAGATTGCGCGTAGCGGTCTTGAAATAGTTTTTGAACATACCAGAGTTGAATTGCGTGTTTGAAAAATGGTGATAGGCTGCGTCGCGTTTACGTTTCTCGATGGCGTATGAAAAAACGAGCGAAATCACGCGTCGCCAATACCTGAAATTTGCCTTCGCGACGTTGTGGTTTTTTATGTCCTCATGGAATAACTCTTCGATATCACCCTGCAGGTCATCGATGTGCGCTCGCTCGCTGTACCATCGGAGCAGATATTCTGCAAGCCTGGGTGGTCTGTGTCCGGGATTCATCGGGTAGAATTTATTGGCGATTGATAGAACATTATTGAATAGATACGTACGAACACAAATATATGTTTCTGTTTTTAAGAAGAAATATAAAATTATCTTAAACACAAAAGATGCGTATTAAAGAATTGGCGGACGAACGGATCCAGTGCCCGGCTCAAGCCAGTGATTTTCATTGAAGTTTAAACGCTTCGCGGTTGGAGTTTCTTACGCTCATCCGGGAAAAGCAGAAGCTTTTTAATGAGCAGGTTACTGCCAATGACCGCGTTTCGATGCATGTAACCTTTATGTTTTAACCCTTTAGAATGCAAGTCAAAAGAGCACCCGTCTAAACGATCGGGTGTTCTTTGTTCATGGTATAGGTATTAAATAATGTAGTCGCCAAGACTTTTTTTGAATGGCCTTCAAAACCTTCGTTTATAGGAGCGTATTTGGCTAATTTTCGACATTGCTTAGAATTTCATGAAGATGCTCCCAATCGCTTGGATTTAATTGGTCCCGCCAATTAAAGTGTAGACTGGAAAGTGCCAAATTAAAGTGCATTCGTAGATTTTGAGCATTCCGTCCCGAGTTGATATTCCGACTTCAAAGGACGAAGTCCCGGAAAATGTCCCGAGTAAATCCCGATCGCCCAATTCCATTAGTTTGGATCGTAGGTTGGGCAGAACATCGGGTTGTGATTTATCGGATATCCTTTATATTCATCTGTAAATCAATAGGTTAATTTACTTGGTTTAGAAGTTTCTCATAAACAATTTGTCAGTTGTTGACAAATTGAAGTCTTATCTTAGCCAGAGAAATGAATTATACTTATCAAAAACCCCTGAGTGTTACGAGCCAGTTCAGTTTTTGCGGCTTGCCTTTCAGGATGGACACGTATTCAGGATGCTCTTTTAGTTGCACTTATTGCTTCGCTCGCTTACGTGGTGGAAAATCACACTCCAAAAAGCTCAGAGCAACAGAAAGCGATCACGTAATCAATAAATTTAAACGAGCATTGAAGGATGGAAAATACAGCACCAGTATAATATCGGAATACATTCGACACAAAATGCCGGTGCATTTCGGTGGTATGAGCGATCCCTTTCAGCCAATTGAGAAGCAGCTAAAGATTTCTTACGACATCTTAAAGTTCCTAATTTCGATAAATTATCCTGTTGTATTGAGTACTCGCTCAGACTTAGCCTCATCTGAGCCTTATTTCAGTTTGCTGAAAGATGCGCAAAATCTAGTTGTTCAATTTTCTTTTTCTACACTAAAGGAAAAAGAATCTCTAAAAATCGAGCCTTATACGCCCGGTCCAGCGAAACTTTTAAAAACCATTGAGAAGTTATCAAGTGCAGGTGTTAAGACCTCAATTCGGTGGCAACCATTTATACCGTATTTCAGCGAAACACCCAATGAGTTTGTTGCGAAAATAGTGTCAGTTGGGGCTGCACACCTTGGTTTTGAACACTTAAAGTTTCCTTTGGAGAAAAGAAATCGCCTCAGAGAGAACTTAAAGAATATAACTAATATTGACGTCTACGAAGAGTACCTCAATCAAAATGGGCGAGTTGATGGACGTGAATTAATTCTTTCAACAACGAGAAAACTTCACTTAGCGCTGACGGTGAAAAAAATCGCTAATCAAAACGGCCTGACATTTGGCGCAGCAGATAATGAATTTCAATATCTATCTGATACTAATTGCTGTTGTAGCGGAGTTGATCAGTTTAAAGGCTTCGAAAATTGGAACAAATTTCAAATCAGTTATGCTATTAAGAAATCCATAGGACGGGAGATAAGATTTGATTCTATAGGGCATGAGTGGCAACCGCAAGGAGCAATTGATCAACACTTGAACTCTAAATCAAGGATATCATCAATCAATGGCCCGAAAAAAGTCTATGACTACGTTGTGGATAGATGGCAGAATCTTGATTCGCCTTTTAACCCAACGAAGTATCACGGAGTAATTTTCAATGGAAAGGTGGATAGCTCAGGATTTAAAGTTTATGAATGGAATAAGAAAGATTAAAAGATATGAAATGGCTCTATGAACATACGTTGGGAAAGTTATACCAAGATAACGTTTGGACACACTGGCAAGCATACAAGGATTTTTTCAACATCACTGTTTTCCGATATCTAGTGACGTGGTTTGCCATTGTACCTTTAATCGCAAAGTTACTATCTCGACTCCCCCAGGAAATCAATTTTATGAGATTCGGTAACAATTTTTACACGATAACACTTAGCCTGCCTTTTACTTGGGAGTGGCTGTGGATAGCTTCACTCCTGTTCATTATCGCTTACGGCTTATACGCCTGGAAGTGTCCTAAACTCGTCAAAAAGTATTCTTCGCTCAAAGACTATAAAAATGACATGCACTCCCCACGCTGGCTTACTTGGTTATCAAGGGATATTATAAACGACAAAGAGCAATATCCAAAATTCTTTGAACGTATGAGCACCAAAAATTATTTCGTATTAGAAACCAATGTGCCTGCAATAGACCGATTCCCTACAGTGATTGTTCAGAATGAACAAACAGTTCTTTATTTTCGAGACAATAGGCAGCTATATTCGTTTGGTATGCCCATATTAACAAATGGTGTGGAAGATAAAGCACTCACAGAGATCGCAGAGAGGGAGGTTTTTTGGGAGGTCTTTGGTAGGTTTTCATCGTCTAAAAGAAATTGGAGATTCGTGATTCTGACGCTATTGTACTTAAGCGGAATATGTTTTTCAATTGTACTTTTTGAACACATCTTTTCCGGATTCGAATATTTCTTTCGATAGCCATCCAACAAAGTCAAAATTGATCAAATGAAAAAAGAAGCTGCAACGAGATGGGAATCACAAATGTCGCAACAACGACAATGTAACAAATTAGAACATATTTTGTCTCAAGAATCCGATCGCGGAGCTGCAATACTTGGACTATCGTACATTGAGGAACAATTGGGTGAAATGCTAAAGAATTTTTTAATTGAGTCAAAAGCATCTGAAATGCTCTTGACTCGTCAAATATCCACGTTAGAAGCTCGCCTTTTGCTATCATATTCATTGGGTCTTATTAATGATGACGAGTATCATGGGCTCGATCTTTTACGAAAAATAAGAAATGATTTTGCTCATAATTTTGTCGAAGAATTATCCTTTGACGATCCGCAGATCGCGACAAGGTGCGGTATCTTATTCCACGATGATCATTTTTGGATTAGCGGCCGTAAGGTCAAGACGAACAGAGATAAATTTATTTCTTCAGCGTGCATACTAAGCCGATCTTTGCTTTTTAGAGTCGGCCCGGAAGACAGGATTCAGACACGAGATTAGAGACGTTTTCTTGTTTTCTTTTTGCAGGTTAAATTTTCAGTCATCGAATTCGTGGCCTTGACGTAGATAACTACTTAGAGGATATTTTCTCTGAAAATAAATAAGACCAGGACGAGCCACAAACTACACCCTATTTTCCCTTTTAAAAAACAGCATTGTAATAATGGACAATTCACTAAGCTACTTGCTTACCCCACCCGAATCATCCGTACCACCTCCGATTAATAAGACAATTGATGATCTGCCCATCGAGAAGATTGCCTGGGAAGATTTCGAGCGCCTTTGTCTCAGAATTGTTGAGCTTACCTACTCAATCCATGACTGTGAAATCTTTGGCCGCAAAGGCCAGGCACAATTCGGAATAGACATTTTTGCAAAAAAAACTTCTGGTCAATACGGTTGCTATCAATGCAAACGCTATCAAGAAATTGAGGAAAGGGACTTGGAAATTGCAATAACTGACTTTTTGAATGGCGCTTGGTCTAGGAAAAGCGATGAATTTTTCTTTTGCACCACAGCAGCGATGAATGATACCGGTCTGCAAACTAAGTTTGAGGAATTGAAGAAACAGCTTAGTGTGAGCGGAATAACGCTGAGAAAATATGACAAGGATCAAATTATTCGAATGCTCAAAAAAGAGCCGCAGATTGTATATGATTTTTTTGGAGGAGAGTGGGTGAAACGTTTCAATGGAGAAGAAAGTCTTGGCCTCATTTTGAAAAAACGCTCTTTGGATTCACTTCAAGTAGCAAGATACCGCGCGGAGCTTCGACAACTTTATTCAATCGTTTTCAATACTTATGACCTGGGAATTCCCATTGAGCAAGTCAAACAGCATTCATCAATTGAAGAACGTTTTGTCGTACCAGATGGGAATTTGATAAATAGTCGGGTGAGTATACAGGATCCAGACCTTTATGAGGTTGATAAAGTATCTTTACATGAGTATAACAAGGTGCTTAATAATCTGTTGCCAGGAAGCGAATCAGAAAAAGTATTATTAGATGAACTAAATGCAAAGAAAAAAAGCGACCGAGGTCAACGAGGCATTCATGCTGTTCACCAACGCATTCCGATTACAGAACTGATCGTTCAAAATAATAACACTGTAATTCTTGGTGATCCGGGCTCAGGAAAGAGCACACTTTTGAGAAACCTGGTTTTGGATGTTCTTTCAAGCCGACCGCGATTCGAGGGCCTTGCTAAGGCGTGGGGGAGACATTTGCCCGTATGGATACCGTTCGCCTTCATTACCAAGGCTTTGTCTCATTCGTCTATTACGAGTTTACATGAAATTCTCAAATCATGGTTGCGTAGCCATGACAAGGAGCATTTGTATGAGCTGCTCGAATTGGCTTTAAATGATGAACGTTTAGTACTGCTGGTGGATGGGATAGATGAATTAACTGATTTATCAGCTGCACGTCAGGCAGTAAGCAGAATCCAAATACATAGTGGAATTAGGAACACTAGAGTGATTTATTCCAGTCGGCCTTATGGTTTCAGAATGTTGCAGGACCAACTTCCAATGTGCACTCAAATTAGCGTGCTTCCCTTTTCTTTTGATCAGCAACGACGCCTTGTCACTTATTGGTACGAAAAGTGGATGGAAGGCTTGGGTAAATCTGATCCTCATTTTGCTGCACAGCAAACCACAAACTTCTTAGAGGATATAAGTAGATCTCACGAACTGGAGACACTTGCAGAGAATCCACTTTTGTTAAGCATCCTTATCACTCAGAAATTAAAGAATTCCGTTCTGCCAACGAATAAACTAAAGGCATTGGAATCGATTACGGAGCATTTGGTTGACATTCACCCGAAGAAAAGAACTGTATCGGCAGGAATCGTTCAGGAAGAACGGTTCGATTTTGATCTGCATGATGTCTTTCGCCGGCTTGCATTCCAAATCCAAATGAGAAACAGTGATGGTGTAATCGATAAAGCTGATGCCCAAAAAATTATTGAGAACTTTTTAACCCAGGACATGGGGTATCAGAAGCCAAGGGCAAAGAAGACAGCGGACGATATTTTGAATATTGGTGCAAATGAGTTCGGTTTAATAGTTGAAAAATCTCCTTCGGAAATCTCGTTTAGCCATCGTTTGTTTCAAGAGTTCCTTGCAGCAAGATATCTCATCGAATCTGAGGATGAGTATCAAGAAGTACTTTCAAGATTCGGCGGCCATGCGACCTGGCATCAGGTTATAAAATTCTATTTTGGTCTTATCCCATCAGGAAAGCCGAAACTGTTTGCAGCATCGTTGAAACTGATTGGTCAGCTAAATAATAGCATGGCAGTGAAGTATCAGATTTTATTTTTAAAGTATGATATAGCAATATCTTTTTCCAACGCGCCTATTGAGCTCAGTCGAGAAAACTTTCATACCCTGTGTAACGAGTTTGATCATGAGTCGAGTTTTTCGGTAAGATCGGTCTATTGGGATATTATTGTTGGAGCAATACGCAATCCTAAAATCGCATCCGAAGCACAAAAGTATTTATTTCGGTATTTCCCTAGCCACTACGAATATAATGATTACAGACTACGGGAAATCCAAAAATACCAATCACATCAAGTCCGGCGAAGCCTCGCAGAGTTCCTCTTAAAATCATTAATATCGGGCAATTATTATCAGCGTTTTGATGCTTCGCAGGCAATAAAAAAATTTATCCAAGACCCATGGCTTTTAGATCAGGTCACAACTTTACTTAAAGAATCTGACAATCCTGAAGTTATTGGCTTTGCTCTCAATTGCATCACAACGGATGCTATTGGGGAAAGCGAAAAAACTAAGTGGCTCGCTTATATGAATGATTCCATTCATCCTGATGTTCTCCTATTCGTATTCAAGCTGAAAGTTCATTTAAAAAAACAAACCGCTGCTGACTTGAATCAGTTTGCTGATATAGTAGATAGAGTGGACTACCAAATCAGAGATGAAGCAGCACAGGTGCTTGTAGATGGGTGGGCAGGAGACCCAGGCCTGCTTGCTATGTGTATAAGATCCATTGAGCGCGGCCATAAAGAACAGCCAACTCTTGACCATTCGATTGCCTGGAAGGTTCTTTTCAAGGCGTTTAACAAAGAAGAATCAGTTGTCAATTTGATCATTAACAAACTAAAGGAGGAGCATGTATCATTTGGAATAGGTGCAAGTGACGGATGGGAGTACATTGCGCATTATTACAAAGGAAATCCCGCCCTAATCCAACCAGTGAAACTCTGGCTTTTAAAAAGAAAGTTTTTAGATCGAGATGCAGCTTTTGCGGCATTTCTTTCGCCAGCACCAGAAGTAAAAAAAATATTTATGGATGTTCTTAATGGCTCAGGCATTCCTCATTGGGCGGGTATGGTGCTAGTCGAAGTCTTTAAAGAAGATGCCGAAGCTTCGACCTTTATGAGAAGTTATTTCCGTAGTTACCAAAAAGGTGTGTCGTATTGCGCGCACTTGGTCCCTACAGTTTTTTCCGGAGATCCTCAGGAGGGAATAAATATTCTGGAAAAAATCGCCTTTGATCGTGACGCCCCCTTTCGTAATCGCGCTATTGAGGCCATCATTCACATGGACAAAGAATATTTTCAAAAAAATATCCTGGAAAAGTTTGTTGCAGACGAACTTCCTTTACTTCCAAGAGACGATATATGGGGAGAGTACACAACTATCATTTTTATCCTGGTCAATAACTTCCCGCAAGTGAAAATGATTAAAGATTTTGCTCTTGAAAACCTCGTGCATAAAGCGGAATATTTTCATCTCATTATAGCAAAATACCGCGAAGAAGTTGATATCGTTGATCGAATTCTTGAGCAGTCACAGCCCATGCATGATGATCTACGACTGAAAATGATTGAAGCATTATCTACGCCGAATGCCAGTTCAGATGTCATATTAAAACTGTCTGAATTTGAGTCTGAAAGTGATGGCATTGTCTCATCGAGTGCCGCAATTGCCTACTTTAAACTTCATCAAAACAGCCCAGATCAAATTATATCGGTGGCTAAACAATCTGTTTTCTATCGCGGTGTGAACTATGAAATACATAGACTCATTAGTTTTTGTGGGTATTTACTTGCTCATCGGCTTCAAGACTATGCAGACTTACTAGAAAATGGAAAAAGTGCAATCACCGATTTAGATCGCCTATTTGAAATAGCGCGGCGCAAACTTGATCGGTCGATGGTAAAAGTTGTTGTGGACAACTTTGATTATTATATGCAGTTTTTAGAAGCGAACGCTGATAAATTATCCGAAAAAGGTGAGCATAAGAAAGAAATATTTTGGGCCTTTTGGGCAGACCATACTACCGTTTCCTCACCGCCATTTCCGTATCTAATGAAGTTTATCCAGGAAAAACAGGAAGAAATCTATGATCTTCGAATCCTGGATTTCATGAGCCGAACACAACCACAAAGTTTGCTTTTAAAATCTATCGCGATGCGCTTAATTAACGATGATCGAAAGGATCATTTTGGGGCTGCAAGAATATTAGCGAAGAATTTTAGACAGGACAAAGGGGTGCTATCGGAGCTTTTAAATTTCAAACATTTTATGGAGGACCAGCCGAAAATAGTTGCTTTATGCATAGGGTGGGAAGACCAACCAATATTAAAGAGTGTTTTTACGGAATTGATCTCGGAGAATTTTAAACCCCGTTATCGTATATCAAGAGAAATGGGCTATCAACTTAAATTCCTTTTTCGAGATTCGGAGAACATTTTCAATTTCATTCAGTATGTAATCACCAATCATCTCGAAGCGTATAAAGAATATGAATATTTCATTGTTCCATTGATAAAACGTATTCGGAAAGATGTATCCCTACAGACAATTATTCGGGAAATGCTCTTCCAAGCGAATTCTCTTTCTGAAAAGATCTCCTACTACCAGTTGCTTGCGAGTGCAAATTTGTTAGATGAGGAGATTTTAACCTGGAAAGACAAACAGATACCATTTGAAAAGAAACTTGGCTATGACATTTTATCCAATAGACCAATTCCGTTTTCTAGTATACTTTATGAACTCACATATTGAGTAGTTTCACATTTTAAGATCCACTCACATAAAATTCAATTTGCAATAAGTTTAAGAATACACCCCATGGCTAAATCTCTTGTCGATCATTTAAAAGATCTAAAGACTATTGTTAATGCAGGAAACTGCTCGGTACTTGTAGGAGCCGGCTTTAGTAAAAATGTGAGCGACGTGTTCCTTTCTTGGGGTCAATTGCTAAAAGATATCGTATTAGAACTATTTGAGACTGAAATTAGAAATGACTACGAGAAACAAAAGAAGCGCGGGAGTTACAAGGAGTTCGAGAGAAAGCGAATATCTAGTTATATATCAGAAAAGGGATATCTTCAATTAGTTTCCGATTATATTAGAAAAAAGGGTTATGCCGAAGCGATTGCTGTTTACATTGAGCAGCGGATCCCACTTGCGGTTCAATCAGGTGATCGCTATTTCTTGAGAAATATTCATTCTAGTGCAAAGGATATCGAGATCGCAAGGGACAGATTTATTCTTCATTCGAAACTCATAGAACTACCATGGATAAACATCTATACTACCAATTATGACAATCTTTTGGAGGTTTGCGTTGATACACAAATAGAAAAAAAACTGAAGGCGAAAATAGAGTCAATTGATCAACAAATCATAGATCATAGACGCCAACTCGACCGCGATGAACTGAGACTTGTTGAACTTCAGCGAGCACTGGCGACGAAAGAGGAACTTCTACTCCAGTCATCTGCAGCCGGAACTACTAATTTACAAGCGACAAACCTCAAAGAAGAATTTTCTTCTGATAAAAATAACAACGAACCAATTTCCACAACAGTACCCGGTCCCCGGGAGATAGATGAACTTATCCGAAATATCAAAGCGAACCAATATTTGATTAAAGAAAGAACGGCAAAGCGAAACCGTCTGGCATTGCACATAGATGAGTGTTACTCGGTTGTTACTCATTCGAGTGATCTGGGACTGAAGAAAAGCAAGAATATAATCAAGCTCCATGGTGACTTACGAAAAAATGCGGAAGCCGAATTTGGTTTTGACAGCGATCCGCGGAAACATTACATCATTTCGAACGAAGACTATGAAACTTATCCATCGAGGCATGAAGCTTTTACACAGTTAATGAGGATATCTTTATTGCAGCAGGCATTTTGTCTTTTTGGTTTTTCTGGGGACGATCCAAACTTCCTCGCTTGGGTCAGTTGGGTAAGGGATGTAATTCAACGCAAGCGTGATATAGACTCTGGAACGACGGTGAAAGTATATATGGTAAGTGTTTCAGATGAATCATTGTCTACCGAAAAAAAAATATTCTTCCGAAATCACAGGATTCAGTATTTACCACTGGCCCAAACAGAAGTGATTCAATTTCTTCAGACAGAAACTGGAAAAGAAATTAATAAAAACGACAAGCGGAGCTTACTGGATGCATTCTTAGATTACCTCAATGACGACAGTTATGTGAATAGTGCCAGGATTGCGATCGAGTTGAACGACCAAGAGGAGTATCATTCCTACTGGAATCAAATGCCACTAATACATTCTCAAAACTTGGACATTAGTAAAATCTTAGATCGTGAGTTTCCCTGGGAGTTAAAAGGTACAAATCGAATCCCTGGTACTACGCCAGGGAGCATTGGGCGCAAAGAGCACCTTTTGAACTGGGCACTGGTTGCGTTTTCCGCACTAGATGAAACAGGTAAATCGGAATTCACCAAAGTTTTGCTGCGAGCCATTGAGGACTATTTCATAGCACCATCAATTCTTGGCACAGGGGAAGGCTCACTAATGGACTTGTTACTGTCGCAAAGGGACAGTCTAGTAAACGATCCTGGGTTTTATTTAATCAGATTGAAGGATAGTGTCTGGCTGAATGACAAAGAGGAATTTAGCTCTTTAGTAAATAATGTAGAAGGAGGGAGTCTGGACGGTAATAAAGACGACATATGGTACTACAACTGTTTGCACGCTGCATTTAATCTGGACTTCACACGATTGAGATTATTGCTTGATGATTGGGAGCCTCATGACTTATGGCGAGTTCGTAAAGCGGGATTGATTGCACTCTTTGATGCTAGAAGGGCAGCAGAGTTTTTGAAAGAAACTGGTCCACTTCCAATTTTTCAAGAGCAACTTTATAGGGTTCACCTGCAGCGTTTTTTGCAAGACTCAGTTAATTACAGAGAAACCAAAAAGTATACGGAAAAATTGCATAAGCTTAAGAAAGAAGGGCTAAGAGATTTCGACGAAAGTCTAGAATATATTTTGAGCCTAGACCTTCCGAACCAAAAAGTGAAGCCCTACGGATCAGGAAAGTTTTCATTTGAAGAGATCATAATTAGTGGTGATTCGAGTGTCATCAGGAGTCTTCAGTTTTTTGGTATCCTTGCTGAGGCCGGTTTTCCGCTTGCAATTGAGAAAACCTCACTTTACACTAACAAAAAAATATACCCTCTAATAAGGCGTTCCTTCGGACACTGTCCTTTCCCTATTTTGTTTTATGCACTTCAACTTGGTGATGAGTCGTTTTTACGACGTGTTGGACAGGATTATGTTTACAGCGAAACTTTATCTGAACAACTCCCATTAATTTCTAAAAACATTCAATGCGCATACATCAGCGAGGAAACACCGGGTTACATCCGTAAAAGTCTGTTGCACTTTTACGCGGAAATCATTATAGGTTTGAAACCGGAGGAATGGAGTGAATTCTTCTTGCGCGTTTGGAGTGATAAGTTACAGAATTGTACACTTTTCATTGAGCGACATTTCGATTCGCCTCACTTAATCTATAATGGTCTGAAGTATCTGACTGATTTGTCAATTGTCCGCAAAGTCATTACTGACTGTTTAATCGTCATTTCGAATGAAAGTTCAGATACCCCCACCGAACAAGCGATATCTTATTTATACTATTTAGCACAGAACCCTGTACTAGAAACAGATCACGGAATAGGTAGAGAGGAAGATGTAGTATCGCTAATTTCAAAAATCATTGATAAGATATCCTCTGAACATTATTCAACAATATTTGCTCTCGGCAATATTCATAAATTACTTACTGGTGAACAGAAGAATAAAATAAAAGCCAAGATAGGACAGGCGAGTCTCAGCGAAATTGAAAACGATAGAATTTGGCGGATCATTCTTTTTTTTGCCGATGGTGATATTACTTTAACACAGAAGATCGCTGACGGCATTTCTAGCAGTCCTATTCTTTGGAAATCTAACATCACTGAAAATAGCGCTTCTTCGAGGATCGAATTCATTCCTATTCACCGATTAAGAAAAACCAAGACTTTTCAAAACGGAATCGTCTGGAATCAGCAGCAGATAGAAGTGATATACAGTCGATTGAAAGAGGAACTTACTAAAATAAAGGCGTTCGTGGTTAAGCGTAGTGAAATTAATCAGTACGAGGAAATTTTGCTTGAAATGTATTTTTTTCTAGGAGATGAATCAGCTGCGCTCATTGAAAAAGACGACTACGAAGAGACTCTGGAACAAGCGCACACGCTTTACAAAGACCAATGTGGGTTCACAAGTATTAATGAGGGACTTCATTCCAGTAATAAATCACAAGTCATACTTGCATTAACCCAACTTTCAATTGAAATTTATTTTGATGAAAAAATATCTTCACACACATCTAACATAAATCTTCTATTAAATAAGGTTTTGCTTCAATCGGAGCCCGCCCTTGCTGCTAGCCTTTCGTACGTATCAAACTGGTTTTTGGACTTTATGCATTATGACAGCTTGAAACAATTTTCAGACATTGTATTAAATATCCTTAAAAGATACCATTCGGCTACTCCGGAGGAAATGGAAAAGCCCTTCATGCAGGAAAAACTTACAAAATTGGCGATAGTTCTTAACGCATGGAAATTGGATGACCCTATCATTGCTCACTACTTGACTAATAGGATGCAGAGTCGATTCAATAATATGAGAAGTTTTAGAGAAGATCACTGATGTTTAAAATGTTGTTACCGCCGTATGCAAAGAACAATGGTTCGCTCAAAGTAACGTTCTCTGGTTTTAAAATTTTGCCATGAGTCTAGAATATTCTCTAAAAAAACACTTCCGACATTATAGCTTTCGAAACCATTCAATCGGCGTGCTTATTTTGCCGTGAGTGGACGCTAGGCAAGGTACCCTTTTAATCTTTATCAAAGTCATAGATGCAATCTCCGAATCTCCGTTCATACCGAGCCTCAAGGACATCAGGATTTTTTCCGGTATCATCATTTTGCAGTGCTTAAAATACATCTCATGACGCATTCGCCATTTTACTTTCATGGCATACACGAAACTTTTCAGTAGTAATCAAGGCCACCAATATTTTTCGATGCAACTCCAACAATCCAGTCGCCTTCCTCCGCCACACACCTAATCACTGGTTTGCAGATTGCCAAAGTGCAAAGGCCCCAAAAAGGATTTGGTGCAGCACCGTCATTAATTGGAATACGATACGAAGCTTCATAATCTACAACGAGAATGTAAATGAATTTGTCGGCACGGTAACCTCATCAAAATAGAACCAGAATTTAATTTTGAGATAGTTCCCAGGACAACTCCCTACGTTCAGCAATTGTACGCTAAAGCGCTTCGGTTTCCCAGCTTCAAGCACTAAAGGATTGTTTAATATCATTTCATTTACCGACATCGTAAAGTCGAGCGGAAACTTTATGGTGCCAACTGACATTAGGAGATCTTCTTGCCTAAGTCCTTTTAATTTGGTCCGGATATCTTCTATATGGATTTCAATTTTATTTAGAAGATGGATATTTGAGGTACTATTTTTGAACTGAAAATCGAATACTGGATCTGTTGTAAGAGCGTTATGCAATCCGTCTAGATAAAAACTATGGCTATTGGTTTCGAAAGGTACCCATGCGCACGCTGATGAATCTAACGTGGCTTTTGCTAGCTTGAATTTCCCCACACCAAGCGGAAATAACTCTGGAAAATATTGTAGTGCAATATGATCATGTTTAAGGGAAAGCTCAACAATTTTTGTATGTCCCCAATGATGCAATTTAAAATGGCACTTTCTAGTTATATCATTACCCGCCCAATAGGTTTTTTCATATTTCAGTTTCAATTTTTCAAACCATTTCAATTGATCCTTCTGCCAATCCTCAGGTGTAACGAGATTCAATTCCTGAATAAACTCATTCTCTGATAATGCATCTTCTATTGATTTAACTATTTCTTGTCTCTGATTTGAAGTCAGTTTATTTGGATAAAATTTAAACTGAAATCCTACGATAAAATCCTTGAATTCATTATCGCCTGGTATATATGCATCAACCTTTTTGAAATCACCGGATGCATCAGACTCTGAAACAAAATTTATTCCTCTTGCACCATAATCAACCTGCAAAAGAAGTTTCATCAACCTAGCAAATTCATGACCACCCTCACTGCCGGAGTGTATGCGTTGGTACAAGGTTGATACGTTTGGAATCGGCATGCTAACTTTCAAGTTAAGGAATAGATCAAAACCTTTTGAGTCTTTTAAAGTAATTTTTGTCAATTGCTTTTTGAGAATACATCATAGTTGTGCGCATATCGGCATGTCGCAATGTTTTTTGGATTAACTCCAACGGTATTTTCTTCTCATACATGAGTTGCCCGGCTGTGTGACGCAAACTATGCGGAGAAAATTTTCCTTTTACTCTTAACCTTTTAAAATATGAGTTGATCATTTCATCCAGTTCTCGTCTAGTCAAACCACTGAAGATTAGACCTTTTTTAATTCCTTGAAATTTCAAATAATTATTCACTTCCTTCTTGGCCTGAGAAGACAACTTAATAGTATCCTTAGACTTTTCACTTCTGCCTTTTCCCCATATGGCTATTTTTCCCTGCTGTATTTTGATATCAGTTACTGAAAGGCGAAGTACTTCCACTGTTCTAAGCCCATTACACGCCATCAAAGAGAGAATTGCCCTATCCCGTTGTTTCTTAGCCAGACCTAACAAGCGTTTACGCTGTTGCTCACTCAAACTATCCTTATGATAAGTAGATGTAAGAGTTCTCGGCAAGACCACACGAAGCGACGCAATCTCTCGAAGTGATTGGACACTTATCTTCTTCAATCCCTTCTTAATGATTTTCTGTTCTTTAGAAAGATCAGAAGAATCTAGTAATTGGTATTCGAGTACCCAATCGCAAAATGCCTTCAATACGGATTTATAAAGTCTCTTGGTGTAGTCTGAAAGAGTGGGAGACAGAATGTACTTGCCTGCTGTCCTTTTGTTCATTTGAGTGATATCATCTTTAATAGAATCGAAATATCCATTGAGCACTGTGGCATAAATTGACATACTCCCTTTTGATCTCAATCGATCCTGGACAGATGCAAGAAATAGCTTCACATACGGATTCGTAATAGGAAGCTTAGGCTCATTTAGATCATTTACGAGGTACGTGAAATCCCTCAGCTCCAAAAATATTAAGAACCGATTGAGGATGGATCGGAGGGAAGGGCCGCGTTCTGAAATGTAATCTGACAACTGCGACTGCACGTGCCCACCTTGCGTATAAGTTTTCAAAAATGATTTCGCATTAACCAGGTAAGTTCCAGTAACACCATACCTCCGCTTGAGCCAATACTCATAATCCGTCAAAACCTGGGATGCTGTCGGGCTAATTTTCTGCAACTTTCTATCAATCTTAACAATCTGATTCATACAAGTACATGTTAAAGAGGTCGATGTCTAGGTAATGGTTATTTACTAAATATTATAAAGGTACATTTATTTTTTAGTAAATCAATGAATTTAAACAACAGTAAAAACACCGGTAGCCAACTCGATTTATTGGAAGTTGTCTTGTAAAAATGGGTGATTGAGCTAGCGTTTCTTTTTTAGAAGGGCATATGCCTGGTCGATGAGGACACCAGGAGAAACATTAAAGTATTCCGCGATTTTTACAATTGTGGTCAGGGACGGTTGCAAGAGTCCACGCTCAAGACGAGAGATATATGCCCGTTCTAAGTTGCAATTATCTGCCACTTCTTTTTGACTGACCTCTTTCTGCTCTCTTAGTTGGAGGAGAATTTTACCAAATGCTTGCTTGAGACGGACATTACTTTCCACATGGAAAGCTATCGGCACTCTTTAAATATATTGGAGCACGATAGTGCTCAAAAGTGGGCCGTTGCTATCTTTGTATATAAGAGATTTCCTATGAAAACACCCGCGAGAAAATTATTAGAACAACTAAAAAGTGATACTAAGCTTCGCCCGATGTTCATCGATTACATCGCAGAAAATTTAAAATTTACAATGGGCGACTTTTATAAGATCGAGATGTCTCATCGCATAAAATTTAAAAGTGCTGCATCAAAGAGTCTGATTGCTCTGATTAGAGAAATCGAAAACAAGGTAGGAGAGGAAGATCCTTATCTAGTAATCGAAAACATCTGCAAGCACTACATGACATTAATGAGGGTAACCGGCGGGGGAATCTTCAAATTAGATAACGACATGACAGAGGATGACAAATAGAAGTGGGATTATCGTTCTTTAATTAATATTCATTGTGACACGAAAGCGTAGAACATCCGATTATCACTCTGACGAGATCATGAAGTTTGATCAAATGCATATTGCTCTTACTGAATACAACAAAAGCCTGGGCACGATTGAAGAATTGCCGCTTCCTAATTTCTCTGATGAAGAAATGGCTGCTTATAGTATCTACCGCGAGATTCTTATTTCCGAACCTGATAAAAACGATTATTCACCCTCGTAATTAACCATTGCCAGTTATCTTTCTCCAACACCGTTCATAAAAACGGAGATTTGATTCGAATCTTATCTTGTTGCACGCAAACAGATTTTCAGACAAATTATCGTTGAATCGTTAATCATGCGCTCTTTTTAATTTTCAGAGCAGCATGGACGAAAAACAAATCTACGCAGCAATTCTTAAAGATCTTCTCCAAAAGACAACCCTATCCTACAGTGAGATAGCTACTAAGTCTGGATACCGCGAGCGAAGTATTTACAACCTTAAAAATGGTAAACACAAACCATCTCTATCAGGATTTTGCAGGATCTTGAGAGTATTGGGAGAAGATCCGGTTGAAGTTGTATCGAAAATAATTCAAGAAATGGAAGGCAAGCGGTGACGAAAATCCTATCGACTATTTCGTACCTCAGCCATAAATTCTGAATCAAGTTCTTCTGAATTGGGATTGCGAATTTTATCCATCTTATCCTTTATAGCGCTAACAATTATTTCGGACCAGTTTTGTTCAAACCGCCGCATCGCATCGATTTTCTTCGCGACTCGCTCTGCTCGAGCACTGATGACTGACTCATCTTTTAATCCAATCAAATAGTCTGCTGTTACATTAAAATATCGACAAAGTACCCTTATCATTTTACTAGATGGGGAAGTAAACCCCTCGAGATATAGCTTAATTGTTCGCTCTTTAATTCCGGTTTTCTTAGCAAGCTCATAAATTGACAATCCTTCTTTGTCCATTAGCTTACGCAATCTTTCAGCAAAAATAGCCTCGTCAGGAATATCGTTATCATTCAAACGCTTTGTCCTGAAGCGTACTTCATGAAGTTCACTTCATGTTAGTTGAAATTGCTAATCTACAATTCACAATTCACGCGATGGAACGACAGAAATTCTATATATCAAAAAACAGCGGTCTTAGAGACGTTGAACTATTTGTTCACTTTGATCTGCTGATAAAAGTATTTCGACTTGTTAGAAAGACTCTTCTTAATGGGCTGCGAAATAACAGAATAGGACTAACAACTCTTTATACTCACGTGGAATATCCAGATGGTGCTTATCTCGGATACTCCTCACTACCAAAAAATTCTTTGCTAAGATACAAGCTTCCATTGGATGCAACCGCCGCTTATCAGCTGCTAAAAGAAAGAGAAGATTGTCAGGAGCTCCAATTCAAAGACGAGAACCAAAAAATAATGTATGAGAATCTGAGGAAATTTTATCTAGATCGATGGCCTATGTTCATCAATCATTATAAAGATGAATTTCAGTCTAAAGCGGAGAGGCAACGTTATGCCCAGTGTCATGCAGTTTTTAGTTACATAATTGATCGAGAAAAGAATGGTGAGTCACTTAAAAACTTATGCGAGCTATTCAAGAAGCTAGCGTTCGAGGAACTTCCAAAGGGCTATAAGTTAGTTTTCTCTACGCAAAACTACAGGTCCTTTGTGCGCAAAATCCGTGAAGCTAAAGATATCGGAATAAAGAACTGCTTGATGCATAAGTCAAAGGGAGCGAAGCGAATGGACTTAGCTATTCTATCTGAAGCGGATCTAGATTGGATTCGTACAAAAAAGGCTGACGAACACAACTACACCTATCGAACGATACAAGGGTTGTTGATCGAGGAAAGAGGAATTTATGTTTCTGCAGAAACATTAAAAAAAGTATTATCAGGTTCATTGATCAAAAATCTAGTTAAAAATTTTTCGATGGGCGCATCTTACGTCAGGAAAAATAGGCGGCCGACAATGAAGCGTGAGTTTCATAATCCAGGTGACGAATTCCAAGCCGATGGTTCCAAACTGCAGTTCATCTGTATCAACCATATTGGAAAAATTATATCGCTTATGTTTTTTGTAGTACTAGATGCCTACAGCAAAAAAGTGGTAGGCTTTTCTGTTGACACGAGTGAAAACTCAGAAATGATAATGAATGCATTTAAGTACGCCTTTATTATCACTGGTGCCTTACCTAAAAAGATCGTGGTTGATAATAGTTCATGTTACGATTCAAAAGAGATGAGAAAATTTAGATCAAACCTTCAACATTACGGTGTAGTCTGGAAATTTTGCGCGAAAGACTATCCACTAGAAAAAGCAGAAGTGGAAAGCTTCTTCAGCACCTTCCAAAAAGTTATCTGCAACAAATATCCTTACTACATCGGAGAGGGCATTAAAACATCCAACAAATACGGTAATCCTTCTATGGACTTGGTTAAAAAATATTGGAAGTCCAAACACTTGTTAAAAACACAGGAAGAATTGACTGAGATGTTATTTAAAATGATAAAAGAGTATAACAATGAGTACTACAAAGAAGTTGTCGAGCCCGTCAATGCGGTTTCAAGAGCGGTCGCGGGCAAACATGATTCCACTGGAACCCTCAATGGTTTCAACGCTCTTTTGGCGTAAAAAGACCGTGACTGCTCACGAGGATGGCTTAATCAAATTTTCGATTGGTCGCCGTTCGTATGAATATCAGATTTATGATCCATTAACATTCTTCACAGTACAAAACAGAAGAGTGAAGGTTTACTATGATGAACGAAACATGAGTGAAGTCCACATCTTCGATTCTGAAAATAGATTTTTAGGACACGTTGAACCTAGACTTACTAATGATGGTGATTTAGTAAAGCTTGAAAGACATCGTAAAGGCCGGAAAGCAATCGACCGCTTTGCGAAAGAACAAAAACGCAAGTGGGAGAGTAGTAATGCACCGAAAGGGACTGTTAGCAAAATTCTTGAGCCTCAATTCCACGATTTCTTAATTGACAATACGGATTCAGAACAAGACCTATTCAGGAACCTTAATGCAGGTGAAGTCAGTAAAAATAAAAAACCAATACTACTATGAGCAAAAGTAAACGCATAGCAATCGACACCCTTCAATTTCTGGTAAACAAACCGACCATCGAAACAGGGGTAAATAGAAAGATTAATACAATCCTAGAAAAAGCTCAGGCAGGTTGTTCCATGATTGGGATCATTGGAGCAGCAGGCATTGGCAAGTCCCAGGGCGCACTAACGTACATACTAACAAGCAAGAATGCCTATTACATTCGAATGTTGCAGAGCTATAGAAGTAAAAGCTTATTTCACGAATTAGTATTTCTTATCACCGGCCAGTATAATCAAAGTATAAACCTGTCCAGTACCATAGATTACCTATCGGAGCTACTCACTAAAGGCTTAGAAAAGAAACTTATAATAATCGATGATGCTGGTAAATTGAAACCTACTGACCTCTGGCTTTTTCATACGCTAAGAAGAAATACAATAACAACGACAGGATTTGCCTTTATGGGTTCGGAATACTTCATGGACAATCTTTTGAGGTGGAGAGAAGATGGCAAAGTGGGGATCGCAGAATTTTATGGACAAGTCAAGTTATGGTTCTTCATCGAGACAGATCCTGATCAAGATTTATTCCATGAACCAAATGGAGTTGACAGCAACGATACAAAACGAATACCATTATGAGCAAAAAAACGCGCACGGCCATCGACACCCTTCAGTTCCTGATGAACAAACCGACCATAGAAACCGGAGCTACAAGAAAGATTAATACGATCTTAGAAAAGGCTCAAGCTGATAGTTCTATGATAGGCATCATCGGAGAAGAGGGCATAGGTAAATCTACAGGAGCAGGGAAGCATGTATTAACGAGCCAAAATGTCTACTACATACGAATGGGGCAGAGTTATAGAAGTAAGACATTATTCCATGAACTGGTATTTCTTATCACGGGTAAGCACGTGTATCAAAGTACAAACTTGAATAATACAATAGATTATCTGTCGGAACTGCTCAATGAAAGCCCAGAAAAGAAGCTTGTAGTAATTGACGATGCTGGTAAGTTGAAAGCAACTGGGCTAGGACTTTTTCATGAACTAAGAGAAAATACGATGGCTACCACCGGATTTGCCTTTATGGGTTTGCAATACTTCATGGACAATCTTTTGCAATGGAGAAAAGAAGGAAAGGTCGGAATCGCTGAATTCTATCGGAGAGTAAATTTCTGGTTTTCCCTTCCGTACTTAACAGAGCAAGAAAAACTTCATTACCTACAGGCAAGACGAATTGATTTGACCGAGAAAGTGAGAGCGATACTCAAAGAAGTAAAAACGATTTGGGAGCTTGAAAGTCGAATCAACATCCATTTGGAATATGGCAAAGGGAAAAGGAGGGATGTGCCACAGACATTGTCAGTTGCAGACTGAGATGAAAAACGAATTTGTCAAACTACTAGGACTTGCGGTTAAAGAAACGCGCATAAAAAAATCTCTTAGCAAGGAGAAATCCGGAATTACGCGCTGGTATCTTTTCAAAATTGAATCAGGACTCTGCTGTCCGAACTTCTATACATTTTGGAAAATGTGCCGAAAGCTTGACGTTAAACCTTCACAACTTGTTCGGCTCGTTTATCAAAAAATGACTTCAAGAACCACATCCTATCATAGTGCAACTGGACTAAGGTCAGAGCCCATTCTTAAACAGGGTCTAAGGCGGCGGGGCAGAAACAGAAAGATGATATGAGACGCAGTAAAATATTTAACGAGGTGTTTGGTCAAACAATTTCAGATTTGAGAAAGCAAAAAGGCTTAAGTCAACAAGAGCTTGCCGACTACTCAGGGCTTCACCGGCCGCAAGTTTCTAAGATTGAACGAGGATGCAGCTGTCCTTCAATTTATGTTGTCTTCCAGTTCGCAGAATGCTTGAAAATTCGACCATACCATTTACTAACAATTTTTGAAGAAAGGCTTTCTAAACGAGATACCTGATCGATCTCAAGTTTTTCATTACACTAGCCAGGCAGTATGTCTGGCTTTTTTTTGTCGATCTACGTTTTATATCACAATACGCTTCTCTAGACAAACAATTATTTTACAGCAACCCCAGTATTGCATTTAAAGTTTGTGGCTTGAAGGGCAATCCACGAGCTTCTCGAGTATACAAGGTTTTGTCGGTAGGGCACATTTTAATATACCCGGTGGGCACATTTTAAAATACCTGTACCATTCATCAAAAGAAGGGCTAATTCCTCTACTCATTCTATTTAACATAATACAAATTATATAACTTAAACCCGAAAAGACACCAATCCAGCTTAGCCTGGCCGTTTTCCAAAGCCCAGCCAGCTTTTATGCGCCGGCAGCGCAATGTTTCCATGAACAGTCGAAGCCAGATGCATAAACTTGTTACGAGTCAATCACTTACAGTGCGCAGGCAAACCTGGAACTCAAGTCTGTGCGGAAATATTCTTTGGCGGCTGTTTGCAAGCCCGGCGCACGACGGCACGGCCGCGAGATCTTAAAAAATGTAAATGGATTGTCGTGCGTTGTATGAAATTGAAAGCGTGTCCGGAGAACGGCGTTTGAAAGGAAATTCGTTGTACAGATCATCGGGCGCAAACCCGGAGCCTGGAAGAGAGATTTTTACAACGAGTAAAGCCAGGAAAAAAATAAACCCCGACAGCTGCCTGCCGGGGTTTAACTCATCTCGCAATTCATGAGCAATCTGTTTTAGTTTAGAAATCTGACGCTTGTATGTTGGCTTTGTAACTCTCAGCGCTGCGGACTCCGAACTTACCACGCAGGTAGTCCATCGCAGCTCTTTTAGTTTCTACAACACCTTCGGCGCCGTAGATCACCATGTCACGAGCAACCTGAGCATTGCTGTAGGCAATCGACGCCATTGCAACCGCGTTGCAGGCATCCCGAAGCTCAGCCAGCTTTGCTCTTAAAGCTTCAACCTTAAATTCCGGTTCGTTCGGATTGTATCCGGGGATACTCTGAACCACCTGGATCAGGTTTTCAAACGTCTCCATCTTGCCCAGCATGTCCAGTCTGGAGGACGATCGTGTTCCTTGCGGAGCCGGACCACCTTCAGGCTGTGACCCGTTCATGACTTGCGACTTTTTCTTACGCGCCGTGTAGAACTTGCTCTTGATCATCCTCACCTCGCGTATGTCTTCCGACGACGCTCCTGAGGCACTGGCAAGGCGCGTGATCTGCGCGGCGAGTGCTGGAATCCCCGCGAAAGCTTCTGCTCGGGCATTGACTGCCATCGCGTAAGCCGTACGGGTAACGGTAACCGCCTTTAATTTCTCCTGGGCAAGTTCCAGCAAAGTCTTCATGGCGGTTGGCGTTAAAGATGACTTGCTGGGCATGTAACCTGACCCATAGGCGTTGCAAACTCCCAAGACCTTGTCGAGGGCTGCAACTTTGTGTTTACTTCCTGTTTTCATAGGACTTTTTGTTTATGTTACTGTTGCTTCACATAAGGCCACAATCGTGCCAGCTTTTTGTTTTTCGTAAAAGAAATGCACAAAATAAATTTCTCGCTGAAGTCGTAACGGAGTGCTGGTAATCTTCGTTAGATATCGGCGTGTGAAATCGAAACACCGTGCTGGCAAAATTTTTGTCACTAACGCTGCAGACACGGTTACACCAACGAACTGGAATTTCTACTGCCGGTCGTAGGCAATGTCAGGTCAGCGGCAAAAGCAACATCTCATCACGCGAAAAAGATGTTCAGCGCAACAAAAAAGGAGGGCTTCTCTCCCACGCCGATCACATCCGATCTGCAAAACGACCGCCCGAACAACCCTTCGCACCCATCGAACATCAAAAATCAACTGACGAAAAAACCATCATGCTGTAGCCACAACGTGATGAAAAATCCTACAAAAATCAGATCTGTCATGCAATGACGTGAGTGATCGTTTGCTCATGCTATGATGACAAGTCATTAGCAATGTTTACATCGGTCATGGCTTCAGTGTATGCTCGCCAGCATCACCTTTCAGGTAAAGCTTCTCTCCCACTTCCCTGGAAAATCATTGGCGCCCGGGTCAGTTTTCAGAAAGAGGAACGGTCACCTGAAAAAAGCGCCAGTCCGCGCAAACATTATTACCGGAGAATTGAAAAAGGGGGACGCTCACAACAACTTTGCGCCCCTTCACGGCAAACCGGACACTGCTCGTGGAAACTGAGCGCTGCCTGACACAACGCAGGCGCGGGTTCACGGAACAAAAGCGCTGCCTCATGGAAAGATGGCGCTGCCTCATCAGAACTTAACGCGCAGAAAATTGAAAAAAGCGCGAGCTCACACAACG
>Ga0196965_1000153_pt1 | contig 49634 bp, 48 predicted proteins | sample S1_20metaG_FD_148668 | JGI IMG/M metagenome (GOLD analysis project Ga0196965, IMG submission 148668) | Soil microbial communities from Anza Borrego desert, Southern California, United States - S1_20 | ecosystem: Environmental > Terrestrial > Soil > Desert | place: USA: California | collected...
AGGCAGTTAACACATGCATACGTTGAAAATAGCGGGCAACGTATACAGCTCGCGCCTGCTGGTGGGTACCGGTAAATACAAGGATTTCGCGCAGACGCGTGCAGCGATTGATGCGAGCGGCGCGCAGATTGTCACGGTGGCGATCCGCCGTACCAACATCGGCCAGAATGCCGGTGAGGCCTCCTTGCTTGATTATGTGCCGCCTGAGCAATTCACCTACTTGCCTAATACGGCGGGCTGTTATTCGGCTGATGAGGCGGTGCGCACGCTAAGGTTGGCTCGCGAACTGTTGGACGGCCACAAGCTTGTCAAGCTTGAGGTGTTAGGCGACCCGGCCACGCTATATCCCAATGTGGTGGAGACCCTCAAGGCCGCCGAGATTCTGGTGAAAGACGGTTTTGATGTCATGGTCTACAGCTCGGATGACCCGATTATCGCCAAGCAGCTGGAAGAGATTGGCTGTTGCGCCGTCATGCCGCTGGCATCGCTGATTGGCTCCGGCATGGGGATTCTGAATCCATGGAATCTGCAGATCATCATCGAGAATGCCAAGGTGCCGGTGCTGGTTGACGCCGGCGTAGGCACGGCGTCTGACGCCGCTATCGCCATGGAGCTCGGTTGCGACGGTGTGCTCATGAATACCGCAATTGCGGCAGCGCGTGATCCCATCCTCATGGCCACCGCCATGAAGAAAGCGGTGGAAGCCGGCCGCGAGGCTTACCTGGCGGGACGCATGGCCAGGAAACTGTATTCGGCGACGCCAAGCTCGCCAACAGAAGGACTGATTACCGGATAAAGGGATTCAGCGATGCCAACACACAAGCGATACGAATTTTCAGTGACGATTACTCCGTCCTTCGTGCCGGATCAATCTGACGTGGAGCTCAATCGCTTCGTGTTTTCCTACACGGTCATCATCACCAATATTGGTAGCGTGCCAGCGCAGGTGGTCAGCAGGCACTGGGTGATTACCGATGCCAACGAGAATGTTCAGGAGGTCCGTGGCCTGGGTGTAATCGGATTGCAGCCGCTGTTAAGGCCGGGTGAGCATTTCGAATATACAAGCAGTGTGCTGGTGCATACGCCCGTTGCTACCATGCAAGGCAGTTATCAGCTGACTGCCGAGGATGGCACGCAATTCGATACGGTGATCGAGCCGTTTACGCTTTCCATGCCGCGCGTGCTGCACTAATACGTTTTAACAACCAGTTTTACAGAGTGTATCTCTTGTCTAAATTTTTCATGCTCAGATTCATCCCCTTGCTGCTGTTGGCAGCATGTAGCCAACAACCGGTCAAGGTTGTACAGGAGCAGGAGCCGGCACCCAAACCATGTGATTGCCCCCAGGCAGTACAGCTGCCGGATAAGCCGTTGCCACCGGGTGTTGCAGAAATCCCCGCACCCCCTGCGCCGCAAACGCCGGATTACGGTTTGCTGCAGGAGGCGAGCTGGGAAGCTATTGATGCCGCGGAGGACGATCTGTCCGGCGCATGGGGTGCATGGCTGCAAAGCTGCAGCACATTGCAGAACAAGGCGCCGTGGCAGCCGGCATGCCAGGCTGCAACTGCTCTGTCTCCAAGTGGCAAGGTACCCAACAATCAGACAATCACAGCCTATCTCAAGCAATATTTCACGGTCTATCAGGCCGCCAACGTTGATGGTACGGATACCGGCCTCATCACTGGATATTATGAGCCCTTGCTCAAGGGAAGCCGCTTCAAGACCGAGCGTTATCGCTATCCCTTGTATGGCAAGCCCAGCGATCTGATTACGGTCGACTTGAGCAGCCTGCATCCCGAGCTGAGACACAAGCGAGTGCGCGGCCGCTTGGTTGGCGACCGCGTGATTCCCTATTACGACCGGCGCGAGATTGAGGAAAGTGCCCCGCTTGCAGGTCAGGAAATCCTATGGGTGGATGACATCATCGATCTCTTTTTCCTGCAGATACAAGGCTCAGGCCTGGTTCTACTGGAAAATGGCGAGCAGGTGCATGTGGGATATGCCGACCAGAATGGGCAGGCCTATCACTCAATTGGCCGCATTTTGATCGAACAGGGCGAGCTGAGCCGCGACAAGGCTTCCATGCAGGGCATCAAGAACTGGGCGCGCAGCAATCCGCAAAAGCTGCGCGACTTGCTCTACAGCAATCCCAGCTATGTATTCTTCCGCGAGTTGCCGCCTGGCCTGCCCGGGCCACTTGGCGCCATGGGGGTACCAATCACAGCCGAGCGCAGCGTGGCTGTCGACCCGCGATTCATTCCGTTGGGCGCGCCCATATTCCTGGCGACCACTTATCCCAACAGCAGCAGGCCGCTTAACCGCCTGATGCTGGCGCAAGATACCGGCGGTGCGATCAAGGGCGGTGTTAGAGCAGACTTTTTCTGGGGAGCTGGTGCAGAAGCCGGTAAAAAGGCCGGGGCGATGAAGCAGCAGGGGAAGATCTGGGTACTGCTGCCCAAAGATTTCTTCAGACTGCAAACAATAAATAAATGAGGAACGGTAATAAAAAACAGGAGCCTAGGCTCCCGTTTCTCTATGCAGGTTAATTTAAAAATTAACGATTGCAAACGTACATCGTAACTTCAAAGCCGAAACGCATTTCGGTAGCTTCTGGTTTGGTCCACATAGTGATTCTCCTCAGTAGTTAGTTTTGCTAGCGCTAAAAGCATTTCGCATAAACGTGAACAAACTGTACTCCTCGCAACAAAAAAGCCACTGCCTAAAGTCATGAATAGACACTCATGATTTTCATTAGATTAACGGAGGCTGGTTTGCGCCTTGCCAACACGAAACCAGCTCAGAATCCCGACCGCAACCAGAATCAGTGCGCCGAACAGTATCACCAAAGAAACCGCGTCTATACCCGATCTCGCCATCAGCGTATAAATGCCGACGATGGAAATCATGCAGGAGCTTTCGAAAAAATTCAGGGTGGCAATGGCGTGGCCTGAACCTACCGTTTCATGCCCGCGCTCCTGAATCAGTGCATTCAACGGCACTACATAAAATCCGCCGCAAATGCCGATGAGCACCAGCATGATTGCTGCAGCTGACAGGGAATGCGCAAAACTGAACAGCATGATCAGCACACCGATCAGCAGACCGGCATACAGGGCACGATTCACGGTTTTAAGCGTTACGAAACGCGCCGCAGCCCCCGCGCCAATCGCAATACCGATTGCCACAACACCGCTGAGGTTGGCCGGCGTGCTGTTGTCCATGATGCCTAGGGAGACGGGTACCCAGGCGATAAGCAAAAAGCGCAGGGTACTGCCGGCGCTCCAGAAGATGCTGGTGCCGATCAGGGCGAAACGAGCATCCGGATTATTGATGAGCACCTTGAATACGCTGAGGAAATCCTTGATCAGCAACCCAGGTGTGAAGTGCGCCATGCGATGGGCTGGCGGCAAGCGCGGAATCAGCAGGTTTGCGATAGCTGCGGCGATATAACAGCCGCTGATCACCACTAGAGCAATAGTGACCGAAATGTCGGCCAGCCAGCCTCCCAGAACTGCACCTAGCAGAATGGCGACAATGGTCGAGCCTTCGATCATGCTGTTAGCCTTGACCAGCTTTTCCGCCCCCACCAATTCGCGAAGAATGCCGTATTTTGCGGGTGAATACGCGGCCGCACCAATGCCCACCATGCCGTAGGCCAGTAAAGGATGCAAACCGGCAAGCATGGCGCCCACACCCAAGAACTTGAGCATATTGGAAATCAGCAGCACGCGCCCCTTGGGCCAATGATCGGCAAACGGCCCTACAAACGGCGCCAGCAGAATAAACGCGATAACAAAGAATTCTTGCAGCAGGGGCATATGCCAGTTTGGGGCTGCCATGGCTTTCAGCATTGCGATAGCGGCGAACAGCAGGGCGTTATCCGCCAGTGCGGAGATGAACTGCGCTACCAGAAGCGCCAGCATGCCACGAGAAAACAGATTGTCAGTAGGAGTGTTCAGTGAGAGAGCTTTTTCGGCGGTCATTCTTTTTGGAATCAGGATTGGGTTGAGGACAGTTCGGCCATAATATAGTTAAATGCGAAACCGTAGAAACCCGTATAAGCCTTCACGCACCCGCGCATGTTATGACTGACAGCCCCATACCGCAGAATCCCCCATCCCCGACACAGGATATCGCGCAGCTCTGCGCCAAGGTAGAAGATACTGGCTTCGCTTTTGCCTCACGCCATCAGGTGAAAGGATGGCTTGAGTCTTTCAATGCCAATGCACTGAAAGATTGGATCGCGTTCGAGGCCAGCTGGAATGACATGCCGCTTGATCAGTACATGGCAGACGGCGGGCGCTATCGCCGTCGCCGGTATGCCACATTGAGCGCAGCCGATGGGGTTATCCGGCTGGAGCCGCATCAGCCGCATTATCAAAGCCGGGATTACAACGCGCTCAACGGAGGAGTCGCGCGTGACTATGAACCGATTCTCCCGGATGTCATCCATGGCGCCACGATGCAGAGTGTGCTGCATTTCTGCCTGCAGCTTTTCGGCTGCATGGAGCCTGGCCGATCATGGCATATTGAGTGCCATCAATTCCGCATCGAAGCCGGCAACGAAGGGCAGGGCAAACCTACGCCCGAAGGCGTGCACCGTGACGGTGTGGATTTTGTATTGGTCATGATGGTCAGGCGCGAGAATATCTCAAGCGGCACAACCACCATGCACGACATGACGAAACAGCAGACGCTAGACAGTTTTACGCTCACCGCACCGCTGGATTGCGCTATCGTCAATGACAGGCGCTGCATGCACGGCGTTACACCCGTGGAGCAGATCGACCCGTCCAAGCCCGCCTATCGCGATGTGCTGGTCATCACATTTACCGCACGTGATAAGCGGCGTACCTCATGGAAATCATGAGTGTAGTTTCATGATTGTGTGGACCCCGGGAGTCAAACTTGCGGCTATGCTGGCAGTCATACGAGTACAGCAAATCTCGTGCTGTTAATGTCAACTTCAAGGAGAATGATCATGTGGACCAAACCAGAAGCTACCGAAATGCGTTTTGGATTTGAAGTCACTATGTATGTCTGCAACCGCTAAGGTTAAGGCTCAACAGTGACTGGGGGCTTATGCCCCCATTTTTATTTCTGTTATCCAGTTTTATTGCTGTAAAAGTCATCCCCTATGATAGGCAGCACGTTAAGGAACCATCCGGGTTATCCGGACTCCATGTAGGCGGCCGAAACAAAATTTCGGTCTCCTAATAAAAACCATCCCACAAGGAGATAGCAATGAACGCAGTAGAAACGACCAAGACTGACCTGCCCACCACCAGCGACATCAAGGAAACACCCAAGACCCCATCGCGGGAGTCGACGGTTAAAACGATTAAAAAGGATGAGTCAGCTGACATCATTCGTCAGATCCGCAACATCACCGCCTTTGTGGATTGTGTCTAGCTAAACCGCATTCAAGGCCTTGATGGCCTTGCCGAGCAGCATATCCGGGCTTTCATCAGGTTGGGGGGTGTGCACTGCCACCCCCACACGCAGGTTGATCATCACATAACCGAATTCTGTATAAAGCGGCGGAATTGTCAGATTTCGCATCTTTTCCCTGAGTTCGTTTGCGTAATTCTCAGCCTGGTCGCTATCTATCGAGGCGGCCAGCACGATGAATTCATCCCCGCCATAGCGCACAATGAAATCGGAAGAGCGGGTGAACGTGCTTTTCAGCCCTTCGGCGACGTTCTTGAGAACCCGGTTTCCGTTTTCATGCCCGTATTTCGTATTGATCTTGCTGAAGTGGTCGATATCGATAAACAACAGTGCCACTGCGCCCTTGTTGCGCATGGCCGATTTCCATTGCAGGCCTAACTGGGAATCGAAGAACATGCGGTTATAGATGCCGGTCAGGTCATCGTGGATCACCAGCATCTCGAGCTTGCGGTTGGCCTCCTCCAGCGACTGCTTTTCCACCTGCAGTTGCTGCTCAAGCTGAACCCGCCCTGAAATATCCTTCAACAATCCGACGAAATACATCACCTGGCCGCTGCCATCCCGAAGGGGGGAAACGCTGAGTTGGTTCCAGAACATCGAGCCGTCCTTGCGATAATTCTGGATCACGACGGTACACGGTCTGGCTTCAGTCAGCGCCTGATGCAAGGCGGCCTTCTCCTCTTCCTGGCCCTCCGGGCGCTGCAGGAAGCGGCAATTATTGCCCAGGGCTTCCGTAGCAGTGTAACCGGTCAGCTTTTCGAATGCCGGATTGACATAGACCACCGGATAATCCGGCAGGCGGGCATCAGATACGACAATGCCGTCCGGCAGTTCAAGCACGATTTGTTGAAAAAGCTCCAGATTAATCAACGAGATTCCATTCAAATAAGCCAGCCCTGCGTTTTACCGGATATGGCACCCGCATGCAAATTACAGTCCAGTATGAGACATGCGATTTTTACTCGACCATACGCTGCCCCACATAAATATCCGGCTGGCGCGGTAATGCTATGCGCTAGAATGCAGCTGGTTTGCGCCGCATTCCCCGATATCCATGAACTCTGCCATCACCCCTTTCTCCGCCATTCATCTGCTGCGTAACCGCAGTTACGTTAAGCTGTTGGCGTTCCGTCTGCTGATCGTGCTTTCCTACCAGATGATGGCAGTGGTGGTCGGCTGGCATATTTACCAGATCACGCGAGATCCCCTGGCCCTCGGGCTTATCGGCCTGGCTGAGGTCATACCCTATTTCTGCTGCGCCTTGTTCGCCGGCTACGCCGTTGATCATCATTCACGACGTCTGTTCGGCGTGCTGGCGGCGGTGATTCTGTCCCTTAATGCACTGCTATTGTCGGCAGTGTCATTCGGCTGGGTGGGCGGCAGTAATCCGTCTTTATGGATTTATGGCGCGATTGCCTGTACCGGCATCGCGCGCGCATTTATCGCGCCTTCATACAACGCACTGTTCGCCCTCATATTGCCGCGTGAACAGTTTTCCCGTGCCGCCGGCGTCAGCAGTTCCGTTTTCCAGACCGGACTGGTCATCGGCCCTGCGCTGGGCGGGTTGATTGTGGGCTGGGCCAGCATCACTGCAGCCTATGTCATAGCCGCAATGCTGAGCCTGGGCTCGGCGACGGTACTGTTACTGCTGAAGGTCAAGGAGCCCGCACCGGCTGAAAGTGCACCTATTTTTTCCAGCATTGCGCAAGGGTTGCGGTTTGTTTACGGCAATCAGATCATGCTGGGCGCACAGGCGCTGGATATGTTCGCGGTGCTGTTCGGCGGTGCCGTGGCCATGCTGCCGGCTTTTATCCATGAGATTTACAACTACGGACCGGAGGGACTGGGCATCCTGCGAGCGGCACCGGCCATCGGTGCCGTCATGACAGGCGTGGTACTGGCGCGCCATCCGATCAGCAAGCATGCCGGGCGCATTCTGCTATGCGCCGTCGCCGGGTTCGGCTTGTGTACCATCGCCTTCGCGCTGACCAAGCATTTCTGGATGGCCTGGTTCATCCTTTTATTGTCAGGCGTATTCGATGGGATTTCCGTCGTATTGCGCAGCACCATCATGCAGCTCGTCACGCCCGACAACATGCGCGGCCGCGTCGCATCCATCAACGGTATATTCATCGGCTCTTCCAATGAGCTGGGCGCATTCGAACAGGGTGTCGCAGCACGCCTGCTGGGCCTGGTTCCGGCCCTGGTTTTCGGTGGAATGATGACCTTGAGCGTGGTCGGGATCACCGCCAGATTTGCGCCAAAATTGCGCAAACTCAACCTCGACGATCTGCATTAAGTACTCTTCGTTTTATTCACCGGTGTGTTGGATGACGAACCAAGTTCGCTATAGCTGATTGCTAAGGTGGACTCGAGATTTTTGTTAATCCACAGAACCGGTGCTGAGCATGCGCCCGTTCTCTGTCATAGGAGATATACATGTTTGCGCACAATAAACGATTGCAGTACACGGTCCGCGTCAGCGAGACCAATCCAGCGCTGGCCAACCTGATGCTGGAGCAGTTCGGCGGGCCGCAAGGCGAGCTGGCTGCGGCCATGCGTTACTTTACGCAGGCCGTGGGTGAAGAGGATGCGGGCCGCAAGGATATGCTGTTCGACATCGCCACCGAGGAATTGAGCCACCTTGAAGTCATCGGCACCATTGTGGCTATGCTCAACAAGGGCGCCAAGGGCAAGCTGGCAGAAGGCATTGACGAAGAAGCCGAGCTGTTCCGGTCACTGACCGGCGCCGGCAACGACAGTCACGTGACTCAGGTGCTTTATGGTGGCGGTCCCCCCTTGATCAACTCGGCCGGTGTACCTTGGACCGCAGCCTATATCGATACCATTGGTGAGCCCACTGCGGACCTGCGTTCCAACATCGCCGCTGAATCACGCGCAAAGATTGTGTATGAACGCCTGATCAACCTGACCACCGATCCTGGCGTGCAGGAAGCCCTGGGCTTTCTGATGACGCGCGAAATCGCGCACCAGAAATCGTTTGAAAAGGCGCTCTATGCCATCGAGCCCAACTTCCCGCCGGGCAAACTGCCGGGTATGCCGGAATTCAGCAGCGTCTATTTCAATATGTCGCAAGGCCCCGGCGATAACCGCGGCCCATGGAATCAGGGTGAGGATTGGGAATTCGTTTCCGACCATGAACAGATGCAGGGTGTGGATGGCGGTTCAGGCGAAGCGAGTGTGGAGCTCAGCAAGGAAGAGGAACGGCAGCTGAATCTGTCCAAGGTACGCACCATGTCTGACCCCAGCAGCGACCCTATCACGGGCGCCGAACTTGGTGAGTATGAGGCGTCGGATGCAGACGATATCGAGGATGACGAAATATCGAGCCGCATTGCGGCGGAGCAGAAGGCGGATCTGAAGAAGGGCAAAAACGCCGGCTTGTAGCCTTTGCACAGCAGTACTTGCATCACTTAAGGGCAGGCGGATTATCCCACCTGCCCTTTTATTGCATTTGATCTACTCAGCAACATATCCATATCTGCGGCCAAAGGCACAGATTCCGAAATTTCTCAGCTGTAATATTGTCTTTATCTACAGTACTCGAATGAACGAGGTAGATCATGCGCCCCATCCTCCTGGCCGGCCTGTTCGCAGCCGTCAGCCTTCCGACCTCCGCCGAGCCTTCTCCTGAAGTTGTGTTCAAGCTAAAGGCTTCCATTGTCAAAATCCACACAGTCACCAAAAGCGGCGGGCATGGCGTAGGCTCGGGCGTAGTCGTCGCCAAGGAACATGTCGCCACCAACTGCCATGTGTTGGCGGATGCGGCCGGCGTCAGCGTGACGGCCTATGGCGAGACCTATCAGCCCGAAGCCATCAAGGAAGACTGGCATCATGACATCTGCCTGCTCAAGATACAGTACCTGCCGCTGACCCCGGCGGAGCTGGGCGACAGCGAAAACCTGCAATATGAGCAGCCGGTTTTCTCCATCGGCTTTCCCGGTGGGCCGGTGCGGCCGTTAACCACGCAGGGCAACATCAAGGCGCTTTATCCCATGGACGACAGTTTCATCATCCGCACCTCGTCATCGTTTGTGCTGGGCGCCAGTGGCAGTGCCATTTTCGATGAGGACGGCAAGCTGATCGGCTTGAATACGGTCAAGAGCCCGGGCCACCATGCGTATTACTACGGCGTGCCGGTCAAATGGGTGAAGCAGTTATTGAAGGCGCCGGAAAGCACCAGGATAGGCCACCCGGGTACACCCTTCTGGGATTCACCGGAAAACGATTGGCCTTATTTCATGCGCGTGGTAGGTCCGACGCAGGATGCGCGCTGGGCGGAGTTGAAGGCGATCGCCGAAACCTGGGCGGGTGAAGACCCTGCTAGCGCGGAAGCGCACTACTATCTGGGTTTGGCGCGACAAAATCTGGGTGAAATGGCACTGGCGCGAAAAGAATTCGATACAGCCATCAAGCTCAACGGCCGCCATACGGCCAGCTTGCGTGCGCTTAGTGTGATCGCAGGCCTGGTTGGCGATCAGGCCGAAGTGCAAAGACTCAGCCTGCAACTGCAGCAAATCGACGAAGCGGCGGGCCTGCAGGCGGAATTGACTGGCCCCTGATAGGACCACATTCAGGATATTGTGCCGTCTATAAACCTCAGCTCTTCGCTGGGGTCCTTGAAATCCTCGTAATTCTTCTGTGCACGCGCATACCAGTAACGACTGTTGCTTTCATCGCCCTCTATCTTGTGCAGCACTGCATGAATCCATGCCGCCAGCGGACTGCCCAGCTCCTGCACGATGAAATGCGCCTGGTCCCACTCTCCGGCCAGGGCGAGGCGAATCGCGGATTTGAGATCATCAGTCACTGTGCTTTATTTCTCGACAACTCAGCAGCAGTGTATCAGCCCGCTTCGTGTAAACGGTAGACGGCGACGTACCGCGGATGCGGTTCAAGGTCGGAAAACACCTTTTCCCAATCGGCGTCGCTGACCGGGCCAAGCTCCTTTGCATCCTCCAGCAACTGCTCGACCTCATCGGAATCCGCGTTGTATTCGGCGATGCGTTCCAGATTGGCATCCAGCAGGAGGGCCAGCCGCTCGGTGCCCTGATTGTAGACAACCAGGTATTCAGACGGATTATCCATCAAACGCCCAGCCGGTAAGCCTTTGCGTTGGCGCGTTCCTCAGCCGTGAGCTCGCCCAGCACCTCACTCCACATGATGTCCTGTAAGTCTTCTTCAGCTTCGGTATATGCCATGAGTGCCTTGACCCGCTCGGAATCGGGGTCGCTCTCCTCAACATAATTCAGGAACTGGTCATAGAAAGCCGCGGTAGGCTTATCGTTCTGTGAAAAGATCACCAGATAACCGGCAGTCGTTGCCATATGCATACCTCAATACAACAGTGAATGAAACCTTAAGTTAAGCGGTGCAAGGCAGGAATTCTGTGCGCATGAATACGTAATGAAGGCCGGGTTTTGAATGTAATAAAAGCAAGAGGCCCTGGAATTCTGTAAAGGAATTCAGGGCCTCGTATCAGTGATTTGCTTGAACAGGTAATCGAGTCGTCAGACCTGAAGTCCTGTCGGTTACGAGCGAAGACTCACAATCACACTGTCAGATTATTCTCGGCATTTTAGATAAAAAGTGCGATATCCCACATATGAGTTTTTTAATCTTGCAAATATCTTCAGTAAGAAACCTGCGCAGTATCACCACTTCTAAACACGGTCTTCCTGTCGCCGACCGTATTTGCGTTCGAAGCGATAGTCGTCCAGGTGCCTTGAAATCATGTCGTCAAGCGCGCCGCGCGCCTGTGCTTCTTCTGCAAAATGATCCTGCAGTAACTCCAGCTCGGAAATCGTGGGCTTGGGGCCAACGCCGTTCAGGTACCGTGTCATGCGTTGATCGATGAAGGCTTCGCTGAGTCTGGCACGGATAGAAGCTTCGTCCCATCTGCGAAAGAGATTTTTCCATTGCTCTGCATCAGTCACGATTCGCCCTCCACTTTTATTTCAACCTACGCCGAAAAGTGTTGGTAAATCGTTCGATAGCACACGCTATTGCAGAGCAAGATCAGAAGATGGATCCATAAAATGAAGAGGCCCCGGGAATTCAGGGTGAACTCCGCGGGGCCAGGAATGTGATCTGCTTACCGTATTACGAAACAGTCGCGAGACAATGTCTGAACTAGATTCGCAGGCAGAGACTTACAATCACGATTTCAGAATATCCCTCCAGTTTTGGCATGAATGTGCGATAGTCCACTTAAGGTCTAGCATTTTTCGCGGCCATGATCTAGCCGCTTTGAATCTTCCACTTTCTGATCCGTTCCGGCCTCATTATGTCCGCATGCTGCGGGCTCCAGGCCTCGCGCTTTTTTTACATCCACACCCCTCACTTCCTCGGGTGCTGCCTCTTGTTCAGCATTCGCGCTGGCGAATTCCTTCTGCACCTGATCGGGCGAAACAATGCCGGGCCGGGAAGTATCGAGCGGGGAAGGGTTTTGTTGTGCCATGGTAATCCTCCTTATGGTGAATGAATACCTTCAAGCTACCATCCAGGCCTTGCGCTTTTTGTGCTGCGTGCCACATTGGCGAACGCGATTATGGATTCCTACGAATAAAAACGGGAGCCTGGGCTCCCGTTGGGTTACAGCATTTTAACGACCGCGTTTATTGGCTTGCGTCCTTGGCGCCGGTGCTTGAACCGCTGGTGTTGCCGGTGCTCAAGTCATAACCGCTATCGGCATTTTCAGGCGTGCTGCCTGCACCCGGATTGGCGGATGAATTGGGGGAACGATAAGAGTTCGAATCCACATCGCTCGAGCCCGTGCCGCCTGCAGAACCGCTGCCGCCAGCTTCACCTGCGCTGGTGGGCGTATCCATGTTTTCGGTCTGGGTCGTACCGCGACGCATATCCTCACGGCCGGTTGCCGCATCAGCAGGTGTTGTGACGGTGGTCGCCTTGGGACCAGGCGTTGCTGCTGTATTGCTGTCGCGGTTGGTTGCACCCGCGAGAGCGCCGGTTGAATAAACACTTAATGCTATCGCCGCAACCGGTACTACTTTGAATAAATCAGACTTTTTCATGATCTTCTCCTTCGTACACATGTTGAATTGAAATGACTACATGAATCTTCATCTTAATAGCCCCAGATACCGTAACTGTACTTTTGGTCACATAAGGCAAGATGAAAACGGGAGCCAAAGCCCCCGTTGATCGAACGTACCTGAAGTACGCTTACATATCACCGCTGCTGGTACCGGTGCTGGAGCCGCTCGAATTGCCGGTCGTGGCATCTACGCCTTGGTCGGCATTGCTGCCGCTAGCTCCAGAGGAACCGCTACCGCTCTTGTGCTTGTTTTTGTGCTTCATGGATTTATCCTGCGAGCCGGTGCCGCCGGAAGAACCCGTGCCCATGTCCTGATCATTGCTGGTACCGCGACGCATATTCTCACGGCCGGTATCGCCTTGAGCTGGTGTCGTGGTGGTGGTGGCCTTTTCGCCTGGGGTTGCCGCAGTGTTTTCATCGCGGTTGGTGGCACCAGCCAAAGCGCCGGTTGAGTAAACGCTCAGTGCAAGTGCAGCGATAGGTACAGCTTTCCAAAGATTGGATGCATTCATCATATTTCTCCTCTTACTGGTTGGATTGAGTAAAGCTTGCTTGACCAATCTTAGGTGTCTGAGTATCTGTAACTGTGCTGTGGGGCACATAGGCTTTTGATTTTTCCTCCTTACAAAATAGATACTTAGGATGAGCATGAGCTTGACCGGATTGCCTGAATGATGACCGCCACATTACCATGTGGAACCCACTTAATGGATGACTGAATATGGCTGATCCACGTGTATTTTTTGCTGCCGAGCGCACCTTGCTCGCTTGGATTCGTTCGGGGATTACCGTCATTGCACTGGGGTTTGTCGTGGCGCGCTTCGGTTTGTTTCTGTCCCTGCTGGCCGGGTCTAATGGTGAGGCGCCCAGCAATCATGGATTATCAAATATCGTGGGCATCATATTGGTCGTCATGGGCGCATTTGCCGTGCTGGCGGCAATGTATAACCACAGAGGATATATCCGCACGCTGCCTGCCGAAGATGTCCCCGTCATGCCAATTGCATGGCTGACGACGCTGTTTGCACTGACGATCGCTGTCGTAGGTCTATTGCTTGCTGCTTATCTTGCCATTGGCTGATCTGAGTGGCCCGTTGACAACTCATATTTGCGTGGGATAACGAACGACGTCTGCCCATCTAACAGCTTAAGCTGAGCCAGTCTTGCAACTTTACCCAGGTTGCGTCTTGATCAGCGAGGTAGCCATGAGTTGGATATGCAGGCTGTTGCCTGTTGTCATTCTTGCTTTATCTGTAACGTCGTTACACGCCAGGCAGCAGTCTGCGCAGAAAAGCGACGGGCAATGGCTCATGCCGGCCAAGGACCATGCCGGCACGCGGTACAGCAAACTCAACCAGATCACGACGGGCAATGTAAAACAGCTGCAGGTGGCTTGGACATTTTCCACCGGCCTGACTGCCGGGCATGAGGCGGCCCCACTGGTGGTCAACAACACCATGTATCTGGTCACGCCTTACCCAAACTATCTCTTCGCGCTCGACCTCAGCAACAACGGCGGACTCAAGTGGACCTACAAGCCTAACCCGGCCCGGGCTTCGCAAGGCGTTGCCTGCTGCGATGTGGTGAATCGCGGTGCGGTGTATGCAGACGGCAAGATCATCTACAACACGCTGGATGCACATACCGTCGCAGTCGATGCCGGCACCGGCAAGGAGATCTGGAAAACCAAACTCGGTGATATCAATATCGGCGAAACCATGACCATGGCACCGCTGGTGGTCAGAGATAAAGTCTTGGTCGGCAACAGCGGCGGCGAGCTTGGCGTGCGCGGCTGGATTGCAGCGCTGGATGTGAGATCCGGCAAACAGCTGTGGCGGGCCTTCAGTACTGGTCCTGACGAGGAAGTCATGATCGGCAGCGACTTCAAGCCCTTCTATAAAGGCGATCAAGGTAAGGACCTGGGCGTCAGCAGCTGGCCGCCGGACCAATGGAAAACCGGTGGCGGTAATGTCTGGGGATGGATCACTTACGATCCCGATGCCAATCTCATCTATTACGGCACCGCCAATCCCAGTCCCTGGAATCCCGAGCAACGACCTGGTGACAACAAATGGACCGCCTCGGTATTCGCGCGCAACCCGGACACCGGCATGGCCAAGTGGGCACTGCAATACAACCCGCACGACCTGCACGACTATGATGGCGTAAACGAGCATGTGCTGGTGGACCTGACGATAAAGGGGCAGAAACGCAAGGCGCTGATCCACCCGGAGCGCAACGGTTTCATGTACGTCATGGATCGCCTGACAGGTGAGATCTTGTCTGCCGAACCTTTTGTGCATAACACGAGCATCCAACACATAGACCTGCAGACCGGCAAGCCGGTGCTGAATCCGGAAAAAGAGCCTAAAGAGGGCGTCAAGGTAAACGATATCTGTCCGGCAGCGCCCGGCGGCAAGGATTGGCAGCCCAGCGCTTATTCCCCACGCACGGGTTTGCTGTATGTGCCGCATAACCACTTGTGCATGGACGTGACTGCATCCAAGGCTAGCTACATCGAGGGCACGCCTTATCTGGGCATGAAAGTCGCCATGGATAAAGGGCCCGGAAACTATGGCGGCCTGTTTACCGGTTGGGACCCGGTCGCCGGCAGGAAGGTGTGGGATATCAAGGAACGCTTTCCGGTATGGAGCGGCGCCTTGGTGACCGCGTCGGATATCGTGTTTTACGGCACCATGGACCGCTGGTTCAAGGCCGTGGATGCCAAAACCGGCAAGGTGCTGTGGAAATTCCGCACCGGTTCGGGCATCGTCGGCCAGCCCATCACCTATCGCGGCCCTGACGGTAAACAATACGTCGCGGTATTCGCCGGGGTTGGCGGCTGGGCTGGTGCTGTAGTTTCTGGCAATCTTGACCGCTCCATTCCATTCGGAGCACTGGGTTTCGTCAACGCCATGAAGGATCTGCCTGACGTTACAGGACCTGGCGGAAGCTTGTATGTATTTGCTTTGCCGGACAGCCAGCCATGAGCGAGTTGGCGGACTATTCCGAAAAAACCAGGGTTCTCCAGCTCCGACTGGATGCACCGCTTCTCTTCCTTATGGCCGTTTTGGCATCTCCAGCGTTTGCTGCTGACACGTCCAAATCACCTGATGCCAAACAACTGCTAGGCGTAAACGTGGGTGAAACCAAAATCCCGCGTAACGCAACCGCGCCAAATTTGCGCAATCCTTATCAAGGGGACCCGAAGGCAGTCGCCCAGGGCCAGACCTTGTATTCGGCCATGAATTGCATCGGCTGCCATGCGCCTGAGGGCGGGGGCGGCATGGGGCCCCCACTCTCAGACGATATCTGGATATATGGCAGCGAACCGGCGCAGGTTTACCTCTCCATCGTGCAAGGACGCCCCAACGGCATGCCATCATTTTCTAAAGCTTTGCCACCTGAAGCCATCTGGCAGCTAGTCAGTTATGTACGGTCGCTGGCCAGCGATTCACCTGGACAGCCGGTGAAAGACCTGCCCAAGTCAAAACAGACGGGTAAATAACAGCACCAGCTCATCCGTTCCCCGATTCCAAAGCTAGTGCTATATTCCACCCGGGGGCACATGTTCAGAAACCAATCACATTGGCTGCGCGCGGCTTACCTGCTGGGTTTTCTTGCAGCAGGTATTCCCTACTGGCTGATTCCCTACCACCAGGTCAACCTGCCCAGTGCGCTTATCAGTCCGGGACTGGTTCTGGTAGTAATGGCTGCAGTGCTGCTGCGTGCCTGGCTGGGGACACCATTCTGGAAAACCGTGCGTTTCATGGGCTCGACACTGGCGGCGGCTGTATTGGCACGCGTGATTGTGGAAGGGTTAAGTGAGCCCAGTTCGCACAACTTGTGGCCGTTCGAGCTGTTGATTGCACTGCTGCTGGGGTTTGCCTGTGCGTTCAGCGGGGCAGTTTTGGGTAATCTGATCGCCCGGCTATGCAGACAAGCGCGAGACCACAAGACTGGCCAATCATAGCGCTTGTGACCCAGGCACTGCGTTAGTGTGCCCAGGAATACTGGATGCCACGTAATTCGCAAGTCCTGAAATAGGTTTCAATTTCGGCCGAGGGCAACGGCTGGCACAGCAAGTAACCCTGAATCTCGTCGCATTGCGCGTTCTGCAAAAATTCCAGCTGCTCATAGGTCACCACACCTTCAGCCACTACTTCGAGCTCCATGCTGTGCGCCATGGCAATGGTGGCGTTGACGATGGCAGTGTCGTCCGGATCATCACCGATGTCTCGCACAAAAGCCTTGTCGATCTTCAGGGTGTCGATGGGAAGGCGCTTCAAATAATTGAGTGATGAATATCCGGTGCCGAAATCGTCAATGGAAAGCGACATGCCCATGCCTTTGAGCTTGATCAGGGTGTCGTAAGTGGACTCGAGGTTGACCATGAGGGCGCTCTCGGTGATTTCCAGCTCTATATAGCTGGGCGAGAGACCGAGCTCTTCCAGAACCTGCGTCGCCATCGAACAGAAGTCCTCATGGAGCTGCTTGACCGAGACATTGATGGACATCTTTGTGGGCAGCAAACCAATATCTCGCCATTTTTTTAGTTGTCGACAAGCGGTGGCAAACACCCAATTGCCCAGCGCATCAATCATGCCGGTTTCTTCAGCCAGCTCAATAAAGTAGGTAGGGTATATGAGACCTTTTTCCGGGTGGTCCCAGCGTACCAATGCTTCAACCGCAGCGATTTGATTGGTATTGATGTTGAGCCGAGGCTGGTAATGCAATAACAACTGCCTGGATTCGATCGCCTGGCGCAAGCCATTCTCCCGGCTCAGGCGATTCACCACCTTCTCGTTCATTTCGGGTTTGTATAGGCAGAATTTGCCCAACCCCAGCTCTTTGGCGGTGTACATCGCCAGATCAGCATTCTTGAGCAACTGGAAGGGTTCTTCCCCATCATTGGGATACACACACGCTCCGACACTGGTCGAGACGCTGATCGTGACTCCATCGAGATTCACCGGCTGGCAAACAACGCGCAACAAGTCATTGGAGAACTGTTCAATGTCCTGAATATCGCGGACATGCTCCAGCACAACCACGAATTCGTCTCCGCCCAGGCGGGCGACGGTATCTTCATCACGCACGATCTTTTTCAACCGCTGGGCGATGGTCTGCAGCAACAGGTCACCCTTGTCGTGACCCAGACTGTCATTGATGATCTTGAAGCGGTTGAGGTCCATGAACAGCACGCCGAGCATTGATTGATATCGTCTGGCATGCTCGATAGCGTGCTGCATGCGGTCATACAGCAGGTTACGGTTGGGCAGGCCGGTCAGGCCATCATGGTTGGCGAGGTACAACACCTTGCGCTCACTGCTTTTGCGGTCGCTGATATCTCGAATGATGCCATGCACACCAACGATCACATTGTTCACGACATTAGGCAGCAGGCTGATGCTGGCCTCGAATTCCGAACCATCACGATGCAGGCACATGAGCTCCATGGTTTGAGGTTCTCCAGTCAATGCTTTTCTGAAACATTGACGCAGGGGACTTAGCGATGTCTTCTGGACCAGCTTGTCCAGCTCAATGGTCATGAGCTCCTGTGCGGTATAACCGGTCAGTTTTTCCAGCGAGGCGTTGGCCGAAATCAACCGACTTTCGCGATCGAACACAAATACCGCATCCGGGTGATGCCCAAACAATTCCTCGAAGCTTTGCTTCGTCGCCTGGACTGAGGCCCCCAGCAGTCGTGAACATTGTTCGATGCTGGTATTGACCATGAGGATGCGGATTGGATTACCCGCCGGATCACGTTCTACATCCCAGCGGCTCAGAGCAATGACTTTGGTACCCCTCGCATGCCTGCAGAGGATTTCCCCTTCCCATTTGCCCGATGAGATAGCTTCTTGCCACAGAATGTCGCGCAATACCGGATTGTCATGCAGGAAAATGCAGCCCCATAGCTGGCCGACGACATCGGCTGCCTTGTAACCGAACATGCGTTCGGCAGCTGCATTCCAGTATTGAATGCAGCCATCCGTGCCCACTGCCACCATTGCATCACGCGCCATATCCAGCAGCTTGATTGCCAATGCCGAGCCTTGCTTGTCTGCCATGTCGCTCTTCTCTGACTGTATTCTTGAGGTGGTATCTACAGGCGAGGTGAGCACTGCACAACTCTCATATTATGCCCCTGAAGATAGCTAGCCACTTGGTTGTTTGAATAGAGCATCTGATGTATTCAGCGTTAGAATAATGTTGACTCTGGCATGGGAGGTTATAGAGTTCCGTGTCCAGCTCCACATAGCGTAAAGTTCCCAAATCCAACTGCTCCGGTGACCCCATGAAGGCTGAGCCTAAAAAGGCATCTATTGCCAAACGCAATCCCATCGATTTCGCTGTTGTCGGCATCGGTTTTTCTGCGGGCGGCTGGCCTGCGTTGTTGCAAATCATCGAGAGGATCAAGCCGGATTCCAGCATGGCGTTCGTGGTCATCCTGCACTTGTCACCAGACTATGAAAGCACTGCTGACGAGGTCATCCGCCGCTCGACCAAAATACCCGTCAAGCAGGTCAACGGGCCCACGTTGATCGAGCCCAACCATATTTATATCCTGCCGCCCAGCAAGCTGATCCGCATGTATGACGGGCATTTGGATGTCAGGGATTTTGATCGTCCCATCGGTTCGCAAATAGCGATTGATACCTTCTTCCGCAGCCTCGCGGAGGCGCATAAACACTGTGCATTCGCCATCGTGTTATCTGGCACTGGGGCCGATGGTGCTGCCGGCATCAGGAGCATCAAGGATCAAGGCGGAGTAACGCTAGTGCAGCACCCCAGCGAAGCCGCCTTCAGCGATATGCCGCAATCTGCAATCTCCACCGGCGCCGTGGATTTCATCCTGGGTGTAGCGGAAATACCAGCCAAGCTGGCGAGCCTGTGGCAGAACGCGCAGGAAATAGAATTGCCGCAGATCAACGGCGACGACTTAGCCTCAGCAGAACCGGTGGCGCCAGAACTGTACGGAAGTTTCGATCAGCAGCTGCACGATATCCTGCTGTTGCTGCGTAACCGCAGCGGACATGACTTCCGCCAATACAAACGCGCAACCGTCATACGTCGCATCGAAAGACGCATGCAGGTGCGCTGCGTTTCAACGCTTGCCGCTTACCGGGGCATCCTGGAATCCGATAACGATGAACACGTGGCATTACTCAAGGACATGCTCATCGGGGTGACCAATTTCTTCCGGGATGCTGATGCGTATAAGGCTTTGGAAAAGGACGTACTGTCCGAAATCCTCAGGAACAAGCGCGGCGAAGATCAGGTGAGAGTATGGGTGCCCGCCTGTTCGACAGGGGAGGAAGCCTACACACTGGCCATGTTGTTCGAAAACCACGCCAGTCTGAGTACAAATCCGCCGCTGCTGCAGTTATTCGCTTCGGATATCGATACCCGCGCCATTCATTTTTCCAGGACTGCCAGCTATCCCTCTTCCATCCTGACCGATGTTCCGCCGGAATTCCTGGGCCTGTACTTCACACGCGAAGATAACCGTTACGTCATCCGCAAGGCCTTGCGCGACAAGGTGTTGTTCGCCGAGCATAACCTGCTGCGCGATCCGCCTTTCTCCAAGGTAGACCTGATTTCCTGCCGCAACCTGCTGATCTACCTGAACCGCGATGCACAAGCCCACCTGTTCGACATCTTTCACTTCGCGCTGAATCCTGGTGGCTACCTGTTCCTGGGCAGTTCCGAATCGGCGGAGATGGCATCGCATCTGTTTACGCCAGTGGACAAGAAAGAGCGCATTTATCGCGTCAAGGCCCTGTCCAGAACCACACATTTCACACCAGCACTGGCAGCCAGCCCCAGGCCGCGTGTAACCGAAGCGATTGCCGCCAAACCATCAAAAAAACGTGCGGTCTCATTTGCCGAGATCCATCAGCGGGTACTGGCGCAATATGCACCGCCCAGCATAGTCGCCAACTTCGACTACGAGATCGTATTCATCTCCGATCGTGCGGGACAGTACCTGCAGATCAAAGGCGGTGAACCGTCGCGCAATGCCCTCAACCTGATTCTGCCCGAGCTGCGGCTGGAGCTTCGGACGGCGCTGTTCCAGGCCATGCAAACGCGCAAAAGTGTTGAAGCACGTCAGGTGAAGATCGTTCGCGATGGGAAAAGCTTCTTCGTGAACATGACAGTACGGCCTTTCAACGATGAGGCAGCCGACGGGGAGTTCATGCTGGTACTGTTTGATGAGGTCGAGCAGACCATGAGCGAACCTGAAGCGAATATGGAGGATCCCACCAGCAACAAGGTATTGGCACAGCTGGAGGAGGAGTTGCAGCGCACCAAGCAGCAGCTGCAGGAAACCATCGAGCATTCCGAAGTTTCCAACGAAGACCTGCGTGCCTCCAACGAGGAGCTGCAGGCCATCAACGAGGAACTGCGTTCGGCGACCGAAGAACTTGAAACCAGCAAGGAGGAGCTGCAGTCGCTCAATGAAGAGCTGGTGACAGTAAACTACGAGCTCAAGAACAAGATAGACGAGACCAGCAAGGCGAACGACGACCTCAACAACCTGATCGCTTCAACCGATATTCCCACCATCTTTGTTGACCGTGGCATGCGTATCAAGCGTTACACGCCGCGCGCAGCTAATATTTTCAATATCATTCCGAGCGACATTGGACGCTCGTTATTCGATATCACGCACAAGCTCGCTTATGACGAGCTCGGTGACGATGTGCAGTCGACCCTATCCAGCCTGCTACCCAGCGAACGCGAAGTGCGCAGTAATGACGGCCATTACTACATCGCCCGGCACCTGCCTTACCGTACCAGGGACGACCATATCGAGGGTGCCGTGATTACCTTTTTCGATATTACCGGACGCCGCGAGATGGAAGAAAGGCTAAAGGCTGGTGCGCGGGGTGATTCTGCCGAAGAGCATTCGGCATACTCGGACTGGAGCGCCCGGATAGAATCCCGGCTGGCAGAGGCCATGGACAAGATTTCCGCCAATGCCGAGCAACTGGAATCACTGGCCGAATTGAAGACCTCAACCGAAGCTATCAAGGCAATTGCCGACATTCGCGGGGCTATCGTCGCCGTGCATTCCCAGATTGTCAACAAGCTGTTGCGCAGCAAGAAATAAGACTACGCATGGGGTTATGCGGTAAGACCAACTGAAGCCTGCTATTGCCAGGCTCAGTATGGCCTTTTAGCCGGATATTTCATGAAAGAATGGTCACATATTGTGGTGATTGGGGCTTCCGCCGGCGGCCATCAGGCGTTGCAGCAGCTGATCTCGGCCTTGCCGGAAGATTATGCGCCGCCTGTGTTTGTTGTCTTGCATATCGGCGCGCACGAGATTCACTTGCCCAATATGCTGCAGCAGGGCAGCAAGCTTCCCATACGTTATGCGGAAGACAATGAACGCGTCACGCCAGGCGTCGTCCTCATGGCGCCGCCTGATCATCATCTGCTGCTGCATGATGGTGTCACCCGGCTATCGAGAGCACCTAAGGAAAACTTCTCGCGCCCCGCGATTGACCCCCTGTTCAGGACAGCTGCCTTTGCTCACCGCGAGAATGTCATTGGCGTGGTGCTCACCGGTAATCTGGACGACGGTACCATCGGTCTGCAGGCTATCAAGGCCTGTGGCGGCATTGCGATCGTGCAGGACCCGAGCACTGCCGTTGCTCCCGACATGCCACGCAGTGCCTTGAGCCACGTTGACGTGGACTATTGTCTGCCGGTCGATGCTATCCCGGCCAAACTCGTGCAGCTGATACAGGAATTTCCCACTCCGAGAGTGGCGAACGCCATTCCTTCATGGATTCCCCTGGAGAGCAAAATGAACCTGACGAATGATTCTTCCATGGAAGAGTTGGACCAGATCGGGCACCAGTCAAAACTAACCTGCCCGGAATGCAATGGCGTTTTGTGGGAGGTGAATAACCCCAGCAAGCTGCGCTACCGCTGCCATACCGGGCATTCGTTCACTGGGGAGTCACTGGATTTTGCCCAGAATGTCGCCTATGAAGAAGCTATCTGGTTTGCTATTCGTGCGCTTCACGAGAAGCAGCGGTTGCTCAAGCGGCTCGCGGATTCGGCGCGTGAAGGTCATCGTGAGAATAGTGCCAAGGACTATGAGGAATCAGCATCCCAGGCGGCGCAGCACGCGGCAGTGCTGCAGAAAATGGTGTCGAAGCGGCTATCCGCCTAGTGGAATCGTGCCCACTGCAGGTGTACACCGGCTTCATCGGCGATCTGCTGCATGAGTGGAATGGCATCGGCGAGCCGGTCCAGGTAATTGAAGGCACTTTCCTGATGGAAACCCAGCACCATGACACTTTTGTTGTTGGCTACCAGCGTGCGGAAAATCTCCACCAGCTCATCGGTGCGCGTGTAGTCGGCCAGGCTTGCGTTGTTGGGGTATTCCATGAGACCCGGCAGCAACTCGTAGGGCTGATCGAGGATGGTGCCGTCCGCATGCAACGTTCTGACCATCTTCACTAGGTTGCTGCTTTCATCCCAGCGTCTGGCCACCAGTTGCGGTGCGGTACGTGACGTGTCCATGAGAAAACCGTTTTTGAGGATGGCGCTCGCCAGCTTGGGCCCCAGCTGCCAACCGCCGGCGCGGAAACTCTTGGGCCAATCGAAGCCCTGCTGCACCAGCAGATCCACGCTGCATCCGGTGAGTATGGTCAGTTCATGTTCCGAATAGGCGTATTCCAGGCTTACGGTATAACCGCAATCTCCCTCCGCACATGCCTCATGCACGCCGCCGAATGAGGGCTCGCTCTTGTAAGGCAGCTCGCAATGTTCGACCAGCGATTTCCAGCCGTGCAGATGCAGTCCATGGGCGTCTGATGGCAACAGCGTGGATTTTATCTTCTGCGCAGTATCTGACGCATCCACACCGGGGCGGATGAAATACACCGGATTCAGCAGATGCAGCATGGGAATCTCGGGATGCTTGCGCCGGAACTGGCGCATGGCATCAAGGTTCTCCTCGTCCAGCGACCAGCCTTCCCAGTCGACCGTCATATAAAGCGTGATGGTTGGGAGGGCGATGTCTTCCGCCATGGCCGGCAACTGCAGCGCGGACAACAACGCCGCAAGCGCCAGTAAGCGGAGCTTGAATCTGCTCATTTTGGGGAAGCGCTCAGCCGGCGTAGGCTTGCTGCAGTTGCGCGATATCCAACTTTTTCATCTGCAGCATGGCTGTCATCAGACGCTCGGATTTTTCATAGTCGCCGCTCGCGAGCATTTCCGTAAATCCAACCGGCACCACTTGCCAGGAAAGACCGTATTTATCCTTGAGCCAGCCGCATTGCTGGGCATTTACATCGCCACCCTCGCAGAGCTTCTCCCAGAAATAGTCGATCTCCGCCTGGTCCTGACAGAAGATCTGCAGCGAGATGGCTTCGCTGAATTTGAAAACGGGCCCGCCGTTGAGTGCGGTGAAATGCTGCCCATCCAGCTCGAACTCCACGGTCAGCACGCTGCCTGCCGGCATGCCGTGAATATCATGGCCCGCCTCGCCATAGTGCGTAATAGTGACGATGCGTGAATTGTCGAAAATCGAGGTATAGAAGCGGGCAGCTTCTTCCGCCTGGTGGTCGAACCATAGGCATGGGGAAATTTTCTGAAGTTTCATGATGTCCTCTCTCCTATCTGTCTTTTGGCTCTTGCGCGACTGCCGCAGCGCCGTCTTGGGGCGGCACGCGGCGCGCCAGCACCTTGTCGATGCGCTTGCCGTCGAGATCCACCACCTCATACAGCCAACCTTCCCACTCGGCGATATCGCCGGTATCTGGCAGGCGGCCCAGCAGCCACATGATCATGCCGGAGAGCGTGTGATAGCGGCCCTTGTCTTCTTCCGGTGTTTCCTTGATCTCAAGCCTGTCCTTGAGCTCGGGAATCGGGATCAGGCCGTCCAGCAGCCATGAGCCATCCTCGCGCTGCACGCCCCAGGTATCTTCGGCATTACGCGGCTTGAATTCGCCGGTCACGGCTTCTAGCACATCCTGCAGCGTGACCAGGCCCTGGATTTCGCCGTACTCGTCAATGACGAATACCATCTGCGTATCCGACATGCGGAATTGCTCCAGCAGCTCCATGCCTGTCAGCGATTCGGGAACAAAAACACAGGGCTGCAGCTGTTCGGTAAGGTTGGCCTCGCCGCTCTTCTGCAGCTGGTTGAACAGCTGTTTGGCGGAGATGATGCCCAGCAGCTCGTCGAAGCCGTTGCGGCAGATGGGGTAGCGCGAGTGGAAGGATTCCGCCACGAGTTGCAGGTTCTGCTCGATGGAATCGTTGACCTCAAGGTAAACGATATCGCCGCGCGGAATCATCAGCGAACTGATCTGGCGGTCATCCAGGCGGAACACATTGCGCACCATCTTGTGTTCCTCCTGCTCGATCACGCCTGCTTCCGAACCTTCAGCCAGCATGGCGTGGATGTCTTCCTCGGTGACATTGGAGCCGCCCATGTCGCGCAAGCCCAGCAGGCGCAACAGGCCATCGGTGGAAAATGACAGCAGCTTGACGAAGGGGCGCGAAGCAATGGACAGCGCCGAGATCGGGCGCGCCACGGCACGTGCGATACCCTCGGCGTTGAACTGGCCAATACGCTTGGGCACCAGCTCGCCGATGACGATGGAGACATAGGTGATCACGACGACCACCAGCACCGTGGCGCCAACCTCACTTGCTTCCTGCGCGATGCCCAGCGTCTGCAGCCATACGGCGAACGGCGCGGCCAGTGCCGCTTCACCGACGATCCCGTTCAATATGCCGATGGCAGTGATGCCGATCTGGATGGTGGATAGAAAACGCGTTGGCTCTTCACCGAGCCGCATGGCGACAACGGACGAGGCATCGCCGTCCTCTGCCAGCTTGGCCAGACGGCTGCGTTTCGCCGTGACCAGTGCGATCTCGGACATGGCAAACATGCCATTGAGCAAGATCAAAGCCATCAGTATCAGGATTTCCATGGTGAACCTCGCAAGTGGCGCTGCAGGATGTAGTCAGAAACAGGCAACGCCGGGATAATGGGAACTGCCGCCATCATAAACCGGGGCTGCCGGTTATGGCAGTGGTGCGCCGCGCATTTTCAGGCCCGATACGGAGAAACGCATGCTTAGATACGTCAATAAAAACATTCTCACTGGCCTCATCACGCTATTGCCGCTGCTGCTGACCATCTATCTGGTGTACTGGTTTGTGGTGGGCACGGAGGCATTCCTCGGCCAACTCATGCAAGCCGTCTTGCCGGCTGGTATGTATCGCCCGGGCATGGGTGTGACAGCCGGACTGCTGGTCGCATTTGCCGCCGGGTTGCTCATGCATACGCTGTTTGTGCGCCGCATGTTTTATCACGGTGAACAGCTTTTGGCGCGCGTGCCGCTGATCAAGTCGGTCTATCTTTCCACGCGCGACATCCTGGAATACTTCTCGGCAGAAAAGCGCAAGGAATTCGAGCAGGTGGTCGCGATCACCATGGGCGGCATGCAAGTCGTGGGGCTGGTGACGCAAACCGATATGAACAAGATGCCCAATGGCTTATGCAAGGACGACAGCCTGCTGGTCTATGTGCCCATGAGTTACGGCATTGGCGGTTTTGCGGTACTGGTGCCGCGTAGCGCCACCCGGCCGCTCGACATGAGCATGGAAGACGCCATGCGCTTTACCCTGACCGCGGGCGTCACCGGCAGCAAGCCAGTCGACCTTGAATCGCTCGAGGCGTCCAAAGACAGCTGAGCGCTTGTGTGTGGCCGAACATACCCATGCCCTGCCTTGGGCTAAGCTGGGTTTTTGCCTGCGAAGATAGCCCGTCTATTCGATGGATAATGCGTATCTCGAAACACTTATCCAGTCGATTCCTGCAGTTATTCCTGCCGCTGCTGTTCATATGCCTGCCTGCGCAGGCCTACGCTGCCTACGAAGTACGCATCACGGCACCAGAACCGCTGGATGAGCTGCTGACGCAGTTCCTTGATCTATCCCGCTACAAAGACCGAAGTGACCTCAACGAAGACCAGTTCAATTTCATGGTCGCTACCGCAGAGGAAGAGGTCGCAGAACTGATTGCTACAGAGGGCTATTTTTCATCGGTTACCACCGTGAATGTAGACCGCGGCAGCAACAAACCTATCGTCAATATCCATGTCGACCCCGGTCCTCGCACGCGGATCACAAAGGTGGATGTGGGTGTGCAAGGGCCCGCCTCGCAACGTTCGCCACAGCAGGTGGAGCAACTGATCAGCGAATGGCCGCTGGTGCGCGGTGAGGCTTTTCGTCAGGCGGACTGGGATGCTGCCAAGGAACGCAGCCTGCAACTGCTGCGCAACCATCTGTATGCTGCAGCCGAGATCAGGCACGCCGAAGCGCGAATCCATGCCGACCGCGAGGAAGCGGAGCTGACAGCAGAGTTCGCCAGCGGCCCGGCCTTTACGCTAGGCCCGCTGCACGTCAAAGGTGCGCGGCGTTATCCCGAGAGTATCGTGCACAACATCAATCCGCTGGAGCCCGGCGAACCCTACGACGCCGGCCGTCTGCTGGCATTGCAGCGGCAGATTCAGCGCACGCCTTATTACAGCAATGCAGTGATCGATATTGCGCGCGATCCGGAGAATGCCGAAGGCACGCCGGTCACGGTGAGTGTGTCCGAATTTCCCACCCAGCGTATCAGCGCCGGTGTGGGTTATTCCACTGATACCGGCGCCAGCGTCGAAGGCCGTTATTCGCACAACGATGTATTCGGCAAGGCCTGGGTTTTCGACAGCCGGATCAAGATCGAACAAGAACGGCAATTGGGCAATCTCAACCTGGCCATGCCGCCGGACAGGACAGGTTTCGTCAACGCGGCTGATTTTGCTTACGAGCGCACCACGCTGGAAGGGATAGACCTGCGCAGCCTTCGCTACGGTCTGTGGCGCAGCCGCACCAGCGACACGCTGGATCTGGCGTTCAAGCTGCAGTACTACAGCGACAAGCTGGAGCGGCTCAACGGCGCAGACATCCCTGACGATATCATTGTGCAACCAGGCGATCACCGCGCGCTTGTCACCAGTGTGGAATGGACGTCACGCCAGGTGGATGACCTGGTATTTCCACGCAGCGGCTACATTATCTCCAATTACCTTGGCGTGGCGCTCAAGGGTTTGCTTACTGACGAAACCTTTTTCCGTGCAGCCAGCCAGGTGCGCAAATTCTTCCCGGTACGTGAGCGCGACCTGCTGATTCTGGGGGCATCCGTGGGCGCAGTATTCACCAAGGATGGCAATATCTCTGTGCCGGCTTCTCTGCTGTTCCGTGCGGGTGGCACAGACACCATCCGCGGATACGATTACCTCTCGATCGGCAATGAAATCAACGGCACCGTCTATCCCACGCGTTATATGGCGACCGGCACCATCGAATACCAGTACTGGTTCCTGCCGCAGTGGGGCGCAGCCGTGTTCTATGACGTCGGCACCGCCACCGACAACTGGGCGGACAAGGAATTCTTCCACGGCGTAGGCTTGGGCGCACGCTGGCGCAGCCCTGTGGGGCCGATCCGCGCCGACCTCGGCTATGGCATCCAGCGCGGCGAGGTCAGGCCGCATTTTTCACTGGGTATCCTGTTCTGATGGGCGCAGGACTCCAAAACCTGCGCAAATGGCTGCTGGGCGGAGTTGCTGCCCTGGTCACACTGGCTTTACTGCTGTACGCGGCCATTTACATTGCTTGGCATACCGAACCGGGTGCCCGTGTCGTCTGGCGCATCGTCACAGCCCTAGATGGCAGGCTCAGCGGCGAGTATCGGGCGGGGACGTTGGCGCAGGGCCTGCAACTGGGCGACATCGTTTTCCAGGAGGTGGATAAGCGCATTAACGTCGACCGGGTCGCTGCAAACTGGCAATGGGATTTTTCCCCGCTGAAACTCAGCATCTCCAATCTGGCTATCGGCAATGTGGTCGTTACACAATTGCCCTCGCCTGATGAGCCGTTGGAACTGCCGCAGAGCCTGCGCTTGCCGCTGGCGCTTGCGCTCGATCGTGCCACCCTGCAGCAACTGACCATCAATAGCGAGACCGCTGCGCAGACCTATGCCGATATTGCGCTGCATGGCAGTTCTGATAGCATCAATCACCACATCCGCCTGGACCATGCGCAGACACCCGCCGGCCTGGCCGCCATGCAGATGTATCTGAGCGGCGACCGGCCGTTCAAGCTCAGCGGCAAGATAAACCTGCGCAACGAATACCAGGCGCAGGATTACGAGGTGAGCGCATACTACTCCGGCACCCTTGAGAGAATGATAGTGTCGGCCAGCCTGTCAGGTCAGCCTCTGAGCGGTCAGGCCGATGTCATCGCCACCCCTTTCTCGCCTATACCTTTCACCAACGCCCGTATACGCATCAGCGAGCTCGACCTGGCGGTTTTCAATAACAGTGCGCCTCATACGCGTCTCGGCATTTCCGCCGACCTGCGGCCGGTACAGGACGTCATGCCCGAAAACATTGCCGACTTGCAGGTAGCAGGCCGCATTTCCGTTTCCAACCTCAACCCGGGTTCAATAGACCGTAACCTGCTGCCGGTGCAATCCATATCCGCACAAGCCAGGCTGGACAGGCATACACAACAACTCACCGGGCTCGCTATTCGATTGTCAGGACAGGGCGTGCTTACCGGCAGCGCCATCAATCGCAACCCGCTCAAGGGCATGTTGTCGCTGCAGGCACAGCAGCTGAATCTCGCGGCGCTCCACGGCGCACTGCAGCCCACGCAGCTCAACGGGCCATTGCAGATTGCCTTCGAAGACAACCGTCAGCAAGTGGAGCTGGCGCTGACCGGCAACGGTTATTCAGTCAGCGCCGATGCCGACATCGATCCGCTGCAGTTTGTGCTCAACAGCGCGGAACTCAAGTCCGGTGATTCGCGCCTCGCCATCAAGGGCAGCATGACACGCGACGGCCGCTTGGCATACATCATTGAAGGCGGGCTCAACGCTTTCAATCCTGCCCGATTCATCCAGACCATGCAGATTGATGCGCCGCAGCCAAAGGGTGCACCGTTCAAGGTATATGAGGCAAATATCAACGGCGGTTTCAAGGCCCGGGGCCAGGTACAGCCGCAACTCGCGGCCCATTTAACGTTCGATATCCGCGACAGTACCTACAACAACCTGCCCATGCATGGCGGCGGCGTGCTCGATATCGCTGGTAAGCAGGTGCGCAACAGCAACGCTGAACTCACCATTGCCGGCAATCACTTGCAGGTAACCGGCGCCTTCGGCAGGCCGAATGACCGCCTGCTGGTCAATCTGGATGCGCCCGAGCTGGGTAGATTGGGTTTCGGTCTGGATGGATTGCTGCAACTGCAGGGCAGCTTTGCCGGTACAACGGCGAAACCGCAAATCGCCGCCGAATTCACGGCCAAAAGTCTGCGTTTTGCGGAACACAGCCTGACAGCGGCGACAGGCGAGATCGGGATGCAGGGCGTGCCTGCCGGCAACTCGGATGCGAAACTGAACCTGGATATCCAGGCACAGGGCTATCGCGGCGAACTGGCACAGCTGGAACGCTTGAATATGCAGGTCAACGGCAGCTATCGCAGTCATACCATGAAGCTTGCCACGGCAGGCCGCGTGCGTGATCAGGCGGTGGATCTCGATGTGGGTGCGCAGGGTCGTCTTCAGGAAATGCAGCAGGGCATGGCTTGGAGCGGCACAGTCACACAGTTCGATAACCGCAGCGTGCCAACCATTCATCTCGCAAATGCGGCCAGTCTTGAAGTGGCACCGAACCGCATCAGGCTAGGTCAGGCCGACATCGTGATTGCAGGGTCACGGGTGGCGTTGAACCATGCTGCCTATGAAGCCGGTGCCATCAGCTCTGCCGGTAGCGCTGATGCGCTGGAAGTTGCGAATCTGCTAAAACTGCGGCAGGAATTAACCGGTGAGGGCATGCCGTTCAAGACCAATCTCGTGCTCGATGCTGATTGGGATTTCAGGCTGGCGCAGCAGGCCCAGGGATTCATGCAGATCGCGCGGCGCAGCGGCGATATCACCACGCAGGCGAAATCGGGTGATATTGCGCTTGGGCTAAGCCAATTGCAGCTGCGTGGCGATTTCACCGGAAGCCAGCTCGATATGAGTGTCAATGCAGCCGCCAGCCGCATAGGTGACTTGCAGGGCAGCAGCCGTATCGGACTGCTGGCGCCCGATGGCATGCTGATGGTCACCCCCGATTCGCCCGTACGTGGCGAGGTGTCGCTGGATATCCCGCAGCTGCATAAAATCGCGGTCTTGGCCGGGCCGCGCATATCGGTCAATGGCGAGATTGCGGCCGATCTGGAACTGGGCGGCACGGTGGGGAATACGCAGCTCAGCGGCCAGGTCAACGGCCGGCAGCTGGCGCTTACCTTATATGACCAGGGCGTGAGGCTCAGCAACGGCATCGCCCGTATCCTGGTTAAAGACAACGTGCTGGAGATGCAGCAGGTGGAATTCCGTGGCGGCGAGGGGACATTGCGCATCACGGGCAGCATCCCCATCAGTGACCAGCTTACATCGCGATCGGATCTTGCCGCCAATATCGTCGCTGACAGATTGCAGCTACTTGCTGACCCTGCCGCCCAGCTTACGCTCTCAGGCAATGCGCGCATTTCCAGCACTGGCGAATACTATGCCGTCAACGGCAAATTTACCGTGGATCAGGCACGATTTGATTTGCCCGAAACCGCTGCGCCCCAGCTAAGTGATGATGTGGTGGTGATTCGCGACAGCGACAAGGTGGCAGCCGTACCAGGCAAGCCCTTGGCCGAGCGTCGCGCCAGCCCGTGGTCGCCCGCGATTCATCTGGATATCAACCTCGGCAGGCGCTTTTACTTTGTCGGTCGCGGCGCTGATCTGCGGCTCGCAGGGCAGGTCGCCATTACCAGCCAGCCCGGCCAGCAACCACAAGCCCAAGGGACAGTCAGGGTTGCCGAAGGTACATTTGAAGCATTCGGTGCCGAGCTCGCTATTGAGCGCGGCATTATCAATTTCCAGGGCGCCATGAATAACCCCAACATCAACATCCTCGCCATGCGCCGTAACCAGGAGGTGGCTGCCGGCGTGCAGGTGACAGGCACCGCCAACAATCCGCGTGTGACGCTGGTTTCCGAGCCTGATGTGCCGCAGGACCAGAAACTCTCATGGCTGGTGTTCGGCCATGGCGGCGGCGGAGAAGGCCAGGGAGCGGCGCAGGCTGCAGCCCGTGGAGCTGCGAATGCACTGGCTAATCAGCTATTGGAGGGCGGCAACCTTGCCGGCAAACTTGGGCTGGACGAGGTCTCATTCGATACCGGGACTTCGGGCGAGCAGCTGGTGACGCTGGGCAAGACCATCACGGACAAACTTACATTGGGGTACCGGCAAGGTATCACCGGCACCGAGAGTGCCGTGGAGCTGACTTATCTGCTGTCTCGCCACTGGTCGGTGGTTGCACGCGGCGGCCAGATCCTCGGCCTTAACATCCTGTATTCCAACCGCTTCGACCGGCTGGGGGAACAACGTCCCCGTCGATCGAGAGAATAGTCACTTCTTACGCGGCTGTTTGCGGCGAGCTCGCAGGTTTATTAAGCGATGAGTTCAAACGGATTGCAGTGGGTTAGCCCAAGGTCGTATCCAGCACCATCATGAGGGCAAAACCTGCAACCAGGCCGACGGTGGCCATGGTCTGATGTCCGTTGCGGTGTGTTTCAGGGATGATCTCGTGCGACACCACGAAGATCATGGCGCCTGCAGCCAATGCTAGACCAATAGGGTAGGCAATGGCCAAGCCGCTCGATAATCCAATACCAAGCAATGCACCGATAGGTTCCAATACGCCGCTCAGTGCGGAGACCAGTACCGCGGTCATGACTGGAAAGCCGGCATGGCGTACGGCGAGCGCGACGGCCAAGCCCTCGGGGATGTCCTGGATGGCTATCGCAGTAGTCAACGGCAGGCCGACCGACATGTCGCCCTGAGAGAAGCCCACGCCAATCGCCATGCCTTCAGGCAAGTTGTGCAGCGCAATGGCGAACACCACCAGCCACAGCCTTGCGCAGTATTCATGACCCGGACCAAAAGTACCGGCCATTTCATGTTCATGCGGCGTGAATTCATCCAGTCCCAGCATCAGCAGCACACCCAGCACCATGCCGAGTACAACAATACCAGCACCCAATTGGGTGCTTCCCAGGATTTCCTCCCCGGCTGCCAGGCCCGGCAGCAGCAGCGAAAAAGCACTGGCTGCCAGCATCATGCCCGCGGCAAACCCCAGCATGGAATCCTCAAGCTTCTGCGGGATGCTGCGCAACACGAATGCTGGCAATGCGCCCAGCGTGGTCGCGACAAAGCCCGCGGTGCCCCCGAGCAATGCATAACCGTACAAGGTCTTGCTCTCTGAAGTGGCGGCTGTCATCAGGCTTTGCAGCACCAGGCCGATGACCACGATCAATGAAACGCTGAGTCCGCTTGCAGTGAGAGGATGCTTGCGGGCGTGCTCACGGATTGTGGTGATCCAACCTGCCGAAGAAGTTGCTGGTGCTAATTCCATGGATTCACTCAACAGTTTGATAATTGGAGGCTAGCATGCGGCCGATTTGCATGTCATGGCAGCAAGTTCAGGCAATGTAACCGGAATTGACTTCAAAACAACGTGCTTCGCCCCACAAAGCGCATGAGTTCAGCAGAGAATGAGGATGAATCCCATCAGACGCAGCGAACGTTGCGCCTGATGGGTTTTGTATTACAGCAAATGGTCGAGCAGGTCGGGGCCGAACACTTCACGGTGGATGCGGTGCGCTGGTACATTCAGGTCCAGCAGCGCCTTGCGCTGTTCCTGCATGAAGCCAAGCGGTCCGCACAGGTAGAACTCGCCCTGCTGCAACGCGGCTTCGGACAATGCGTTCAGCGTCATGCGCCCATCCTCATCTTCCCGGAAGGCCTGAAAAGGCAGATTGGGCATGACTGACTGCGTTTCGGCGATATCCGCCTCGTGCATGAACTGCTGTGCATTGCGCATGGCGTACAGCAAATGCAGCGGCAGTTGCGGGTTGACGGCCCTGGCGTGATTCACGGCTGAAATCATGGGTGTGATACCGACCCCGGCGGCCAGCAATACAACTGGTTTGCTGCCAGCTACATCAATCATGAAGTCACCAAATGGCGCGCTGATTTCAAGCGTATCACCTTGCCTGGCGTTGGCATGAATCCAGTTGGAAACCTGGCCGGCGGGCGTCGTCGGATCACCTGCGATACGTTTAACCGTGATTTGCAGGTAAGGTTTAACCGGTGCGTCCGACAGACTGTATTGGCGGAACTGATTGAGTCCGTCAGGCAGTTTTACGGCCACGCTGACATATTGTCCCGGCTTGAATTCCGGAATGTGGCTTCCAGTCACTGGCACCAGCTGGTATGAGATACCTTCAGTCCCCTGCGGAATGACCTTGCTGATGCGCATAGACGTCAGGACCCCAGCCTCCTGGCCGGATGACAGGTACAGCTTGCGCTCTTCCTCGGTCAGCACATCAGCCAGCGCACCGTAGGCTTCGGCCCAGGCTTCAATGAGCTGGGGTGTGGCAGCATCGCCCAGCACCTGCTTGATTGCCCCAAGCAAGTGTCTGCCGACGATAGGGTAATGCTCGGAAGTGATTCCCAGCGATGCGTGTTTATGCGCGATACGGCTGACGACTGGCACCAACGCGGACGGGTTCTCGAAATTCGCCGCGTAGGCAAACACGGCTGACGCCAGCGACTGCTGTTGCAGGCCTTGTGCCTGGTTGCCCATATTGAACAGATTGCGCAGCTCCGGATGCTCGCCGAACATGTTCTTGTAGAACGTACTGGTGATGGTCAGGCCGTGGTCGCGCAGTACAGGCAGACTGGCCTGGATATAGGGCTTGGCGAAGTCGGATAGCATGGTGATTCTCCTTGTTTCCCGGTTATTAATTAGGTATACAGAATGCATATTTAACAGTAAAAAAATAGCGACAGTCAGGCGATGGTTGGCGTTTTGGATCGGATGAAATTGGCCTGCATGCGGATGATCTCCATCTTGGGTTCGCCGCTCGTGATGTCGGCGAGCGAATATTGGTCCAGCTTGTTATAGAAATCCTCCAGCGCACTCTTGAGCACGTTCCTGAAGCCGCAGCCCCGGTTGAGGCCGCATTCCAATGCTTCACAAGGAATAAGTTCACTCTTCCCCTCAAGCACGCGGAGTACTTCGCCTATCCTGATATTTTCAGGCAGGCTTGCCAGGCTGATACCGCCGGTGCGGCCGCGCAGCGTGGTGATGTAACCATGTTTGCCCAGCAGTCCGGCCACCTTCACCAGATGATTACGCGGCACGCAGAACTGCGTTGCGACTTCAGCCACAGTCACTGGCGGCGTGATGCGCTGCTGCGCTGCCAAGTACATCAGCAGGCGTATGCCAATATCGGAAAAGCGCGTGAGCTGCAAAGCCGGATTCCAGGGAAACAATAATGTGCATATTAGATGCATCTTAAATGTGCGTCAACTTGAAATGCGGCAATCAGAAGCCTGTCAGGCCTTTGAGGCTTTCGGCTGCCATGCATGCTGCCAGCGCAAGGCTTCCATGGTGGTAATGCAGATTGCAAGCCAAGCACTGCCGGAGGCGAACCCGGCCAGTACATCACTGCCGAAATGGTACTGCAGGAAAATGCGGCTCCAGCCGATGCTGAATGCAAGTGCAGCGGCAAGCAGGATGATGGGCAAGTGCCATCTGTGCGGCACATTGCGGATCAGCACGTAGGCCAGCATGCCGTAGGTCACGGCTGCCCCGGAAGCATGGCCGCTGGGAAAACTCCAACCATCGGTGAACGGCATACCCTGCATGTCCAGCGGCCGAGTACGCTCGAATACGGATTTGAGCGTGGGATTGAGCAATGCATTGCCGATCAGCGCTATGGCCCACCCGCCTGCAAGCCACGGCTGGCGTCGCAGCAAAAGCACCACAGCCACGACGACGCCGACAGTCGTCAGCATCCATGGATCGCCCAGATGGGTGATATACCTGAAGATGCCAACCGCTGCTGCAGGCGTTTTGCTGGCAATGGTTTGCGTGAAGCGGTCGTCCAGCGGCGCCAGGTCCTCATCCATTTCTATTTCATCGGCAAGGCCGGCAAACAGCGCGGCGCAGCCAACAATCACGACAAAGCCCATGATGAGCCGCGCGATCAGATAGCGCAGCGAGTGATGCCCAGCTGCTGCCTGGACCGGGTAGCGATGCAATAGCCAGACGACAATGCCGACTGCCAGCAGCAGCAAAATGAGACAAACCATGAAGCTGCCTAGCGCATGCTGGCCGGCAAGGTCAACGGCAGCAAGTAGTGCTGGATATTCAGCTTCCATAGGCATGGTCCCGGTTCAGTAGGTGAACTTTAGTCATGGCAAATTTGCGGGCGCCGACTTGGTAATCCCATTGCTCGACCTTGATCGTCTGCGGTTCACAGGAATCATAGCGCACGATGTTGACCGAATTGCCCGCCTCATGCCGGATACGGCTGGAAACCGCTGTCCCCGCCTGCACCGCCCACAGTCTGCGGATGCCGCTACCCAGGGGCTCATGCAGCGGGCAGACGTACGGCAGATGAATGTGGCCGCCCATGATGAGATCAACACCGGCGGCAGCCCAGGCGCGGATGGCAGCCTCGTGACCGCGCAGCAGATTTTCCTCGTCTTCGGCGCGCATGACGCAGACCGGCTGATGCGTCACCACGATGCGCAGTTGCTGCGGTTTTGCAGCTTCCAATAAGCGGGCAACGCGCTCGATTTGCGCGGGTGAGACTTCACCGTCCACATGGCGATGGCGGCGTGTGGTCTTGACCGTGGCAATCAGCAGCGCATCGCTTTCAAACGTGGGCTCGAGCTCGCTGCCGAATTCGCGCGAATATTTGGCATATGGCCTGAACGCGCGGGTGAAGATATCCAGCAATGGGATGTCGTGATTTCCGGGGATGGCCAGCACACGCGGGACATTGAGGCTGTCGATGAATATCCGGGCTGCACGGAATTGCGCGCGCCGCGCCCGCTGCGTGATATCGCCCGAAACCAGGGCCAGTTCCGGCGTCTGCTCGTGCACTAGCTCGACCAGCGCATCCACCACCTGCGGTTGTTCGGTACCAAAATGCGTGTCGGATATCTGGATGAGCGTCGTCATGCGGCCTTGCTGATGGATGATTCAGAGATGGCAATGGACGCTGTATCGGGTTTCAGCAGATACAAGGGTTGCGGCGAGATCCTGAATTCCAGCGGCAGGCTGAGCCAGAACAGTTCTCCGTCAGCCGCCACCCGCACGGTACGCGTACTGAAATTCCCTGCGCGCGTGATGCTCAGGTCTTCAAACTCAAAGCTCACAATGTTTTCCGCCTCGCCAAGTTTGCCCAAGGTGCCACAAATCATAAGCCATAACAGTCCCATCGCGCTCAGGGGCCGCACCGTCACTGCCATCATGCGGCCCGGCGCGAGCGATTCCTCGTCAGTCAGGATGCCGGTTTCACGCAGCTGGTAGTCATTGATGCAGACAAACAGCGTAGGTGTGCGGATGTGGCCGGGCTTGCCGTCCTTCTCGAGTGTCGTCATATGTACCTGCCGGTGCTGCTGCAGAAGCGTGAGTATCCCTGCCAGGAAGGCCACAACGCGATTGCGGCCGTATTTCGCCTTCCATGTTTCCCTATCCTGCAGCACCTGCGGATACATGCCCAGGCTGGCATTGACCAGGAAGACCTGGTCGTTAACCAAGCCAATATCTACCGCCTCCGCCTTGTTGCCCAAGAGTATGCGCGTGGCCTCGGCAGTGTCCAGCGGAATCCCGTGCGCCCGGGCGAACAGGTTGAAAGTGCCTTGCGGCAGGATGCCGAAGGGGCAGCCGCTACCCAACACTGCCTGCGCCACCGTGTTGATGGAACCGTCGCCGCCGCCCATGACCACCACGCCATTGCGCGCCTGCGCCTTTTCTACCGTACTTTTGGCAACAGCAGCCAGTTTGGCCGGATCATCCACCAGGATCAGCTCATGCTCACGGCCGGCTTCCACCAGCACGTCCTCGATGGCGGCACAGGTTTCGGCCATGTCATTGTGGCCTGAACCTGCGTTCAGGATGATGAAGAGCGGCGCATTGGCTGCTACGGATAGGGTTGCCATAAATTCCGTTACTGATGATGAGCTTCAGAAATTAGCCTACTTGGGCAAAAAGTTCGGTTGAATAAGCCACCTAGCGCAAATCTTGGGGTTGTTTAACCTATGTATTTTGCTGAGCTTACGAAACACCATTTACGAGGTAACATCGTTTTATGTCACGCAAACTCATCCTGTGCTTCGACGGCACGAATCATCAATATGCCGCGACCAATACCAATGTCGTCAAGCTGTATGCGATGCTGGACCGTTCAAACGAGGATCAAATTACCTACTACCAGCCGGGCATAGGTGCGCGCCTGCCGGCGGGCACATGGGGGAGGCTCAAGCGCTGGGTGCTGCGCAAGCTCGATCTCTCTATCGCCTTTCTGCTCAAGGACCACGTGTGCAATGGCTATCGTTTTCTCATGCGCTATTACCGGCCGGGCGACGAGATTTACATCTTCGGTTTCAGCCGCGGCGCCTACAGCGCGCGAGTGCTGGCAGCCATGCTGTACAAAGTGGGCCTTCTGTCCGAGGGCAATGAGGAGCTCATCCCGTTCGCTTGGAATATGTACAAGTCGGAACGCAGTTACCGTACCTGTTTCAGTTTCCGCCGCACGTTCTCGCGCAAGGTCAAGGTACGCTTTCTGGGGTTATGGGATACCGTGAGCTCCATCGGCTGGATGTGGGATCCGCAGCACCTGCAGTACACGCGGAAGAACCGCATTGTGGAAGTGGTGCGGCATGCGGTCGCGCTCGACGAACGGCGCGCTTATTTCGTGCAGAACCTGTGGAGCGAAGTCCCGGCCGAAATCAAGGGCCAGGATGTCCTGCAGGTGTGGTTTCCCGGCATGCACTGTGATGTCGGCGGCGGCTACGCGGAAGCCGAAGCTGGCCTGTCCAAGCTATCCTTGAAGTGGATGGTCGAGCAGGCCCAGGCTTATGGCTTGCGCTTTGACACCGCAAGAAAACAGACCATCCTGCCCAGAACATCCAGCGAAAAGCAGTCAGCGCCCGATGCCACGGCTAGTATGCATGAGTCGCTGAGCGGCTGGTGGTGGCTCGTTGAATATCTTCCCAAGCGCATCAAGGACCCCGTGCGCGGCTATCGCCGGCGCTGGATACTGCACCGGGGTCAGTCCCGTTTTGTGCCTGCCAAGGCCACCATCCACGATTCTGTATTCGAGCGCATGAATCAGCTGCCGGATTACCGGCCCCCAAATCTCCCGCCGCGCTGATTAAAGCAGCCCAGACTCTTCCGTTGTGCAGTAGCGGACCGACCGATGTGCAAAGTGCGTGTAAGGTATGATTCGATTGGATTAATTGATGACGAAACCTGATGCGCTGTCTGACCAAACCTTTGTTCTCCAAAATATTGCTCGTGCTGCTGAGTGTTTTCTATCTGCAGGCGATGGCAGATGAAAAGCCGCAAGCCGAAGAAACCCCCGAAACCGGCGTCGTTGAGCTGCCGCCATTTACACCGCCGCTACTGACGCCGGCTGTCGCACCGCCGGCGGACGAGCAAGTGAGGATTGCATCGGTATTCGGCACGCAAAATCTCAAGGTCTACGCATTGCCGTTCGAGGATAAATATCCGACCGGACCATTCGAAAGACTGAGCGCGAATGAATACTTGTTCATTACCAAGTGCGGCGATATCCATTTCACCAAGCTTGAAAATGATGAACTCAAGCTGAGCCGGCCTGCTGCGCAGCTCCGGCGCTACTTCCCCGGGCATGACGATTCCACGGAAGAAAGCGATCCCCGCAATGTGGTTTACTGCAAGGATCTGTCCGGCGTCAAGGATTCGCTGCTGGTCAAGAATACGCTGTTTGTTGCCTATACGACCTGGGACGCGCAGTACAACGGCGTGCGGCTGGCGGTATCGGAATTCGAGTTGGATGCCTTCAATTCAGAAATCATCTTCAAGCGTGAAATCTACCTGAGCCGGCCGGCTATCAAGGAGCCGCTGCTGGGGCACCAGGTCGGCGGCAAGCTGGCATTGGGTGAGAATGACCGTACGCTTTTCCTGAGCATAGGTGATTTCTCCAAGCCGGATCGCGTACAGGATCAGAAGACTTCCATCGGCAAGGTCATCAAGATAGATCTGCAGCGGCTCAACGCGGAGGTCTATGCGACCGGTTTCCGTTCGCCGTCCGGAGGCCTGTTGTATGACAGGGAGTCAAAAGAGTTGTGGCTCAGTGAACATGGCCCGCGAGGCGGCGACGAAATCAACCTGGTGCGTGAAGACAAGAACTACGGCTGGCCCATCGTGAGTTACGGCACCATTTACGAACGCGACGGCATGCACAACTATTACGGCAACAAATTCAACAGCCATGAAGGTTATGAAAAACCTGTGATGACCTTCGTGCCGTCAGTGGGTATAGGCCCCATCGCCAAATACGCCCACACTGGCAAGAACGATTACTGGGATGGCGACTACTTTGTGGCCGGCATGGCGGCCAACACCTTGTATCGCATCAAGAAGGAGGGTACGCGGCTGGTCTATGCAGAACCCGTGCTCACGGGCTACCGCATCCGCGATATCAAGATCGATCATGACGGCAATTTCTACCTCAAGACTGACAGCAACCAGCTACTGGTTTCGGAATAGGATTATTCCTTCTGCGTACTCCGTAGCGGCAAGCAATCAGAGGTCCCGCAGACGCGGCGGTTTGGCGGGAACGACACGAACCTTGTGCCTGCTCGACGGGCGATTCAACCCCTGATCCGCATAGTCGATGCGGGGACTCACTGCAGCGGCCTGCCCGCTGTCATAACCCTGTGAACGCCATTCCTCGATCTTCTCATCGATATCAAGCGCGCCTGCACTATGCATGAGCTCACTGACGCGCTCAACCTCATCATCGGCAACATTGATGGTGAGGACTGCATATCCGCGTCGCACCGCCTCTACGTAGTGGTCGCCGTAACTTTCATCGCGATAGTTATCAAGATCCCATGTGAACAGGCTGCGGATCGCTTCCATGAAGCCAGGATTGTCGTTGGGCAAATTCTCTTCCGGCTCAGGCTCGCTGCTGTAATGCAGCGACATCAATTGTTCGGAGAAGCCCGCGGACAGCAATTCCTGCTGTGCCTGCAACGCTTCGCTATTGTTTTCGAAGGCGCCGATAACGGTCTTGTGCATTGAAAACTCCTTGAAGGAAGAAACTCAGGTTCAGTTTAGGACTTGCGCCATGATGAGGATGTTCGCTATCCAACTCATTTGCCCATATGGCTTGCGCTAAATATGGCCCATGTGGGTGAGCGAACATAAATACGGGTTGAACGGGACTAAGTTGAAGATTCGTTAATTACCAGAGGAGCACATGATGGCAACGCAACAGAACCGATCGCAGGGCACCAGCAATCGCGGATTTGCCTCAATGGACCCGGAGAAACAGCGGCAGATAGCCAGCAAGGGCGGAAAGGCGGCTCATCAGAAAGGGTCCGCCCACGAGTTCAATTCCCAGGAGGCCCGTATGGCCGGTCGGAAAGGCGGACAAAGCAGTCAGGGCCGCCGTTCATCCTGATGATCTGATCAACCAAGGAAAAAGCGAGGTGCATCCTCGCTTTTTTTGTCTCTAATCCTCCTGCATCAGCAGGCAGACCCGCGCATTCAGCACCAGGTTTTCCAGCATCAGCCGTCCCATGGTCGCGGCCATGATGAGCTCTTTATCCTCGGTCGTGGCCTGGGCCCAACCCGCCAGCATTTCCGTCACATTCAGGCACACCAGATGCCGCAGGTCTTCCGCATCGAAAGGCAAGCCGTCGAAATCCAGCGGATCGAGTTTCTCGACTTCCAGCAATAGTTCATGCAGTTGTTCAGGTTTCATGTGTGACACTTCATCTTCCTTGCTTCGTTCCAATGTGCCGAATCCAACCAACACGCTTCCTCGAATTGCCTAGCCTTGTCTTTTGCGCAAGGAGACCATCATGAGCATGATTCAGGTAAACCAGACCAGCAGCGGGCAAGCTATCGAGCTTTATTATGAGGATATCGGAAGCGGCAGTCCGGTGATACTCATTCATGGCTGGCCGCTGACGCACGCGATGTGGGAATACCAACTTTATCCGCTCGTTCACAACGGCTATCGCGTCATCAGCTACGACAGGCGTGGCTTCGGACTGTCAAGCAAGCCTGCGGAAGGCTACGATTACGACACGCTGTCGGATGACCTGCTCGGACTTATCGATCACCTCGAGCTCGACAATGTGACGCTTGTGGGCTTTTCCATGGGCGGCGGCGAGGTTGCACGCTATATGTCGCGCCACCATGGCCATAAGATTGCGCGTGCCGTGTTCATCGGCTCCGTCACGCCTATGCTGATGAAGGGGTCGGACAACAAGGACGGCGTCGAGCGGGATGTGTTCGCCAACATGTACGACGAAGTACAGCGCGACCGTTTCGCCTTCCTGAGTAATTTCGGCAAGCTGTTCTTTGGTGAATCCAAACGCAAGGGCGGCGTCAGTACCGATACCATGCAATGGGGGCAGATGATGGCCATGATGGCATCACCCATTGCGACCATGAAGTGTATCGAAGCCTTCAGCATGACGGATTTTCGGCAGGATATGGCGGAAATCCATGTGCCCACGCTTATCATCCATGGCAAGGCGGACAAGGTAGTGCCGTGGGAAGCGAGCGGTAGATGGGCATCCGCGATGCTGCCGAATGCAGAGTGCAAGGTATATGACGACGGACCGCATGCGCTCTTCGTGACGCACAAGGAGCAGCTCAATGCGGACTTGCTAACCTTCCTGAGCCAGACCGAACAGGGCATGGCAGCGCAGCCCCAGCAAACCATGCGCACGACCGCTATGCCTGAGAACACAGCGCGGCACTGAGCAGACACCGAGATGGCTGAAAGCGGGGTAAAGCCTCGCTTTCAGCGCCGACTTCTAACCTGGCTGAATGGCAAGATTTCTGCGGCGTTTCGCGGTAAAGCCCAGCATGCCCAGACCAGCCAGCAGCATGGCGTAGGTTTCGGGTTCGGGGATGGGTGCACCATAAGCGTATCCGAATACGCCCGGCCGTTCTCGCGTAAAGCCCCAGGTACCGGTGGAATAATGGGTACTTTCAATGAGTTCGTATTCGGAGAAATAGACTGTGCCGGGTTCGCCCGGATTAAAGTCCGTAAAACTTAACTGGGTGTACACGTCAGTCGGCTCAATGCCATCTATGAACCAGCTTTCGTATATCAGGACGCTATTTTCCGGGTTTGGCGTATAGGAGCCTGTTGCTCCCGCATAATCATGGTAGAGGTCGGTACCATGCTCGTCGACCCAAAAAGATTTCAAGGTGATGTTATAGAAATGGTTCGTATCAGGGTTGTATTCGAAACCTCCTTGAACATAACCCTGACCCTCAGGAAAGTAGTAACCTTCTATCGTCCATTTCATGGGAACTGCTGCCTGTACAGTGCCAGCAAGGCCCAAAAATAACGAAAGCGCAAAACCCCACATAGTCTTCATCATCAATCTCCCCGATTGGTAGACAAAAACTCAGTATGCGTACTGACGTGAACTCGTCTGTACGCCAGGCAGCAAAACTCACATTGCGGGTTCTGGGAAACCTGTGGCCGTTATCAGTTCTGCTCTTGCAAGCGTTCCGCGTGTTGCAGATGCTGTTCTATCTTGGGGCCAGCCTCCTGCAGTAAGGCTTTGAGTTCCGCGTTTTTTACACTGGGCAGCAGCGAATCGCGGGCGGCTTCAATCACGTCACCATGCATGCTGACCTGGCTGGTGATATAGCCTTTATCGAAAGCGGTGCCAGTCAGCGGTTTCAGCGTGGCGATTGCTGCATTGGCTTTGGTCTGCAGCGTACGGCTCAGCGCGCTGTCCTGCGGCTTGAGGTTGAGCTTCTTCTCCAGATCGCTGACCTTGCGGTCCATCGCAGTGTGATCGGTAATCATGTGCTCGGCAAATGCCTTTACCTCGGCATTCTGCGCCTTGGTCTTGGCAGTCTGTGCGGCCTTGATTTCGCCCGCATTGGCCACATGCAGCACCTGGATGATCTCGGCATCGTTGAGGGTCACGCCTATGCCTTTTTCACCGCTGACGCTGTCGCCGGCGAAGGCCAGTGGTGCACAGAGTGCCAGCAGGGCGCCGCAATAGCGCACATATCGTTTGTTCATCATGCTCTCCTGGAAATTGATGGAGCCATGATGATGCTAGGCAGACACGCTGTTGGTTGGTTCGACCACATTAGGTCGATTGGCTGGGTTCGATCGTCAGACGTGATTAAAACTCAGGGCTGCCACACGACCTTGAGGAATACCGAGCGCGGCAATTCGCTGCGATATAGCACCGAGCCATATTCGGCATGCTCGGTGCCCAACAGGTTCTGTCCAATCAGTGAGACCTCGATATCCTTGCGTACCTGCCAGCCCAGTCGCGCATCGACCGCAGTGTATTCAGAAACTTCGTCCTCTTCGGTCAAGTAAGTCAGCTTGGCCGAGCGCCGGATGAATATATCGAATTCCTTGTCAGGCGAAATGTTGAACGCAGATCGAATCTGCCAGGTACGGGAAGGGTCCCTGCCGGCAGCAGACGGGGCAGCAAAATCATTGCTGCCGGATTTGAGGTCGAAATCCTGGCTGAGTGTGGTCAATCCCGCACTGATGCGCCAGCGCGGCAACACCTGATAGGTGCCCCACATCTCAACACCATGCGCCCTGCCTTCCATCTCGTTGGCGAACACGATGAAAGGATCGGCCGGATTGCTGAAATCGATCTCCTGCGTTCTCAGCTCATCGTAATCATTATAGAAAGCCGTGATCTCGAAATTGAGTTTCGGGTTGATCTGTCCCCGGTAGCCCAGCTGGAACACGTTAGCTACTTCTGATTCGATGTCCGGCCCGCCGCGCAACTGATGGGGCGGGTCACGCGGAATAAAGGCATCCGCATCAATACGCGCAGGGCCGCGTACAGTTCGCGAAACTGCCGTCCATAGCAGGTGATGCGGATTGATTTTCCAGGCCAGCCGCGCATCAGGCAGGAATTCATATCCGCTGTAAGGGTTGCGTTCCACTCTCGCGCCCAGCGTAAGATTCACACTCTCGGTCAGAGTGATGCGATCCTGGCCGAACAAGCTCACCCAGCTCTGGTTCTCGCGCTCCGGCAGCACACCGAAAATCGGCAGATCGTTACTGAACTCATCCCTGCTATAGCGATAATTGGCACCCCAGACAAGACTGTGCCTGCCCACGGGCTTCAGCGAATGCTGGAATTGCACATCGAAGATATTGTTGGCATCTCCGAAGACCGGCGGGGCTTTACGCAGAGTGCGATCGTAATAAGCCTGAAGCTGGAAATTAGAGCCACCTTCCAGCTGGTGCTCCCAATGTGCGGTCAGGTTGACGCCGGAGATTTCCACATCCTCCAGGGCTAACGGTGTTCCCACAAAAATGGTGCCGGGCTGCGGCTGGCCGATATCGCCTTCATAGGCATTGCCCGCGAGCCTGATCTTGTCGGTGGAAAAATCCCAGTCCGCGCGGAAACCCATCTGGTTTCTGTGCCACCCATCGGAAACGTTGTTACCGTTTTCCAGCTCGGTGTCTTCACGATTGGAGGATTTGGCATACACCCGGTAATGGCCATTCTCGCCCAGGGCGCCGCCATAGCGCACCCCGTTATCATTGCCGGTGTTGCCGATACGGGCAGAAGCAAGCACACCCTGTGTTTCTTTTGCCGACTTGGTGATGATATTGATGACGCCGTTGACTGCGTTGATGCCCCACAATGTGCTGCCGGGACCGCTGATGACTTCGATGCGGTCGATGTTCTCCATCATGACATCCTGCGCATCCCAGAATACACCGGAGAAAAGAGGCGAATAGACTGACCGGCCATCGATCAGCACCAAAAGTTTATTGGGTGTGACGCTGCCTGTACTGCTAAGACCGCGTGCCGTGACGGTGTACCCGTTGGCGCTCGCCTGGGCGACATGCAGGTTTGGCGCCAGCCGCAATGCTTCCGGCAAGGTAGCAACACCTGTACGACGAATTTCATCACTCGTGATTACGAAAACAGATGCCGCGGCATCTGACAGACTTTCGGGTTTTTTGGAAACCGAGGTTATTTCGATGTTGCCGAGCTCTTCCAGCGACATGTCCGCAAATGAAGTCGCGGGGGTAATTTCCGCCAGGGCGGAAAGGGGGGATAGAGCAAGGTATATCGCGAGTAATCTGACGCCATTCTTGTTCATTTTGCGAGATTGCATGTGCACAGAATTCCGTTTTGACCATGAGCAGTTGGATATCGCCTTGGACATGGGCTTACGCCTCATGCAGGCCACTAAACCGTATCACAACACGTCAATAGAGTATTACCCGCTGCGCCGCTTGTGAACCTGTTAGATAGTACAGGCAACGATTCAGGCGCTTTCTGTTGCGTATTTGCATCAGAACTTTCAGCGCATTTTCTTGTGTTGCGTTTCAGCCAGACGCAACTTACTGCCCCGATTATTCTCAGACTTTCATGGATGTTCACTATGTATTCATGCGATATCGCTACGTCATTTTGATGGCTATGGTAACGACTTTCCTGCTGCCTCAGGTCAACGCTGCTGAGGACAAAGCGCAGGAGAAGTCTGACGTTCAGCCGACAAAACCCAAGCTGGACCGTTCGGGGAAAAAACAGGTAGGCAAGGCGTCCATCTACTCCGAGAAATTCACCGACAAAACCATGGCGGACGGCAATAAAATGGATCCGCATGACGACAATGCTGCCAGCAAGACACTGCCGCTAGGCACCAAGGCAAAGGTCACCAATCTGGAGACTGGCCAGAGCACGCATGTCACCATCCAGGACCGCGGGCCATTTGTTAAGGGCCGTATCATCGACCTGCCGCCGGCCAAGGCTGAGGAAATCGGCCTGACACTGGAGGAGGGTGTGACCAGGGTCGAGGTGGCGCCGGTAGAGGTACCGCTACCTGGCGGCAGCAAGAAACTGGGTGCGGGAGCCAAGGCGGACAGTAAATCCACCCGGTAGAAAATTCGGCCATTACGGTGGCTTTCGATGATTAACCAGCAAGGAGCATTCAATGAGCATGATCGCCATGACAGTCCCGCAAGCCGGGGGAAAATTTGAACGCATCGAACGTGAAATCCCCACGCCGGGCAATGGCGAACTGCTGATCCGGGTTCACGCCTGCGGCGTATGCCACAGCGATGCACTCATCGTAGAGGGCCACTGGCCGGGGCTGCAATATCCGCGGGTTCCCGGCCATGAAGTGATCGGTACAGTCGAAGCGATTGGCCCCCATGTCGGTGGCTGGAAAGTGGGCGACCGCGCGGGGGTCGGCTGGTTCGGCGGTTCCTGCGGACATTGTGCGAACTGTCGCCGCCACCAGGAATTCGCCTGTCTCAACGGCTCGGGTGTGACCGGCGGCACCCGCGATGGCGGTTATGCAACGCATATGCTGGCTGTTGCCTCGGCTGTCGCGCATGTGCCGCAAGATCTGGACGAGGTTGAAGGAGCGCCTTTGCTGTGCGCCGGCATCACGACTTTCAATGCACTGCGCAATTGCGGCGCAGGGCCGGGCGATCTAGTGGTCATACACGGCGTAGGCGGCCTGGGACATCTGGGCATCCAGTTTTCACACCGCCTTGGGTTCAGGACTGTCGCGGTAAATCGCGGACGTGAAAAGGAAAAGCTGGCACGGGAACTGGGTGCAGACGACTATGTCGACAGCAGTGCCGGCGATGTTGCCGCTGCCTTGCAGGAAATGGGCGGCGCCAAGGCCATCATCGCCACCGTCACCAATGCCGATGCCATGAGGGCCATCGTCAAAGGGCTGGGTCCGAATGGCACCATGATGGTCATCGGCGCGGTCGGCGCATTCGAGGTGGACACACTGGACCTGCTCGGCAAACGCGCTGCGGTCAAGGGATGGTACTCAGGTGTGGCTACCGATTCCGAGGACACCTTGGAATTCAGCAAACTGCACGGCGTGCAATCGCAGAACGAGGTCTTTCCGCTGGAAGAAGCGCAAGCCGCCTACGACCGCATGATGAGCGGTAAGGCCCGATTCCGCGTCGTGCTCAAAATGCCTTGATCAAGGAATATCAGACCGGAGCAGTCACCGGCTGGGGGAATTTCCAAAAGCGATCTGACTCTGGACTGCAGCGCCGGCAGCACCTCGTTTTCAAACCATGGATGCCGCTGAAACCAGGCGGTATTGCGCGGTGAAGGATGCGGCAGCGGGATGATGCCCGGCGCATATTCCCGCCAAGCCTTGACGGTCTCCGTCAATGAAGGCTTGCAGCCGGCGCGCAGGTAATGACGCTGCGCATATTGCCCAATAAGCAGGGTGAGCTGGATGCCGGGCAAATGCTGCAGAAGGCTGGACTGCCATTGTGGCGCACATTCACGGCGCGGTGGATTGTCGCCGCCATTGCCGCGGCCCGGATAGCAGAAACCCATGGGAATGATGGCAATCAGCGATTCGTCGTGGAACGTAGCGGCATCTACGCCCATCCAGTGGCGCAAACGCCCTCCGCTGGCGTCGTCCCACGGAATGCCGGATACATGCACGCTGGCGGAAGGGGCTTGACCGACGATGAGGATGCGCGAAGCCGTCGCAGCGCGGACGATCGGGCGCGCGCCCAGCGGTAAATGCGGCTCACAGGCCCGGCAGGCACGCACTTCGCCCAGCAGCGCGTCCAGCGAAGGATAGCCGCTCTCAAGCATCAGTATTCATTTCAAATCTCTCCACACTGCGATTGACTGTGCCGGGCTCAAACAATTCATCCGCTGCATCCTTTGCAGGTTCCTGTTTTAGCTTCCGCTCGTAGTAAACTCGCCTGAGAATTTTTAACGGAGCCACTCCATGGGTTCACACGACCTGCTGTTCCAGGCTTTCATCTATCTTGCCGCGGCCGTGATTGCCGTGCCGCTTTTCAAGCGACTCGGCCTGGGCTCCGTGCTGGGCTACCTGATCGCGGGCATCGTGATTGGCCCGAACGCGCTACAGCTGATTTCCAATCCCGAGCACGTGCTGCATTTCGCCGAGTTCGGCGTTGTGCTGCTGCTTTTCCTCATCGGCCTGGAGCTTGAGCCCGGCAGGGTGTGGGCGCTGCGTAGAACCCTGTTCGGTCTCGGCAGCCTGCAGGTCATTCTGACAATGACCCTGGCCGCAGCCGCAGCCTATTGGTGGATGGGCTTGTCCTGGCATATCGCGCTGGCGGCAGGCGCCGGGATCGCCATGTCTTCCACCGCCATTGGCCTGACTTCACTGGAAGAAAAGAAGCAGCTGGGCACACCTGGCGGGCAGGCCTCGTTCGCCGTGCTGCTGTTTCAGGATTTGTCGGTCATTCCCCTGTTCATGCTGCTGGCACTCATCGCGCCGTCCGCTGCACATACTCCTACGGATTTCTGGGCGATTCCACGGGCACTGGCGGTCATTGCAGCGCTCATTCTGATCAGCCGCACCGTGCTGCAGCCGCTGATGCGCATCGTGGCGCAAACCGGCATGCGCGAAGTCTTTTTTGCATTCTCGCTGCTGCTGGTAGTCGGCGTTTCCATTGCAGTGCAGTCCGTAGGGCTGTCCATGGAGCTAGGCACCTTTCTCGCCGGCGTGCTGCTGGCGAACTCGGAATATCGCTACGAGCTGCGGCTGGATCTTGAGCCGGTCAAGGGCTTGCTGCTGGGGCTTTTTTTCATGGCCGTCGGCATGTCGGTAAATCTGTCGCTGCTGATCAGCCAGCCGGAAGTCATCATCGGCCTGGCGGTACTGGCAGTGCTGGTCAAAATGGTAATCCTGTTCGGACTGGCGCGTCTTTTCAAGCTGGCTCGCCGTGAGGCCATGCTCATGGCTGCGGCGTTGTCGCAGGTCGGCGAATTCGCTTTCGTGATTTTCAATGTGGCCCTCGGGAAGGAATTGCTGCCACGGGCAACTTACGACCTGCTCAACGCCATCGTTGCCACCACCATGCTGGCAACGCCGTTGCTGCTGATCCTGCATGAGCG
>Ga0196965_1000154_pt1 | contig 49598 bp, 46 predicted proteins | sample S1_20metaG_FD_148668 | JGI IMG/M metagenome (GOLD analysis project Ga0196965, IMG submission 148668) | Soil microbial communities from Anza Borrego desert, Southern California, United States - S1_20 | ecosystem: Environmental > Terrestrial > Soil > Desert | place: USA: California | collected...
GAGGATTACTATGAGTGGGACCATCTGCAAATCGAAGGATGCAAAGACGAGGCAGGGGATGATGACATCGACATTGTGCTTTTCGCAAATGGAAGCATGCCGGGTGTGTCTTATGTGTGGGTGAATGAGCCGTGTGAAGGGGTTCTGTAGAATTTTGTTTTGCTGTTTCTGCAATTAGAAATCACATGAGAAACTTTTATTAAGTCTTTCGAACCGGTTCAGGTAAATGGAATCTAAATAGTTACATTCTATTTAGTATCGCATTCTCTATGGTGAAATGATTATTGTTGCTCCATGTTGTACTGCGGTTGAAGCCGTGGCCGATGCCGAGGCAGTTTCTCACTGCATGAGGACGGGCTCATTCTGAAGATGACGATTCAGAAGGGAGTTGCTTAGATTAACTCTACTTACCCCAATATTTTCTGCGTGCGCCAAAAAACTAGCATGAACATGTAAATATGATTAATACATGATGCTGTTTCAACTCAATAAGCTTTTGTATCACAGCACGTTCACGATTTTCGTGATTTGCCTCCGGCTGATCACCTTCCTTGTCACTAACGAGCGCATAGAAACTATTGATAAGCTCCTCGGTTTTCGCATTGGGTTTTGAAAAATGAAAAGCATAATAGATGCAGTCGGGCTGCCCGAGATAGCGTTTTTGAATTACTGGCTTGTAAATGAACAAGTCATCTTGCGTTATTGGAGTTCTTAAGTGGTAGAGGACTGACGTTTCTGTTATTGAAGAAATAACAACTTTGGTGATATCCTTTTTCAATATCGTACGGTTCCATCCCCGGAAGGCGGGAACCGCACCCTCCTCCGGGAATGGTATCAGGACAGCATCCTGGTGTAAATCAAGCGTGTGGCTGAGTGAAAAAAGAAAATCATTGAAAAAGCTTTCATCTTTCGGATTGATCAAGAAAGCGTTTTTGCCTGAATCGTACTGCGCATTAACCAAGCCCTCTTTGCCAAGTGCGTAATATGACACGCCCTGTTCACTGTTCTGAATGGAAAACAGGTCCGCTCCATGGTGGAAATAGCCGGTGTATGACCCGCCATCCTTAGTCAAGATGGTACCTTTGATGCAATAACTTGTACCAAGGTCGGCTTTAAGCGCAATGGAAATAATACTAAGCAGGATCGATAGAGTAATTTTCATGACAAAAGATTGAATCAAAAAGTACACTGGGACGACATTATACCAAAATCCCCAAAAGTCTTAGAAGAAAACGGCCTTATTGATGTTGTGACATTTGATATCACTACTCGTTCCTCAATGTAAGCGTGCTGCGTTAGCGTATTTTCTTACCTTTGGATACCCCACCACTGCTTGCTGCGTTCGTTTATCCAGCGTGACTAAAGCGATAACTATGCCAGATCAAGAATGCGATGGTCTTACCTTTTATGTATAAGACTTCAGGTTCTGGCTGGTACAAAATAATCTCTCAGCCATTAAAATCGGTGCACACGGAATACTGATTCTAAGTCAGCTAAATGTAAAAAGAAACAAGATAATGAAATCACAAACATCTCACTGCTTGCAAACTGTAGACAAATCAAAGATGCAAACCGAACGAGTCGAGCGCCTTGACACGGTAACCCTGCCGGACGGATCAATTGGGCGGGTCGTGGAAGTTTTTGTCGCAACACAAAGCCGCGTATACAAAATCCAGAGAGTAGATACTGACGAAATAATCTACTTCGATGAAACAAAAGTGACTTTAAAACGCAGGCACTTCAGGAATGTGCTAAGCAAGCTTCTTCCTGGATTGAGTTAATCGAAACGCTTCGGCCTGTAAATTCGTTATTGTAATTCCGACATCGTTCGCGAACAAAGCATCGCGTACTTCGTGAAATGGCAGGAAGCGTTATTTCGTGCCTAACGATATTTATCAAACTTAAAGGGGACAAGTACTTGTTCCGAGAGATCAGAACCGGCCTGTAACATATCCTCATCATCCTCACGATAACACCATTTTATTGTTATTCCGTTGATCGACTTAAGCATGACAATGAGATCATAAATGAACTTTGAAGAAGAGGTATTTGAATAGTCGAGCTTGAATGTAAACTCTGTTGTCGGATTTGGATTTAGCGTATAGGCTTTTATCCAAGCCAGCACGGGCGCATAAAAGGCTGCCGAATCCTCCGGAAATGATCTCCCGGATATCTCGAAGATACCGTTGTCCTTGTCGAGGAGGACCAAAGGACTTTCGTCGCCAGCCTCGATTTTCAAAGGTTTCACCATATAAATTTATCAAATAGACGTAATGCCTACGCTGCGGCCACCTATATAAATTGTCATTTCGCCGACTTTATCGACGACGCGTTGCGCAGGCACATACTGATTCTTCAATTTTTCTGGCACCCGTTTCTGAAAGTGTTCGAAAAGATCTAAACGGATAACCTCCGTTAATTTGTCGAGTTCACCGGCGTAAACACGTACAATTACATCATACTCTGACGCGTGCCTTTTGATAAAGTTTTCATTGAATTCTTCACGTGTATTAAGGATGCTGAATTCGGAGCAATGTGTAACATATTTTTCCGCAATGTCGATTGCTGATTTTGTATAGGACATCATAGCTTCAGTAAGGTTATGAGAAGCGAGCGCAATTTTAGCGCCACATTTTATGAAGACCTACCCCTTTAACCATGTACCTAAAGGTTTGCAATGTCCTGATCCATGACTGCAGTCTTGCGATTGCAAAAAAGGGCTTTTCGCAAGTAGCCGGATTCTTCCAGGCATGCCGGCGCGTTAAAGAGCCTCCGATACTTTTCCCAAAGTGGATATTTTTTCTCTCCTACTACAATCGTGGGGCTCCGCAGCACACTTTTGGTGCGAGCATCCCGGTTGTTACTACCTAAAAATTTGCCTAATTATGGCTTCATATTCTTTAACCTTGCTTGGTTTTTGAAAAGTGTAATTGGCGCCAGCCGCTTTTAAGGATTGGCTAACAGTTTCAGGTATTGATGTGGAAAGTATGGTAATCACCGTATCATCAAGGTCGTTATTTTCGCGAAAGCGTTTTAGTAATTTATCCCCGCTCAGGCCTGGCATATTGATATCAATGAAAATGTAGTTAGGAGTAAAGACTTTGGCCGACACGACCCTTAGTGCCTCCTCAGAATAAATAAAGCTTCTGCAAAGTACGGTATTATCGATTCCTTTGATTGTTTCTTTCAATAGTTCCAGATCATCCTGGTCGTCATCAATCAAGATTGCAGTTTTGGGCACGGCAGTAGGTAAAATGCAATATTACAATAGGAAAGTGTGATTTATTACTTCATGTAAGCGAATCAACGCTATCTGCGGTCAATCAACTGAAAAAACGACAAACGCCCAGAACTCGAAGGCGCAGCTACGTTACCCAGGCAATGGCGCAACTTTTATGATTGCATTGCCGCAGACCTGAGTGTGTGTCAAGTCGATTCCTGGTCGACGGGGAAGTACAAATAAAAAGTGGCACCTTTCCCGACCTCACTTTTCGCAGTTATAAAACCGCCGTGATTTTCCATGATTTTCCTGCAAATAGCCAACCCTATTCCCGTTCCGGAATACTCATGTTTTGCATGCAGTCGCTGAAACATTGTAAAGATTTGTTTTTCGAATTGCTGATCGAAGCCGATGCCATTGTCCGAAAGGCTTACTTCTAAGTAGCTCTTTGACTCAGCGTTACCTGGAGGGTTCGGTACCTCCCCGCCCGTAAGACGTCGTGAAGAAATCTTGATTACAGGCGTTTTGTCTGTGAACTTTAATGAATTGCCGATGAGGTTTGCGAACAGCTGATTGAGATGAAGCGTAACCCCAAGGACGGTGGGTAAAGGTTCGCTTTCGATGACTGCGTTTTTCTCCTGAATCAGCAATTCAAAGTCCTCGACCACGGTTTTCAAAATGGTGTCAAGCGCTACTTCCTTTTTCGGCTGCCCGTCTCTCGTGAGACGGCTATAACTCAACACCGATTTAATGAGATCCTGCATTCTGTTAGCAGAAGAATTTACTTTGGTCAAATAATTCTGCATAACATCTTTCTGCCCAAGATTCTTTTGCATGATTCCCGAATATGTCTGAATTTTTCGCAATGGCTCCTGCAGGTCATGTGAGGCGACATATGCAAATTGTTCCAGCTCGTGATTTTGAAATTCAAGTTCCTGGGCGTAGGCACGCAATTGATCCTCTGCGGCCTTTCTTTCAGTAAGATCCCTTGTGACTTTAGAAAAGCCTATAATGTTATTATCATCATCATGTAGCGCCGTGATTGTGATGCTTCCCCAGAATTTCGTCTGATCTTTTCGGAGGCGCCATCCTTCATGGATCGCGCGTCCATGGGTCGCGGCCTCGTTAATCAGTTTATCCGGGAGGCCGCTCGCCCGGTCATGGGGCAAATAAAAAATATGGAAGGGTCGGCCAAGTACCTCCTCCTGCTTGTATTGTTTGATTTTTTCTGCTCCCTTATTCCAATTCCTTATGATGCCGTCTTTATCAAGCAAGATAATCGCATAATCCTGTACCTCCTCAACCATTTTATGGTAACGCTCTTCGCTTCGCTTTAATTCTTCATGCCGCTGTTCTAACCTGGCAGTCCGGTCGGCAACAAGCTTTTCGAGCCGTTCCGATTGCGTCTTCTGGTCGGTTATATCCAAGGTAGTACCAAACATTCTCCATGGTCTGCCTTGTTTATCATATACGACTTTGCCACTCGCCCTAAACCAGTGGATAGAGTTATCGCCCCAAACCACACGTGCCTCATAGAACAGGCTTCCAGTTCGAAAAGCTTCCTCGTGTGCTGCCGCCCGATGTGCGATATCTTCCGGGTGTATTCTGTCGGTAAGGTCTTTTCGACTGAGCCCTCGAGTATCCTTGTAACCGAAAATGTTTGCCAGTCTTTCCGAAAAGCGGAACTGGGAGTTCTGGATGTCCAAGTCAAATGTTCCGATGTGAGCGGCCTCTATAGCGATACGTTGTCTCATCTCAGACTCCTCTATAGCTTTCCGGGCATTTACCTGCTCTGTAATTTCGTCGGCAAGGACCATGATGCCCGAGATCGTCCCATCTTCTTCTTTGAGCGCTTCGTAGGTCAGCTTGATAAAAAAATCCTCTTGCTTACCAAATCTTTTCAGCGACAACGGGCTTTCATCAATTACGACTCTTTTGCCAGTTGTAAAGACACTATCCAAAAGGGCTTCGTAACCCTGGTTGCGCGCTTCCGGCTTAGCTTTGAAGATCGGCCTATCCATTACTTCTTCGGCAGTCGCCCCCCAGAGCCTGAGCATTTCTTCATTTGCTATTTCAACGACATGGTCTGGCCCTCTCAAGATCGCCAGGGCGATCGGCGCTTGAATAAAAAGATTCTTGAGTTCTTTGTTCCTGTGTTTCCTCAGGTTTTGATTGGTTAATACGAGTTCGGTGGTCTCATTAACAGATACAAAAATTCCCTCGATGTCCGAGTCGTTAAAAATAGGGCTGTATGAAAAAGTAAAGTAGCATTGCTCAGGATAGCCCCTGCGGTTTATAGTAAAGGGGTGATTCTCCAATAAAAACGATTCACCTTCTTCCAACACACTGGTGAGCATCTGGCCTATCTCTGGCCACAAATCGGGCCAGGCATCTTTGGCTTTTGCGCCGTAAGCAGCGGGATGCTTCAGTCCTATCATATCTTTATATGCGTCGTTATATATTTGCACCATCTCGCGACCCCACAGTATCAATACGGGGAATCTTGAACTAAGACAAATGCTCGCCGATGTTTTGAGCGTCGAAGACCACGTCTCCGGATCTCCTAACGTCGTCGTCCAATCAAACGTTTTAAGAAGTTCATTGGTCGCTGGATTGTTTTTTGGTTGTGCAATCATGGTCGGGCCTTCCTGAACTGTAGTAAGTTTAGTAGAACATTGGTCAGTGAATCTACGCTGGAGGGTTTTACGATAAAGTCGGCTGCTCCCAATTCGTTACAACGCTTAGCAATATTAAACTCCTCTGATGTTGAAAACATAAACATCCTTGTATCCTTCAAATGAGCAAGCTGCTTCAATTCCTTCAGGCATTGTATCCCGTTCATCTTCGGCATATTTACATCTATGAATATATACTCAGGCGGAGTGGTCTGTTCATCGCTTAAACTGCGGATCGCCTCGTAGCCATCGTTGGCGGTTGCACAAACAATGCCGTCGTCAATTCCTGCCAGTGCCATGCGGAATATTTCCTGGTCATCAATATCATCATCAATTAAATACACTTTCATTCTCTTGCTTCTAATTTGCCCTAACCAATAGCCTATGAAACCGAGGTACGGTTGCATCTATTACTCCAAGGGGAGCCAGACGCAGATCTCGGAACCTACGCCAATCTCCGACTTTGCATCAATGACTCCTTCATGATCCTCTACTATCTTCTTGCACAGAGATAGCCCAATTCCGCTTCCCGGATACTCATCTTTACTGTGAAGTTTCTGGAAAAGATCAAAGATTCGCTCAGCGTATTTATTATCGAACCCTATGCCATTGTCTTTAATAATTAATCGTAAGACCGCCTTATCGCGTTCACTCTTTTCGATGGTGTGAGAAATCGAAATTTCAGGTGATATGCCGGGTTTACTGAATTTTATTGCGTTGCCAATAAGCTGTTTGAGCATTTCCTTGATCTGAACAGGAATGCCGCGAATTGAAGGTAGATCGCTAACCTTAATACTCGCGTTTTTTTCTTCAATACTATTGGAAAAATCGACTTTGATCTCCTCAATGGTTTTTATCAAATTGACCATCTCGAACGTATGGTCCGTATTCAGCGATTGATAGAAGATCAAGAAGTCCTCGATCATTTTTTGCATCCTGCCTGAGGACCGGGAAATCTTATCAAAATAATTGAGGAATTTTTGCGGTATCTCGGTTAGACCTTCGCGCAGCATCCTGCCGCTGTAAACCTGAATCTTTCTGAGCGGCTCCTGCAAGTCATGGGTGGCAATAAAATTGAAGGATTCAAGCACACGGTTCTTCCTTGACAATTCATCATTTCGTGTTTTAAGTTCCTGGCTAAGATGAAATTCTGTCGTTATATCCTGACACGTTCCAAGAATGCCCAATGGCTGCTTATTTTTGTTAAGCAGCACTTGTCCTCTACCTTTAAGCACTTTTTCATTTCCATCCTGAGTAATAATTTTCATGATATAGTCAGAAGCTTCTCCATTGCGCATCCCCTCAGTAATTTCGGCTATTCTCTTTTCCCTGTAGGCGGGGTGTATAAAATTTACAAACCTGTCAAAAGTGATTCGCTCCGACTGGGGCTCCAATCCATATATACGGTACATCTCGTCCGACCAAAGAATTTCATTTTTTTCGACAATCCATTTCCATGTGCCAGTGTGGGTCAGCGCCTGTGACTGTTTGCTTAGTTCTTCGTTCTCCTGGAGTCTGCTCAGAAAAAGACTTTTTTCGGTGACGTCCATCACCGTTCCAATCATCTTTACCGGGATGTTCTTATCGAAGTATACTTTTCCCCTGGAGAACAACACTTTTGATTTATTGTTGCGCTGGTACCGATATTCGCATTCGTATGCACCATCGTGCATCGCTTTTTCGATAGATGCGCGGAGCCTAAGCCTGTCATCCGGATGGACATCCTCTAAAAACTCGGGCAAGCTGCTGGTTTTGTCGAATTCAAAGATCTTGAATACTTCAGGTGTATAGGATGAATTGCCGCCTTTAAAATTCCACTCGAAACTTCCGATCTGTGCGATCGATTGCGCTTCGAGCAATTGATCTTCGCGTTTTCGCAAATTTAGATTGGTTTCGTGAATCCGTTCCTGCTGGATGCCGATATACGTTTCAAAAAGAACGGCATCGAGCTTTGAGATAAACCTGTCGATTTCGTCAGACAGGGACAGCGCTTTTCCAATATCAGCGGTATATTCCGGAATGAATGTTCTGAATGTTTTTTTTCTAACATAATTCACCAGCACGATATCCTTTGCTATCACATGCTCTTTCGAAATGATCTTCAGCTGGTTGTTGATCCAGTTGTCTTTTGAAGTCTCGATATACTGCTCAATCGTATTATCTTTCAAGCTGTTCAACATGTTTCTGTTCGAGGCCAGTGACATATCGAAAATCTCTTCTTGCGTTAAGCGCTCAAGCATTCGCAATAGAGGCAACTGCGCCTCATACGAATTTGCGATCAATGTTTTCACAAATGCATTTAGCCGATGTTCCAAAAGGAAAACAGCATACCTCGGAAGATAATGAAGATCCAGCTGGATGATATCGTGTTTTATATCATTCATTGACTGCCACGCTGGTGTAACGTTTCAAAACAAATGACCGCTTTGCCTGGAGTTCCGTCGGACTAGCTTTTGAAATACTCTGCCTGATTTCTTTCTGATCTTCAAATGAATTTGGTTTACGAAGGAAGTGTGTGGCGCACACATCGTAAGTTTCAGGGATATCGCGTTGATCCAAGGAAGTCATATACAACAGGACCGGGATAATTTGTAAGCACTTGCCTGTTTGAATTTCCAGCATGTCATCGATTTTCTCATTGTTGAATACCGGTACAAACCAAACTAATGGGTCTATCAAAATCTCATCAGGGGGTAAGTCGCGTAACATAAATCTTTGTTGCTCTAAATTAAGAAGGTAAGGAGAAGAACTGGCATAAATCCGTGCGTTTTGAAAATTTTGCGTCGTCGTAAAAACCCATGCCAACGTTTTATTTCATTTTGAATTTTACTTTAAAAGCAAATTTCCTTATTGTGTCTATACAAGATGACGAAAGTGACCAGACCGATGCCTCACTGCACGAATCTTCAACTACCGGCACTGGACAATACCATTGCTGTTAGCGTTGGCGGCAATGCGACCTGATCGCGTACACATTGGATAGCCATGATGGCACTAATTACGAGATCGGGATTTGCGTCCCCCGGTTTTTTTTAAGCGGTACTTTCCCTTCGTCTTGTTTCAATTCGAACGTAATGGAGCCCACAGGCGTGTGCTTCAAAGCGTTTGACAGAAGGTTCAGTCACCGCGCAGACAAAGTACTAAGCTCGTTGCTTATGTATTAGCTGCGCTTAAATAGAACCATTGTCGACTTTGTTCCGAAATGGAGACATTAAGTAGTCTTCATGAAGATCCTCTCGTTCTTGTCTACGACCTCAAAGCAACGATTTTTATCTGTGAATAATATAGATTCCTTATTTCCAAGACCCAGAAAACCGAACCTGCAGAGGCTTTGATGAAACAAGTTGATAACTCTGTTTTGGAGTTCATGATTGAAATAAATCAGAACATTTCGGCATAGGATCAAATGAAATTCGTTGAATGACTCGTCCGTAGCAAGGTTGTGCGCCGAGAAAACTATATTATTACAGAGTGTTTTGTCGAACAGGGCTGAGTCATAGTTAGCAATATAGTAATCAGAAAATTCCCGCTGTCCGCCTGACCGCTGATAGTTAATGGAATAGTTCTTCATGTACTCTAACGGAAAGATCCCCTCTTTTGCCATGTCTATTGAATGTTGGTTGATGTCCGTAGCGTAAATGATCGATCGGTTCAGTAAGCCTTCCTCCTTCAGGGCTATCGCAACTGAAAAAGCTTCCTCTCCGGTGGCACAGCCAGCCACCCAAATTTTAATGAATGGATACGTGGCGAGACGCTTCATTACATGAACCCGCAAAATTTTAAAGAACATCGGATCACGAAACATTTCAGTAACGGTTACTGAAATGGTCTGAATGAATTCTTCGAACAACTTTTCGTCTTTCATGAGCGCATCCTGCATTTCGGGCAAGGAAGGAATTCTCCTTGAGGTCATAAAATGAAGGCTCCTTCGAACGATGGACGCATCAGCATAATTTGTAAAATCATACCCATAGGCCTGCCGTAGGCACGCAAGCATGTCTTTAAGCTGAATGGAGTATACTGAGTCAGTCACGATGTTATCGGTATAACCAGACTCTCATGAGTGAAATAAGTTTTTGCACGTTGAGTGGTTTTGAGATGTAATCAGACATTCCGGCTTCAATACATTTTTCACGGTCGCCTCTCATTGCTTTGGCAGTCAATGCAATTACAGGAAGGATTTTAAATTGTTCGAATTGGCGGATTTCCTGAGTTGCTTCATAACCGTCCATCTCGGGCATCATTATATCCATTAACACAAGGTCAACGTTTGGATTTTTTACAAGCGTATCAACTGCCATCCTTCCGTTTTCCACAGTAATGCATTCCATTCCTTCCTGCTCCAATACACTAACAAGTGAAAACAGGTTACGGGGATCATCGTCTGCAATGAGTACCGTTTTGCCCTTCAACACTTCTTCGCTTTTATGTAACCTCCTGATCATGCGTTGTTTTTCTTTAGGAAGCTGCGCTTCTACCCGGTGTAGGAAAAGTGTGGTCTCATCCAAAAGCCGGTCATGGGAATGTGCCGTTTTCAGCACTACGGAATCAGCGAGTTGATCCAGTTTTATACTGTCTTCCTTTGACAAACTCTTGCCGGTATATACAATTATCGGCAGGTCGTTTAGTCCCTCATCCTGGCGAATGCTTTCGAGAAACTGGAAGCCGCTCATGTCTGGCAATCCCATATCCACGATTACGCAATCAAAGTTATCTTTTTGTAGCAGCGTGAGTCCCTCTTTGGCAGAGTATGCAGACATACAACTGACATCACCACTTCCAATCAACTCTTTAACAGCAAGATTGTGTTGCACGTCATCTTCCACGATCAGGAGCTTTTTCGGTTTTCTTGAGACAAAGTTCTCAATCTTGTCGAGGGCTTTCCAAAAGGTTTCGCGCGTTATTGGTTTTTTCAAGAAATCAAGTGCGCCTTGTTTAAGGCCGTGTGTACGATTTCCGTAACCCGAAATTATCTGTACAGGAATGTGGCGTAGCTCAGGATCCGTCTTTAATTGCTTCAAGACTTCACCACCACTAAGCACAGGAAGCTTCATATCGAGAAGGATTGCATCAGGCTTATATTGCCGCGCATATAAAAGTCCCGTAGTGCCGTCATTTGCCAAAACAGCTTTATACTGGCGTTCACGCACAAATTCTACAAGTACGGTCGAGAAGTTCAGGTCGTCTTCAATGATTAATATTTTCCGATCGGTGGCAGAGATCGAGTCTCTATCATCAATGGCATCGTGGATAGGCGATTCCGGGGCTATGGAATCAAGCATTTCAACGGGCCTCGCTGACAATCTTGTGGCTTCAGCTGTTTTCCCGGCCAACGCACTTGACACGGATGTAATTTCCGCATTTGCTGGAATGTAGATGGTAAATGTACTTCCACTTCCCTCATTGCTTTCAACGTGGATTTCTCCACCTAATAACTGGCTCAACTCACGGCTGATTGACAGCCCCAAACCTGTTCCACCAAATTTGCGTTTGGTGGATCCGTCTACCTGCTGAAAGGCCGCAAAGATTCCTTCCTGCTTTTCCTTTGGAATTCCAATGCCGTTGTCCGTGACAGCAAAAGCAAAAATAGATGTGGCGGTTTGTAGTGTCTTGCTTGTGAATTTTACATTCTTACCAGGCTTGCCGATTTTGAGCATTACTTTGCCACCCCGTTCGGTAAACTTGAAGGCATTTGAAAGGAAATTTCTGAGAACTTGCTCAATCCGTTGCTGATCACTGTTGATCATCTGCGATTCAACATTTTCAGGCACCTTGATGTCAAACGAGATGCTTTTCGTTTTCGCAACTTCGTCAAAGACATTGTGAATATTCTTGACGATATCTCCCATTGCAAATTCAGAAACGTCCAGCTCCATTTTTCCAGCTTCGATCTTTGACAGGTCGAGGATCTGGTTGATCAGATTTAAAAGATCGTTCCCTGAATGATAAATTGTATTTACAAATTGAACCTCCTTTGCGCCTAAAGCATTGTTTCTATTCTCTTTCAGAACCTGCGTAAGAATGAGGATACTATTCAGGGGTGTGCGGAGCTCGTGCGACATGTTCGCCAGGAATTCGCTCTTATATTTGCTTACGATCTCAAGCTCGCTGATCTTTTCCTCGATTTGCATTTTGGCCATCTCCAATGACTGCTTTTGTTCCTCAAGTAGTCCGGCCTTGTTGCTCAATTCTTCATTCGTCTGTTGAAGTTCTTCCTGCTGCGCTTTTAGTTCTTCTTCTGACCTCTCGAGCATCTCAGTTTTCTCCTGTAGCTCCTCGTTAAATTGCCGCAACTCCTCCTGCTGACTTTCGAGCTCTTCTGCCTGTCGTTGTGTTTCTTCAAGCAATTGTTTCAAACGTTCTCTTGCCTGAGCGGCATGAACTGTGATTCCAATGTTGTTGCCTACCATTTGGAGAAGGTCCATGTCGAGTTGTGAGAACTCATGGGAAGCACCAATTTCAAGAACACCTTTTACTTCTCCTTCATATTGAAATGGATACACGAGGATGTTTTTCGGACGGTGTTCGCCCAGACCGGAACTGATCTTTACGTAATCTGCCGGAACATCTTTAAATATTATCGGTTTGGCGCTCAGTGCCGCCTGGCCTGCTAAGCCGTCACCTAATTTTATTAATGATTTATTCGATTGGCTATCAAACGCGTAACTGCCGCCAAGAGTAAGATGACCATTGTTCCGTATATACAAAGCTCCGATCTGAGCGTTCAGATATTGCGTCAACTCAGTGATCACATCCCTTGCGAGCTCTGCCAGGTGCTTATCTCCCCGCATGCTATCATTCAATGCGCTGTTTCCTGTTAGTAGCCATGTGCGCATCTCATTTTCCTTAGCCAGCCTGTCGAGGTTGGTGCGCATGTTATTTAAAGCGATTCCGAGAAGATCATTATCGCTTCGCACGGGTACATCCACACTGTAGTTTCCCCTACCGATAACATCTGCGGCTTTAGCATATTTCTTCGTTGCCTCGACCATGTTGTTAAAGGACTTTGCAAGCATTCCTATTTCATCGTTTGAATGTATGTCTACATGAACATTTGTATTTCCGTTAGTTATTTTTTCGGCAGCTTCTTTGATTTTGGTAATGCTGGCAACGATTTGCTTAATTGCGAGTGAAACCACAACGATAATCAGCGCTATAATTGCCAACGTTATTCCGATGCTGATATAAACGCTTCTGTTGATTTCTACCAGCTCAGAGGATGCAAGGTTCCTTGCTTCTTCCAAAGAAAAATCCTCAATTTGTTTCAGCAGGTTAATAGCGGCAGTTGAGCTTTCCCACCAGTCTTCCTGTTTGATATCCCGTAGATTTTCAGGATTTGAAAAAACGGAGTCTACTGCTTTTGAGGTTTCGACAACAGCAATCCCCCCTAGTTTTTTCGAGACAAAATCAGCTATCTCAGGGGTTGCCGTTTCGCGAAATCTTCCATAGTTTCGTTCCGCCGCCCCCTTGAGTACTGCAAAGTCACCATACTCTCTTCTCCTGAATTGTCCGTACGACGTTGCCAAAGATAAAATACTGCGTAGCTGAGCAAAATATTCCTTTGCATGAAGAAGGAACACGTGTGACTCAAGACGATTCTTAATATCTATATTTTTCGACTTTCTCAATGTTCTACCCATTTCAGCAAGCAGCTGAATCTTGTATTTGTTCAGCCTGGCTGAATAGATTTGCAGCGATTGGCGATAAAAATGGGTGCTGTCGAGAAACGGAAGTATCGAAGAGGTTTTGTTGTGCGAGGAGAATATTTGTTGCGTCTCCCTGATAGCTTGATCAGATATCTTCAACTGACCTAGCATATCTTTTTTATCAGTGTCACGGCCAGTAGCCAGGTAGGTCATGGTAAGTCCGCGCTCGATCTGAAGTTCATGGAGCAGCTTCGACATGCTTTCAATTTCGCTGAACTCATCATATACTTCCAGCATTGTCGCCTTTCGTTGCATCGCATCGGCAACACTTAAGTAAAGGAAGTACATGAGGGCAAGTAGCGGAATCAGAGAAATTAGCAGGAGCTTACTTCGGATACTCAAATTCGTAAGGATCTTTTTCACAGGTATCGGTTTAAGCCTATCAATGTGCAAGTTACATTGATAGGCTAACCAGAAAAACGTTTTGCCCGCCATTAGTCAAAATATGGCGGCATGATTTTTTACCAAACGGTCGGTTGTTCTTTTTCAAAGAAAAAAGTTAAGAGCAAATCACATCATAAGGATTTCCCTGGTTGACTTCATTTATTCTTCAGATATACTTGCACTGCTAACTGACTCAAGTCTCACTTTCAATGTGTTTTGCCCATCACCCGGCTGGTAAGATTTGAATTAATCATCTTTCTCTTCGGTTAAAAGTGTGGGGTTATTTGATTAATTATGTGCTGCAAACCCATCAACCCAAATGATTGTATTATACGCGGAAGACGATATCGATGACTTTAATACATTTTGCGAAGTATTGGATGAGGTTGATTCATCGGTTAAATGTATAAATGCCAGGAATGGCCTTGAAGCGCTTCAAACATTGGAGGAATTGACGGTTTTGCCAGATTATATCTTTTTAGACATTAATATGCCTGCCCTGGACGGTAAAGCATGTTTGAAACATATCAAAAAAGACGAACGTTTTAAAATGATTCCTGTAATCATTTACACTACCAGCACCAACCCCAAGGATAGAGCCCTGTGTGAGCAGTTGGGTGCGCAAGACTACTTGCCAAAACCGAATTCGCACAAGGAAGCTTTTGCAACGCTTTCCAGGATTTTTAAAAAACATTAGCCTGCGAAGGAAAGCATTTATTCTATCGATTATTGACATTAATGATCGTTTGCATCAAACGCAATTTCGTAGAGCGTGTTATAGGCCTTTCGAACACTGAATTGAAAGGCAGTTGCAGATTTCCCCAAGGTAAGAGAACCATGCCGTTTCGGAAAATAATAACATCAAAAGAGAACCTGTCTTTTTTATAACTTTAAGAATTAGCGGTAAATTGACGTAACCGAGGATTAACAACATCAACGAGAATGCAACTCACAACGGGACAAATATGGTTGAGGTTGAAAAATTAGTGCAAAATTATAAAGATCTGGAAGCGCGTGAAAGGCAACTAAAAAAAGAAGTAGCGCAGCTTTGGGACTTTGTCGAAAACGCTTCCATGCCTCTTCATTGGGTAAATGGCAGCGGAATAATCATTTGGGCAAACCAGGCCGAGTTGGATTTTTTGGGTTATGCCAAAGATGAATACTTAAACCAACATATCAGCAAGTTTCATGCGGATAAGGAGACCATTGAGGATATTCTAAGAAGGCTGATTAACAAGGAAACTCTTCTAAACTACTCAGCGCGTATGGTATGTAAGAACGGGGCAGTCAAAGATGTCTTAATCAATTCCAACGTTTTTTGGGAACAAGACAAGTTCATTCACACCCGGTGTTTCACCTGCGATGTCACTCAATTACGCAAAGTGGAAAGACAAAAAGAATCGATAATCAAAAAGCTTGAAGCTGTGGTCATACGCCTTGAGAATGAAAACAAAGCATTAAAAAATCAAACCTCCGCTCCTAAATTTAATTAGACATCAATTAAATTAAAAAGAACTCAGTTATGACAAAGCAACATTCAATTACATTATGTGGTGAGTCCCTGACAGGGCCCCTCCACGTGTGTGGATTTTTCGACTCTCGCGAGGAGCAGTATGAAACATTATTGCCGTGGATAAAAGAAGGTATAAAGAACAATGAAGAGGTAATCAACATACTCGATGGCGGGCTGCATCATGATCATTGCTGCAGATTATCGGAGGCAGATATTCCGGTGCAGGAAGCAGTGGAAAGTGGACAGCTCAAACTCCTGGCAGCCGATGATACCTACCTTCTTGGAGGAACCTTCGCGGCTGAGCGAATGGTAAATATTCTTGAACAGGCTTTGATCGATGCAAGAAACGGACCTTACCGTATGTTCCGAGGTTACGGTGATATGGAATGGGCGCTAAAAAATCTTCCGGGGACGGACGAGTTAATAGAATACGAAGCTCGTATCAATACATTCGCTCCGAAATATGATTGTTCAATAGTCTGTGCGTACGATATCAACAAATTCAGTGGAAGTGCTGTGGCCGATATTCTCGCCACCCATCCTTACGTTATTATGCATGGAAAAATTCACAAGAACTCTCATTTTATCGAACCTATTGATCTATTGCAAAAGCTTATCAAAAGGCCGAAGAGGCCGCTGTCCAACATTACAGCAAAAATGTTCATAAATTGATAGAATAATTGTCTTTAATTATTCCTGGAACAGATGGAAATAGAATCCACGACGGCGCCATTTATGCCGAAGGAAAATTGAATGAAGGCGCTACTTTCAATGTTTTTATTCCGGCTGTTGGGAATTAGAAATTGCAAAGGCCAATCCGAATTACACTGTGGTTATCCACTTCAGAATTCCTGCCCTGTAAAACGGTGTAGCGAAAAAGCTAATCTTGAGTATCTTTGGAGGGCTATTTATTAGGAAATGTCAGCAGTCAAAACATGCTTTCTGGTGGAGGATGATGAGGAAGATCAGGAAATTTTCCTGCTTGCATTAAAGCATGCGAATGAATCTGTCAAGTGTATAATTGCAGGCAATGGCCTGGAAGCGATCGAAAAGCTCACTAACACCGACCAGGTCGTAGACATCATCTTTCTCGACCTGAATATGCCATTGATGAATGGGAAGCAATTTTTACGTGAACGAAAGAAATACTCATCCCTTGAGCACATCCCTGTGGTTATCTATTCGACATCTTCGGAGCTCGCCGATAAAGAGGAGACGCTAAATTTGGGAGCACGAGATTTTATTACAAAGCCGACCTACATTGCAGATCTGGTGAAAGTTCTATCGAAATTCTTTTCGAGCACCTAGTTCTGTAAAATAACATGCCAATGAATTGATATTCAAAAGTTTCCGATGCTTTTTACTTTGCTACCGCTTTGTTAATTTTCGAATTACTTTACGGTGTGCTTCCATCAGCGCGGTAAGCAAGGGATAACAAAACCGATATCATATGCATCAATTTCTGCATGTTGGGGGCGAATTGGGTGAACTTATCAGGAGCCACGACTGGTCAGCCACTCCCCTGGGTCCAATCGAAACCTGGCCGCGAAGTTTGAAAACGTGTGTCCAGATTATGCTTACTTCCCGACAGCCCATCTGGATTGGCTGGGGAAAAGAACTAATTAAACTTTACAATGACCCCTACCGGGAAATTGTTCAGGGTAAGCATCCCTGGGCTCTTGGCAAGCCAGCTTACACAGTATGGAAAGACATCTGGCGTGATATCGATCCGATGCTGCAAAAAGTCATGCTTGAGAACGAGGGAACTTATGTAGAAGAGCAATTGCTCATCATGCAACGCAATGGCTATCCTGAAGAGACATATTACACGTTCTCTTATACGCCTGTTGCAGGGGATGATGGCAAAACAGGTGGCATGATATGCTTCAATACGGATGATACCGAACGCATCATCAGCGAGCGGCAGCTAAAAACACTTACGCAACTAGGAAAAAGACTCAATGACCTTAAACTTGCAGAACATACTTTTCAGGAAAGCATTTCAGTTTTAAAGGATAATCCCCATGATTTTCCTTTTGCCTTGCTGTACAGATCTGATGGAGATGATGCAAAGCTCGTTGCTTCTACTGAACCAAACACTGTATTTGAAAACAAGCACGCTACATTGACTTTAGATTCGCGTGACGAGATAACGATTCTTGTTTCAGGCGCTTTGGAGTCGAATAATTTAGAATTGCTTGATGGTCTTCACGCAAAAGTAGGCGATATGCCAAAGGGAGCCTGGGAAATTTCGCCAGACAAGGCGATCATTTTACCCATTGCCCAACGGGGGCATAAACAAGCCTATGGATTTCTCATTGTAGGCGCTAATCCCTTTCGGCCACTTGATGAGAAATATCTTGGCTTCTTTCAACTTGTGGCCGACCAGATAGCAACCAGCCTCGCTAATATCGAAGCGATAGAAGCGGAAAGGAAACGACTTGAAGCGATGGCAGAAATAGATCGCGCTAAAACGGCATTCTTTTCTAATATCTCCCATGAATTCCGCACTCCGCTAACACTGATGCTTGGTTCAATGGAGGACCTTTTCCGAAGGCAGAATGAGACGATTGCCAGCAATATAAACACTGTCGACACCGCCCATCGGAATTCACTGCGTTTGCTGCGCCTGGTAAACAACTTACTTGATTTCAGCAAAATTGAGGCTGGTCGTGAACAAGCCAGCTTTCAAAGAGTCGATATTGCAAGCTTCACCCGCCAACTCGCGTCCAACTTTTCGTCGCTTGTTGAAAATGCAGGGTTGATCTACACAACTGATATTGACCCTATCCCTGACGAAGTTTATTTAGATCGTGTCATGTGGGAAAAGATTGTGCTCAATCTGATCTCCAATGCCTTTAAGTACACGCTTAAGGGCCATATTACGGTGAGCCTGAAGCTGAAAGATAAAGCAGTGACACTAAGCGTAAAAGATACTGGCGTGGGTATTCCTAAAGCTGAACTCCCCAAAATGTTCCAAAGATTTCACCGAGTGCAAAATACAACAGGACGCACACATGAGGGAACCGGTATCGGACTTTCACTGGTAAGCGAACTTGTCAAATTGCATTCCGGTACGATTTCCGTGACAAGCGAAGTTGGCGTTGGCAGTGAGTTCATGGTGACAATACCGGTTGGACGCGCGCACTTGGATGCAAGCACACTCAATGAGGTGTCCGATGACATTATTACGCCTCTCACCAGTTCGTTTGAGAGTATGGCCTCCACATTAATTGATGCGTCTGAGGAAGATGCGCAGCAGGATGCAACTGTAACTCAGAAGGGCAAGATTATAGTTGTTGATGACAACAGTGACATGAGGCGCTACATTAAACAGCTGCTGCAAAATGATTTTCAAGTAATTACTTCGGTGAATGGAGAAGATGCTTTGCAAAAAATTGCGCAGCACGCCCCGGAATTGGTTCTTAGCGATATTATGATGCCTGTGATGGATGGGGTGCAGCTTATGCAGGCCATAAAAAGCAATCCCTCGACAAAATCGCTTCCTGTGATCCTGTTGTCAGCGCGTGCGGGTGAAGAGGCCAGAATTGTAGGTTACGAAACAGGAGCGGATGATTATCTTGTCAAGCCTTTTTCCGCAAATGAGCTAATCGCGAGGATTAAGTCGCAATTTAATCTTGCCCGCATTCGCAAAGAGGTCGAGAGCAATCTTAAAAATCTTATACAACAGTCACCAGTAGCCATGGCGTTGCTTCGCGGTCCGTCCTTAACAGTGGAATTGATCAATGCCGGGGCGCTTGAGATCTGGGGAAAATCATATAAAGACGTGATTAATAAACCGCTCGCCCTGGCGATGCCTGAAATTGTTGAACAGGGTTTTATTGACCTTTTAACAAATGTTTATACCTCCGGTGACACTTATCGTGGAAATGAAGTTCCTATAGAACTTATACGATTCGGTAACGTGGAAACACGCTACATTAACTTCATATATTCACAGTTACGCGATGACAACGGAGACACCATCGGGCTTGTTGGCGTAGGGGTAGACGTTACCGATCAGGTAAGCGCGAGAAAAGTCATCGAGGAAACAAAAATTGCATTGAACAACGCAGTTGAGCTGGCAGAATTAGGTACATGGGAAATTAACTTAGAGAACTCTTTCACAACCTATTCGCCAAGGGTTGCCGGTTGGTGGGGATTGCCTGTGGATGGAGCTCCTCTGGACAAGGTGATATCATGCATGCATCCCGACGATCGGCCGAAAGTAAGTGTCGCAGTAGAAAATGCCATCAACCAAACCGGACATTACGAAGCAGAATATCGTCTTATTAATGCGGTTACAAAGGAGGAGCGGTTCATTGAGGCAAATGGGAATGTGTCATACGATAAAAACCACAAACCTGTGAAACTCAATGGCATCGTAAGAGATATCACACTTCAAAAATTAACGCAGCAAGAACTGGAGCGCCAGGTGCAGGAACGCACAATTGAGCTGCAAGTTTTGAACACAGATCTTAAGAAAAGCAATAACGAATTGATGCAGTTTGCCTATGTAGCGAGCCATGACCTTCAAGAGCCCTTGCGAAAAATTCAGACTTTCTCAGACCTTGCCAGAAATGATGGTTCGAGTGGCCATGTTAAAGCATATTTGAGCAAAATTGATAATTCAGCAGCGAGAATGTCTTCCCTGATCAAAGATGTATTGATGTATTCCAAGGTTAGTAAGGAGGGAAAGGGAGATACTCATATTGATCTTAACCAGATACTGGCGGATGTTAAGAATGATTATGAGCTGTTGATTTCGCAGACGCATGCGCAAATTCTATGTGATGGACTTCCAGTCTTATCAGGAAACACTTTACATTTCTACCAGCTATTCAGCAATCTGATCGGCAATTCACTAAAATTCACCGCCCAGAATCCGGTGATACAAATTACCTATCGTACAATTCCAGGTCACGCGGTTTCCGATCTGAAAACAGATGTTTCTAAAAATTATCACGAGTTGACGTTCACTGATAACGGGATCGGCTTTGAACAAATTTATGCTGACCAGATCTTTGGTCTGTTTACACGGCTGCATAACAAGAAAGAATATGAGGGCACAGGAATAGGCCTCGCGTTGTGTAAAAAAATCGTAGAAAACCAAGACGGTTTTATCAAAGCGATTTCTACAAAGGGTAACGGAGCGACATTCAAAATATATTTTCCGGTTCTTGTAAATTGATAGAAATAAAAAATAGGAGAAAAGCGAAACTTCTGGCGATAGTTGGTTTGGGAAGCCGGGGTCTGATGTGCCAAAAGAGGCGATTTTATAATAGTTGACTTTCAGAAATGGTTGCAAAAGAAACAGGGAAGATTTTGGCCTATCAGCATTTTCGAAATGCCCCTTTTCCAGTTATTGTCTGCCTGGGAGAAGAGATGTTAATCGACTTCGTGAACGGGCTTGCTCAGCCATTGTTGAGAATGTCCGCTGTTGACGCACAGGGGCAACCAATCGAGCACACCCTTCCTGAAATCTTTTCTAAAGATATTACTAAAGGGGTTTGGGCCAGTTGTCTTCGAAATGAGACGGACACTATTGCGGAGAAACAACTCACCTATCTTCGTGGCGATAAACCTAACGCTGCATGGTTTGATGTTACAACCAATCCATTGCATGATGAGGAGGGCAAACTAATAGGTGTAATTGCTTACTTCTCCGATGTTTCGCAAAGGGTGGTTGCTTCGAAGGCAATCGACCAGCGTGCAGCTTTTCTTGCCAGCTTCTTCAAAAAAGCGCCAATAGCGCTTGTTTGTTACCGCGGTATTGAATTCGCTGTTGAATTCGCCAATGAAGTTGCATTACAAATGTGGGGCAAGACGCTGGGAGAGGTACAGGGGAAACCAATCCATGAAATCTTTCCACAAGTAGTAACTGATCCATTAATCAATTCGCGACACAATGAATCGTTGCAACGATTAAGGACGGGAGAAAGTCACATAGAAAAGGAAGTAGAACTTGTCTTTCTAAAAAACGGTAAGCCTCAGACTGGATGGTATAATTACATACACGAGCCTTATACAAATTCCTCAGGCGAAATAGTTGGGATGCTTGCAATTGCTATCGACGTAACTGATCAAGTATTATCCCGTAAAAAACTGGAGCTAGTGACAGATGGATTGCCATCACTCGTGTCATATATCAATAGCAGCGAGCAGTATGAAATAGTCAATAAAGCTTACGAAACATGGTTTGAACGCTCACGCAACGAAGTTGTAGGTAGAACAATACCGGAGGTGCTGGGACAAGAAGCATACAGGACAGTAAAATCGCATGTAAGCAAAGTGTTGTCAGGCGAGGCAGATTCGTTTGAGGAATGGATTAACTATGCTAATGGCAAGAGGCGGTATGTATCGGCAAACTATATACCTCACCTGGATAGGAATCATACCGTTCTCGGGTATATCGGTCTCGTTACAGACCACACTGAGCGAAAGCTTTACGAAGAAAGCTTGATTGAAAAGAATGCGCAATTAAGACTGATCATCGAAGGGATTGGTATAGGGACGTTTGACTACAATTTGCAGTCTGGGGACATCATATGGTCTCCAGAATTGAGGGAGCTCGTAGGCGTTGCTAAAGATTCGACGATCAACGCAGAGATTGCGCGTTCTGTTGTTCATCCGGAAGATCTTGAACACGTTCTTCAACAATCGAATGTACTTCAGTTTAATCATGAAGGATATATGGCCGTTGATTATCGCATTGTCAGAAAGGATAATGGGCTGGTACGATGGCTTCATTCGCGATCGAAAATATTTTTTACAGCCGTTGGTGACAAGCGAGTTCCCTCAAGAATAATCGGGTTCAGCATTGATATTACGGACCGCAAGATTGCTGAGGAAAAATTGAAGGAGCTTACCGAGAAGCTTGAGTCAAAAGTAGTTAAGCGGACTAAGGAGCTCTCAAGGGTGAATGAGTTGCTTGAGCAACGCAACGAGGATCTGCAGAAGGCGCAATCTGTGCTTCAACAGGTAATAGATTCGTCAATAGAGTTGATAGCAGTCGTTGATCGTGATCTTAAGTTTCTCGCAGTCAATAGCGCATTTGAAAACTTTGTTCACAAATCGAGAGGTGAGCTCATTGGGAAAGAAATTTTTGTTGCCTATGAGGGTGCGAGGGGCTCACGGCAGGTGCAATTGCTCGAAAAGGCATTTGCGGGCGAAGCCCTTCACTTACGCTTAAATCCCTCAATTGCGCGGCCTGACGTATGGTTTGATACTCATTACGTTCCACTCAAAATCAATGAAAAGATTGAAGGTGTTATTGCCCTGTCCAGAAATATTACAGACATCATCAAGTCTGAGCAAGAACTCGCTGACGCCAATCGGCAACTCAGGGAAGCGCAACGTCTCGCTAAACTTGGAAGCTGGGAATGGGATGTCGCTACTGGAACGGTTAAATGGTCTGACGAGATGTATAACATCTATGGGTATGAGGAAAAGTTTGCTGTTGATTTTGTGAAAGCCACGGAAAGAATGTCTCAGGAGGATGCAGATCGATCGAGTAAACGTACGCAGGAATATATTCAACGGGCGATCGAAAATTTTAGAAACAGAGGTGAAACGGTGTATGAAGTTCCTTCAAGTGAGATTCGTATCACACTGCCGAATGGCGAAAATAAATTGCTGCGAAACACCGGCAAAATTCAATTAACGTCTGAAGGAAAACTTCACCGCTTCCTGGGGGTTCTGCAGGATGTCACGCAGGTCCGGTCTGTTGAAGATAAATTGCGACAGATGATTAACAAGCTGAAAATAAAGAATAGCGAGTTGGAATCATTCAACTATGTTGCCAGTCATGATCTGAAAGAGCCTTTGAGAAATATTCGCAGCATGATTGATTTGATACGACTGAAAAAGAATGAAGACACCTCAGTTTATCTGACTAAGATTGATCGCGCTGCCGAAAGGATGTCGCAATTAATTGAATCAATTCTGAAACTTAGTGAGGTGTCAAATATAGAAATAGAATTTTCACAGGTGGATTTGAACAAAGTCGTTGCTCTTTGCAAAGTGGACCTCGAATCACGCATTAACGATACGGATGCAGAATTGATCGTTGAAAAACTGCCAACCGTTTCCGGCAATGAAAATCAGATCCACCAGGTCTTTTCAAATCTTCTTAGCAATTCGATCAAGTTCTGTAAGACAACGCCAAAAATTGAAGTTACTTCTGAAATGGTTCGCGGAGCTGACCTTACTAGTCTTAACTCAGCTGCAAATGCAAACAAGAATTACTGGTGCATCTCAATTAAAGACAATGGTATTGGCTTTGATCAGCAATTCAAGCAACAGATTTTTGAGCCGTTTCAGCGCCTGCATGGAAAGGCCGACTATGCAGGAACGGGAATAGGCTTGAGTATAGTAAAAAAAATCATTGAGAAGCATAACGGTTTCATTGATGCAGAGGCGCAAACTGGTAAGGGAGCTAAGTTTAGTGTCTGGCTTCCAGCTTCAGACCAGATTGAAAAATAATTAACGTAACAAACTAAGTCTGTACTTATCTTACAAAAGATCCTAACAGGGGCCAGGAAGTGATTCTTTCTACTCCAGACCGCATCGCCACTAACTGGCTCTCTCATCGCTAACGAACGAAACGTTTATTCTAAAAAGAAACGAGGTGTTGCAACTAAGGGCTCGCATCTGGAAAATTGAATTGGCAAAAGTGTCGTGTGAGCCGGGCCACGGAGCACGTGGACAAAAAGTATATCTTTTTTCATAAGCAGTATTTTGAAATTCATAAAACATTTGTGAATGCTCCAGAGGGATGTCGTGTTTTGCTCCGTGGATAGTCAAATATGAAGGCGGCGGCAGAACGATACCTTGCCTCCGGGGTTGACATCGACAATATTTTCCGAACAGACAGGGGAGATGATGAGCGAAACGAAGATGAGGATTACTATGAGTGGGACCATCTGCAAATCGAAGGATGCACAGACCCCGCAGGGGATGATGACATCGACATTGTGCTTTTCGCAAATGGAAGCATGCCGGGTGTTTCTTATGTGTGGGTGAACGAGCCGTGTGAACCTGTTCAATAGAATGTCGTTTTGCCGTTTCTGTAATTAGAATCACATGAGAAACTTTTCTGAAAGTCTTTCGAATCGGTTCATGAGGGATACTTAGCAGGCGGCCGGCAGACATTCATTTTTATAAAAAACTTTTCGAAGAAGTGGCACAAACGGCCAGTGATGATATCGGAAACATCATTCATATCATGAGCCCGTAATGAACGAGAATGTTTTTACGTCACTAATATCCATGCAAGAAATCGTGGAGACATTCTTGAGATAGCCAACTGATCTCTACCGACATCCTAAACGGTGAGTAGTATATTATTAGGGCGGCAATACGATGTATGAAAGTTATGTTGCATAGCAACCAGGCGCCCCCTAAAATGAGCTGGCAATTGAACTTCACAGTCTCTCCCGAATCTCAGATAGACGAATGGTTGGCATTTCTGTCAGTTTGAAGCTGAAAAAATTTCAGTTTAAGAAAAAAGATCGACGGTATTTTCAACTGGCACAGAGTTTGGAAAAGAGCATACGGATCGCGATCTAAAAATAAATTTTCTTTGAACTTCAATTATTTAAGAAAGGAGGATTGAGCTATGAAAAGCAAAAGCTTAATGAAAACTAATGGTACTTTATTTCCGGCCATTCCTTCCTTGTTAGATGATTTCTTTAGCAAGGATTGGCTGGACTCAACAATGGCTGATTGGAGAACATCAGGTTCCACTTTGCCAGCTGTCAATGTAAAGGAGACCAATGACGACTACATGATCGAAGTTGCCGCTCCTGGCATGAAGCGAGGCGATTTTCAAATCGTACTTGACAACGATGTTCTCACTATCTCTTCGAAACGGGAAGACAGCCATGAAGAAAAGGACGGAAATTACACACGCAGAGAGTTTAGCTATCAATCATTCCAGCGCTCGTTTTCACTTCCTCAAAACAGAGTGAAGGGCGATGAAATAACAGCTAAATATGTTGATGGCCTTCTGCGTATTAACGTTCCAAAAACAGAGGATGCCAAAGTGAAGCCGGCGAAACAAATAGCAGTTGCTTAAGTAAAAAGGCGGGACCCACCCGCCTTTTTACTTATAAGTTTCAGCAGTTGTTGGAAAGGAGAGTTTGTTATGAAACTGGCCATAGTTCTTTTCTTTTGTCTGGCTCCACTTAAGCTGGAGCCTTCTATCGATGAGCGGTTCGGAGGAAATGAAATGGTTGGGTAAATATGCCCTAATGGAACAGGCGTCACAAGATAGAAAGGGGCCCTCAAAAGTGTCTGTTTGTGCCAACGTGAAACAACTGGCCCGGGGTGTGCACTGGCAGATAGTGGAGGTCCGATAATTAAAAAGGACACTTGGATCCCCTGGGATGATAGGAAATTCCCTATGGGAATGATATGAAAGGGACGACCTTATGCCGTTTTCCCAAACAGCATTTCATGCCCTAAAGAAAAGATGGCTTGAAACGTTAGTAATCAGGCGAAGCGGCCGGAAACACGAAAACATTCCTGATAGTTACCTATTAGTTCAATAATATCAGGCTGAAAATTTTTCATATTCCGGCCGACAGCTTGACAGGCTAAAAAGCTTTAAAAGATTTCGCACAATTCTTGTTTACGGCTGAGTAAAAGTATTTAAAAAATCATTGATTGACTTTTGAAATAAGAATCTTTGCTGGCAAGCAGAGACGTTGAATCCGGCGAGACCATGTTGCTGCTGCAATTTTGAAAGGAGGAGTGTACTATGAAACTGACAAGAAGAAACAAAAAGACGAACAAGGAAACTCATAGACATGGATGGGTTGAAAATATCTTTGATTCACCTGCTATGTTCGATGATTTCTTTACACGCGATTTATTCCGGCCTTCATTTAGTAATACAGGGGTATCCACTCCATCAGTGAACATTATTGAAACAAATGATGATTTCCGGCTTGAGATGGTGGCGCCCGGTATGAAGAAGGAAAACTTTAATTTAGAACTTCAGGATTATATTTAACCATTTCTTACGATCACGAAGACAATCGTGAAGGTATAAGGAGTGATTGGAAGTATAGAACGCGTGAATATAATTACCATTCGTTTACACGAAGCTTTTCGTTGCCGGAGACCGTGGAGTCAGAAAAAATTCAGGCAAAATACGAGGACGGTATTTTGAACGTCATTATTCCTAAAAGGGAAGACGCAAAAGGTAAGCCCTCACGTCAAATTGCAATTTCGTAAGCTTGTTTGGATTAATATGTTTAACAAAACCTAGAAAGGAGGATTCACTATGAAAACTTTCGTCAGAAGTAATGGAAATTTATTTCCAGCCATTCCGTCTTTGTTGAACGACTTTTTCGCAGACGGTTGGTTTGATTCATCTCTTGCTAACTGGAAGTCATCAGGCACAACGTTGCCAGCTGTAAACGTTCGCGAAACGAATGACGACTTCAGGATAGAAGTCGCTGCTCCTGGAATGAAGCGCGATGACTTTAAAGTAGAACTGGACAACAACGCGCTTACCATTTCTTCCCAACGTGAGGATAAGCGCCAACAAGACGAGAAAGAAGGAAGCTACACGCGCAGCGAATTCAGCTACCAGTCTTTTCAACGGAGTTTTACCTTACCAGAAAATAAAGTTGAGGGTGATAAGATTGCTGCAAGGTATATTGATGGCATCCTGCACATTACTATACCAAAGAGAGAGGAAGCTAAAGTTAAACCTGCCAAACAAATCAAAGTGGCCTAATCAAAATCGGGCGGGCTTAACCCGGCTTTTTTAGATCAATGTTGGTAAAGGTTATCTATAAGGAAAAGGAGGGACTTTATGAATACGTTAATACAAACAATCAATCGGCTCAAAAATTCGTTTAGAGAGTCAAGAGATTCTTTTTTTGCGCGGACTATAGATGATATTTTGGAAAACAATTTTTTCAACTCGTTTAATGCTAATATCTGTGACGACCGTGATAGCTATCGATTGGAAATAGCGGTACCTGGAATGTCGCGTAAGGACATAACCCTGGAAGTTGATCAGTCGATCATGAGGGTATCAGCACAAAGGCAGAGAAAGAGAAAATCCTGGAATGCTGTTGAGTTCGACACCGGTCAGTTTCACCGTTCGTTCGTTATACCTGCGGATGCTGATGTAAATAAAGTCAAAGCAAAATGCCGGAATGGGATCCTTACAATCAAAATTGGTAAAGTAAAGGATCAAGGGTCGCATCGCAGGATCAAAATCCAGGATGGCACGGACAGTAAGCGGTCAGGCAGAATGGTTGAGCACGATTACTGCCAGCCCGGCAGCAGGACCACTAACACCTACTCTCGAGCCGCTCGCCATTCCTACGACAACTCCTCCAACTATACCTGAAATGATCCCCGCAAAAAGAGGAGCCCCGGATGCGAGCGCAATCCCCAGGCACAATGGTAAGGCGACAAAGAAAACAACCATGCTTGCAGGAAGATCCTGCTTTACGCTTGAAAAGTATTTTTTAAAAGTTGTGTTCATAAGGCACTTCTGTTTAGAGTAATTTTTTATCTAATAGTTACTGCTCTACTCTGTATGTTATGTTTATTTAACCCATAATCGTTCAAGCTGAAGTTCGGGTATTAATGTTGCTGCGTCCGCGTATACGGCATAAGGGTAAATGAGAACCCCTTTGCTCCGCAATTTGTTTCAAGGCATAGAGTATATCATTATCTCCCGGATACGACATACGTTCAAACCGATAATAATTAAACATCTGCATGGTTGCATTAAATCCGTGTCCACCAAACCATCCGAATAAATTTTGCAAACCATGGGCAAGCATAACCGCGCCTAAGGTAACCCGGATCAACAAAGCACTGACGTTACTTGAATCTGTTGCAAATAATTTTTGAACTACATTCATATAACCTCCTTTTCTAAAATGTTTTACATAACGTTTACTGTCAAAAAATTTGCTATCAAAAAAATACCAGCCACTCACAGCGCCGATGGAATTTTGGAATCTAAAAAATTTTCAGAGGCGACATCATGACATTTTAAGCGCTGACTGCAATAGCATCCGAAAAAAATGTCAGTAACAGAATGGCACAAAGCCTTTGCTCAGGGTTGGTGTGCCGTTTGATATTGCCAAAGCGTTCAATGGCTGCAGTCAAGCAGCAGAAGTTTGAAGAAGGTCAAACTTCATGTGTTAGCTCATTTTTTATTTAGACAATGAAACAACTAACTAAAGAAGGAGGTAATTATGAAACGTACCGTGTTAGCAATTGTATTATCAGTTGTTGTAGGAAGTGCCACAATTGTCGGTATCGTGGAACTCATCGAGAAAGATAAAACTGTAAAAGTAGAGTATGTAAGCTCGACACCAGTAAGAAACATTTCATGAAGGCAAGTGCCGCAGGAAACGCTGCACCCATGGATTTTACTGCTGTTGCAGAAAAAGTAACGCCTTCCGTTGTACATATTAAGTCTGAATCAACCTTTAGCAGGCCTCAGCGAACATTCGAACACAAGCAGCTGCCGGATCCATTTAGAGATTTCTTCAATGACGATATGCTCGACAATTTTTTTGGTCCGAGATTCTGGCACCAACGTCCTGGAGGCAATGACGGGTCTATGCTTCGTATCGGCACCGGATCAGGAGTTATCATCAGCGAGGACGGTTACATTGTAACAAACAACCACGTAATCGATCAGGCCGATAACATTGAAATCACACTTGACGACAACCGTGTGTCCAAGGCTGATGTTGTAGGAACAGATCCTGTTACCGATTTGGCTTTGCTGAAAATAAACGCGAGACACTTAAATACTTTGCCATTGGTAGATTCAGACAGCGCAAAAGTGGGTGAATGGGTTCATGCTGTTGGTAATCCGTTCAACCTTAATGAGAAAACCTCGAATCCTTTACGAATTCGAGGTTTTAGATCTGTTTGATTGATACTCAGCAGAGGAGGAGGGAGTCTGAACTCTTCGCCTACTCGCTGGATATCAATTTTTTGTAACCGATGTTTATTCTCTTTCCCGAATTCCCACCTTTACAAATAGATTCGTTTAGTTCAATTAGTAGTGTGGGAGTAAGTTACGGAATCGAGTGAAAACTACATAAAAATATGCATCCAAGATTAAATAGGATTCAACCCTAACTCTTTCAAAAACTTATTATGTTCGTCAGTATGCTTCTTTATCCTTTCGTTTATTGAGGTCAAGTTCCTATTAACTTCCTTAAGATCTATTTGCACTTCGTCTTTCGATGTGCTGATGTAACGCGAAATATTCAGGTTATAGCCATTCTTTTCGATTTCATCCATTGGAACCCTTCGTGCATATCTTTCAATCTGCTCTGGTCTGAACTGATAAGTTTGGACAATTTTTTCAATGTGTTCCTCTTCTAAGGAGTTTTGTCTTTTCCCTGGTTTGTACGTCTCGCTGGCATTTATAAAAAGTACATCATCTTCCTTTTTACATTTTTTTAGAACCAAAATACAGACCGGAATACCTGTAGAGTAGAACAGGTTGGAAGGCAATCCGATAACAGTATCAATGTTATTATCTTTTAACAACTTCGTGCGGATACGCTCTTCTGCACCGCCACGGAATAAAACCCCGTGTGGCAAAATGATCGCCATCGTTCCGCTGTCACTTAAAAAATGGAAACCGTGTAATAAGAACGCGAAGTCCGCTGCAGATTTCGGAGCTAATCCGTAATTCTTAAAGCGAAAATCTTCTGCTAATGCATCGGTTATATCCCAACGCAAACTAAAAGGCGGGTTGGCAACAATGGCATCGAACTTCGCTTTTTTGCTAGGGTTCATTTCGTTGAGTAAGGGCCATTGATTCTCCAAAGTGTCTCCATGAAAAATCTCGAACTCTGTATCCTTCATGCCGTGTAACAACATGTTCATTCGGGCAAGGTTGTAGGTGGTTACGTTTTTTTCTTGTCCGTAAATCTTCCCAATAGTACCACGCTTCTCCTTCAGCTTGGTTCGCACGTTTAGAAGTAATGAACCCGAGCCGCACGCAAAATCAAGTACTTTATTGAGTTTAGGTTTGGGGCCAGTTCTTGGGTCTTGCGAATCGAGAATAACAATGCGAGAAAGAATAGTTGAAATTTGTTGAGGCGTATAAAACTCCCCTGCTTTTTTGCCCGAGCCTGCTGCAAATTGTCCGATCAAATATTCGTAAGCATCGCCAAGTGTGTCGGTATCCGTTGAGAAATCAGCAATGCCTTCTGCTATTTTGGTTATTACTTTACAGAGCTTAGTATTCCTTTCTTTGGGTGTTTTGCCTAGGCGCTCAGAATTGAGATTAATTTCAGAGAATAAGCCTTGGAAGGAATTGTCGAAAGATTTGTTCTCTATATATCGGAAACCATCGTGCAACGTTTCTAATAATTCAGCGTTCTGAGTACGGGCCAGTTCTGTGATATTGCTCCATAAATATTTGGGCAGGATGACATAATGCACCTTTTTGCGCATTTGTTCCTCAAACTCTTTAATCTCTCCTTTGTTCTTCTTGTACCAAATTTCCAATGGTGGTGGCACCACAAAGTCTGCTCTTAAATCCTTAGAAGGACTTTTGGGATAATCTTTTCCTAATTCCCTTTTTGCAGCTTCTTCGTAGTTGAATGACAAGTAACGAAGAAACAAAAACGAAAGCATGTAGTCGCGAAAATCATCTGCATTCATAGCACCTCTTAGATCATTGGCTATGTCCCAGAGTGTATCGCCTAGTTTTTTGTTGGATTCTTTTTGTGTCATTCTGCAGCAGTTTTCGTTGGACTTTCCTCCTTGAATATTTCTGGAAGATCGAATTTGTACTTTGTGGTAAAGTCTTTCAAAATTCTTTTGAACAATTCTTTATTATCATCAGCCATTTCTACCGGGTCGAAAATTGAATACTTCCCGTGACTGAACAATTGCAATGCGCGTTCAAAAAGAACTTCATCTTCTTCCTTTAAGCTTCCGATACACTTATCAATTTTATCGTATCCGAAGAATGTTGCGGTTTTTTCCAGAATGCTCCTTAACGCATTAAAATGATAAGTGTAGATTTTATTTGAATGAGCAACTTTCTCAAGTTCACTGAGGGTTGCTATGTGATGAAAGAAAGGTGTGTCGCTTGTGTCTTGTAGGGCATAACCATCGGATCCCTTATTGTGCAGGAAGTAGCGTTTATTCTTCTTCTTTCTGCCAAATTCATTGTAAAGCACATTAAAGAACAAACTGTGATGTGTTGATATGACTGTTTTTATTTCGTTGCCTTCGGTTGTTAGTAAATTGCATAAATCGCACGCCACGGCAATCGCGTTATTTTCATCAAGAGAAGATATGGGGTCATCAATGTAAATGTATTTCACCCAATTGTAAGCTGGATCTTTGTCTATAGCTAACTGACAAATAGCTAGGAAGAAACACCAGATAAACAAAGTTTCTTCGCCTCGGGATATCTTGATGTTGCGTATAGTTTGTTCATTACCATCAACAACAATGCTTCTTGAAAAAGAAACAGTGGATGCATCATAGTCGATATCAAACTTTAGATCTACATAATTGTTAAAGAAAGATTCAATCTTTACATCTAAATCCAATTCGTGAAGGCCTTTGAAAAAAGCTGAATCCGAATTGACTTTTAGAATCCTGTTGGTGTCATTTTCCAGATCATTATTCCAGGAAAACAGATCTTCGGTAAACGCATTGAAATATAAAGTATCGCGACTTCTCACCTTACCATCGCCATCAAATACTTTCCCTGCCTGTTTAAACTCCATCGAAAGCCTGGTCTTGCCTGTTCTGTTATGAGCGAAGAACAACACCAGATCTTTCATTGAACGATTGTCACCCGTCAAGTCTTTTCGGAAATGTTGAGCGACATCTGCTAGCGTAGTGAAGTTTGTGATTGTGCTCATTTCCTAATCATTCATCGTTGGAAACAAGCCCTGCATCAGGCCTTTTTTATGTAGCTTCAATTGGTCTATTTTCTGCGTTTCTGCTGCTATAAGTTCATGTATAGATGATAGACAGGAAGCGATTTTTTGTTGTTCTTTCTTGTTTGAAGGCACTTTCAGAGGTAATTTTTTTAAACCATCGGTATCTAGCTTTCCTGCGCCAATGCCCGTTGACGTGACTGAGTCCAAAAGCGCTGATTCTTTAGAAATTAATAAATAAAGAAAAAAGAATGTATCGATTTCCTTTTTAAGTTCTAATGCTTTTACATCTTGATTGAATGACACATCCCGTCCGGCAACGCAAATTGGGATACGTTTAAATAGCATACTTCCCCTTACCAATATCAGTAGATTTCCTTTTTTTGTTAAACTCGCCCCATCCCGAATTGCTAAATCGGAGATTTTTAAGTCTGATTTTTCAGCTACTAGGTCGTACATCGAAGACGCACTGATCCAAGGTATATTTCCATTCCAATACTCTTCAATTTCTTTGGAAGGAGTTCCCCCTGAAGTGAATTTCACTGCGTCATCTAAGACCAACTCTAACCACACTTTATCCTTCTCAAACTCTTTAAACCGATACTTTGGTACCTTCTCACCTTCTTGCGGGAAAAGGTTTTGCATCAAGCCTTTTTTGTGTTCTTTTAGTAGCACTAACTTTTGGCTGTGGGCTCCAATGACTTCATCTAAGGACGATAGGCCGAAGGCGATTGTCTGTTGTTCTTTTGGATTTTTAGGAATTACAATAGAAAAATCCTGGAGTATAGGCAATCGTAACGAGAGCACTGTCGATTGAACTGCCTTTTTTGACAATAAGGCACTCCTATGCAACATTGAATAGTACACAAATTGCCCATTACAAGTAAAATCTTTTAAGGCATATGCTCTTTGGTGAAGATTGAATTTTCCTTTGTAGTATTTTGGAATAAAGCGCATTCCCTCTCCCGGAATTATCACTGTCTCACAATCAAAAATAAAGTCGTTCGAAGCCTTTATAACTTCTGAACGGTCAAATAAAGGATATATACCATTTTCAACGTGATCTTGTGCATTTGCCTTTCCGTTTGTAATGTCACACACTTCGCCAAGTGTTTTCTCGTTCCATTCGCCATCTTTTGCAAACTCAGGAAAGCGCAATTCAGGTACTAACTCACTTTTCTTCTTACTCATAAGCTGCTAACCCTGATATTTCACGTCCTTGTGCTAATTTTTTTAACTGTGGCACTAAGTCTGCCATCAATGCCAATTCTTTTACTCTGCGTTCTTTCCAACTCAATTCGAAAGGTTCCAGCAAGTCGGTGAGTTCTTCACCATCAAAAATCATTCGGCTCATGATCTTGTCAACAAAACTTTTTAAAGCTGCTGTTGGCAATCCGTTCTTATGAGCAATGTCAGCAAGCTCTTTGTTGTATTTATCGTCTTTAAAGCTTTCAAAATTCTTTTTCAGTTCATCTACAGTCTGACCCACTGTCCAATCAACTTGCTTGATGAATTCGGTGAGGTCTTCTTCCTCATCGATAAAATTTGAATTTGACTTCAACAAACTGATCACTTCTGCTGGCGTCATCTTTTGCTTGCTTGGCTTTCTACCGAGGTTCTCCGCTACAAGCTTCATGATAAAGTCATAGTCAATCACCGCTGAAGCAAACAATACAAACTCAAAATCCAGTTGTTGTATTTCAGGCGGTGCTTGATCACCTTCCTGTTGCTGAATGTTTCTTAGTCGTTTGGCGGTTTCTATATATGAACTCCGAAGCTCCTGAAAGGTCTCCTTTGGCAATATGGCGTCAATTTTTGCTTTTTGCTCTTCGTCTAAATCAGTGAACTGATCTAACTGCGTTTTAAATCTTTGCACCTCTTTAAAGTTTTTTACAAACGCAATCCGAGCTGCATCGCCTTTCAGATTGTACACTTCTTGTGGATCGTTTACCAAATTCTGCTGCTGCATAAATTCGCCTAGCTTTTCAACGGCTTTCTTGAACTTATCAATCATTACAGGTGCCGGATCTACCAACCAAATCTCTTTGGATCGCCCGTTATCTTCACCAGAGAATGTTGCAATAGCCTGGTTCACGGCTTCTTCCTGCGAGCGGAAATCTAAGATATTACCATAAGGTTTTGTATCATTCAGCACGCGGTTCGTTCTTGAGAATGCCTGAATCAACCCGTGATATTTCAAATTTTTGTCGACATACAACGTGTTCAGGTATTTGCTATCAAAACCGGTTAGCAACATATCCACTACAATGGTAATGTCGATCTTCTCTTTATGCGGAAGTTCTTTATTAGTCCACTTCTGGTCTTTAATTCTTTTCTGCACATCCTGGTAATACAAATCGAATTCGTTGATGGTATGATTGGTGCCGTATTGCTGATTAAAATTTGCAATAATTTCGATCAATGCTTTCTTCTTTCCTTCAGGGTCTTGCTGGTTATCTTCTTTCTCTTGCGTTAGGTCTTCTTGTAGTTGTTTTATATCTGCCGCATTCTTCTGGCTTTGCTGATCGCCCTCTTTGGCAATAAGCTGCGCAGGAGGGGAAAACACACAAGCAATATTCAAAGGAATATAATCAGGGTTTTCAAGTTGTTTCTTCTTCTGTGCTTCGTTGAAAAGCTTAAAATATTCAATAGCATTGTTGATGGATGCGGTTGCCAACAGCGCATTAAATTTCCGTTGATTGGTGGCGGCATCATGCTTTTCGAGAATTGCATCTACCACCGCCTGTTGTGTTATTGATTCTCCCGGCCTAGGTTTTTTGTCACCTTTTCCTTTATAATAGTCGATGTGAAACCGCAATACATTTTTGTCATCAATGGCGTGCGTTATGGTGTATTTATGTAACTCGTGTTCAAAAATATCTTTTGTCTCTTTGTACTTAGCTTCTTCACCTGCCCGCACCACGTAGGCAGCATTTTTTTCAAAAATGGGTGTACCGGTAAAACCAAACAATTGAGCATTCGGGAAAAACTCTTTGATGGCTTTATGATTGTCGCCAAACTGCGAACGGTGACATTCATCAAAGATGAACACTATTCGCTTTTTACTCAGCGGTTGCAAGCGTTCCTTATAGTTCTTCTTGTAACTGCCATCTAAAGCCAAGCCTAATTTTTGGATGGTAGTTACAATTACTTTGTCGGCATAATCGGTGGAAAGTAATCGCCTCACCAACGTTTCAGTATCAGTATTCGCTTCAACACTTCCCTCCTGAAATTTATTGAACTCTTCACGGGTCTGTCTGTCCAGATCTTTACGGTCAACCACAAATAAACATTTTTCGATATCCGGATTGTCTTTAAGTAAAGTTGACGCTTTAAAAGAAGTAAGTGTTTTGCCGCTTCCTGTAGTATGCCAGATGTATCCGTTACCGCGACTGTCTTTAATGCAATCTACAATGGCTTTAACTGCATATATCTGATATGGTCGCATGACGAGCAATTTCTGCTCACTTTCTACCAGCACCATATACTTGCTGATCATTTCACCAAGGGTACACTTAGCCAAAAATCTATCAGTAAAATCGTGCAGGTTGTTAATCTTCTTGTTGTCAATATCTGCTAATTCATACACCGGCAAAAATTGCTCATCAGCATTAAAAGCGAAATGTTGATTTTTATTATTAGCGAAATACAGTGTGCGGTTCACATTGCTCACAATGAACAACTGCATGAAGCAAAGTAGGGAATTGCCATAACCACTGCCGAGCTCATTCTTATAATCCACGATTTGCTGCATCGCCTTGCGGTGAGAAATATCTCCCCTTTTCAATTCGATTTGTACGACAGGCAGGCCGTTGATTAGCAAAATAATATCATAACGTTGGTGGCTGTTCTCGGTATTAATCTTTAACTGACTCACCACTTCAAAGTCGTTCTTACACCAGTCTTTGTTGTTTACTAAGGTGTAATGGAGAGGCGTTCCATCTTCACGTAGGAATAATTGTTTTTCGCGTAACAGTTTAGAAGCAACAAAAACGTCCGGACTAATTATTTCCTCTCGAATCTTTAAAAATTCATTCTCAGATAGTCGCACGCGATTGAGTGCCTCAAACTTAGTCTTGAAGTTCTGCTCAAGCGTCTTTCTATCAACTATGTCAGGTCGATGGATATACTTAAGCTCCGTCAGGTGCTTGATCAGGCTACTTTCTATTGCGCTTTCTTTGCTCATTCTGATTCTTTCAATAGGTCCTTAGCATTAACATCCAAGATTTTTGCGATTCTATATAAATCTTCAATACTCGGTTGCCTCACATTCCTTGTGTACTCGTTAATCGTGTTGTAGCTTTTGTCGAGCTGTTTTGCAAGCCAGGTTTGTGTTATGCCTTTCTCTTTCAGAACTTCCTTAATTCGGTTCATTTGGAGGCCAAATTATATTTTAAAGCGTTAAATATAGGAAAAATACCCTATTGGGCAGTGTAAATGTTCATTGCCTGATTGTGATTTAACAAGTTAAAAATCTGGTTTAGGGTGCCATAGGCCGCGGTAGATTTGAAATCCCTTTGACCTATATTTTAAAGAAATGTGTAAGCAGGGAGTTAGCGCGAAATTCGTTTCCTCCTTTTCTTGAGTAGATTCTTGTCGATAGGGTCCCCAGAAGATTTTTCTGCCTTCATTAAGTCTGAAAGATCATTGATAATGCCCTTCAGGAGAAATCTATCCGAACGATTATGATCTCCTCCGTTAGACAGTTCTAACGCTCGGTCAATCGGTTCAGGGCTTTCCTTTTCACCAGCAATCCTATGGTCGAACCTTTTAGTCAAAGCCTGGCCACTGTAAGCTTTCCCGAGATCACTTCCATTGAAAACGGCTCCACTTTTATTCTCAATGAAAGTCAATCCGTAGACTCGACCTTCTTTGTCTTGACGGAACATGGCATTGATTCCATGCGAAGTCATGTAGGCGCAGAAGCTCGTGCGTGCATCGCGGTCATGCCCACGGAAGAACGAGTCAACAATGTTAATCAAGCGTTCCTTTCCAACTTGCTTCAAAGTTGAGCGCTGTTGAAATTGTCCTTCAAGGTTCCTGAGCGTAGGTTTAGAGTTAAGGGCACTCGCTTTGATCGGCACACCAATCTTGTTGCCTTTTGCATCGAGCATGGAGTAGAGCAATCCATTTTTCTTGAACATCACCATTCCTTCTTTGCCTCGATCCGCCATCACATTGTATTGCCGAAGTACCGCATTGAATTCTGTCAACGAAGAAACTTGTAATGCCTTATCACCTCGCCAACAATTTTGTCAATGGCTTTCTTTGTTTCCGATTTTCCATAAACAGCCTTATTTAAACTCGCATTAAGGCATTGCTTCGGTGTTAATCCAGCTTTCACAAGTCCATATTTTTCTTCAATCTCCTTTCGCGCAATCTCCGATTGGTTCTTACCAAGATTGTGAATTGAGATCCGCTTACCGTCTTCCTGGATGTTAGTCGTCACGATGTGCATGTGTGGGTGTGCTGCATCATTATGCTGGTAGACCAAATAAGGCTGATCACCAAAACCAATCTTGTCCATGTAGTCTTCCGCAATCTCATTCAGCTTGTTTTGGTTCAGCTTTTCACTCACATCAAAGTTCAGGGAGATGTGAACGCAGTTGGTTTTAGCCCGCGCGTTCTTTTCAATCAGCTGCTCAAACCTGGCAAGCTTGTCGAAGAACGTCAACTGCTGAGGCTCTCCAACAAAGTTGGCTGCACCTATGCACTCGGCTACACCTTCCTTTACTTTATTTTTCGTTGTAGTTGAGCGCGCCTTTAATCTTCTTTCCGCTTCTTACTTTGCAGACCATTTCAATGACATTTCACTCACCTGTTTCCAAACTTCACTAACCTTGTCCATCATCTGCCGATATAGTTCAGCCACTTTCAACATGCTGTCAATTTTTTGTTCATCCGAATCTATTGTGTGACATATTTCTGTCAGCTGATTTATGTTCACTCCGATTGCATTGACCTCTTTCCGAATCTTAATCAATGCTGCGGTCGGTTCTTCCATAGAGATGTCTTTAACAAAGAAAGTAACCTTCTCATTCGTTACGATTTTTCGCACCAGCTCACCAACCGTTGAGGCATTGCTTTGCTGCACCTGTGATTTCAGTTTGTTATATGCTGTAACTGGTAAATAACATTGTCCAGTTTTTGGCAAATAAGAGTGTACAGAAAATGGCAACAAGAGTGTCCAGGTAGTGGAGATTTGCTGGTTTAAACCAGCGAGTCAAAATGAATGCACACTTAGCCAAATGGATCATGTATCATGAAGTACACCGAATGCACCGTGAGGGGTATTCAATCTCAAAAATCAACGATTTACTCGGGCTTCACCGGAATACTATCCGTAAGTACCTCTCGATGCGCGAAGCGGATTACGAGGCCCTGCTTATCAGACAAGGCGAACGGAGGAAGGAACTGGATTCGTATGAGGAATTCGTCAGAGAACGTCTTCGCCTGTTTCCGGAAACATCGTCCGCACAGATGCACGACTGGCTGAAAGAACATCACAGTTTATTCCCGAAGGTAAATCCGAAAACCATTTTCAACTTTGTTCATTGGATCCGGGATAAATACAATATCCCGAAACTGTCAGTAAAACGTCAGCACCAGGTAGTAGAAGAGTTACCCTACGGCAAACAAGCTCAGGTTGATTTCGGTCAATATAACATGCGCACTTCTGCAGGGAAACGTGTAAAGGTATTCTTCTTCACATTCGTGCTGTCACGCTCGCGTTATAAATACCTGTGGTTCACAGACCGCTATTTTACAACCGAGCTGGCTATACAAGCTCACGAGCTGGCCTTCAGCTATATCCGAGGAGTACCCGATGAAGTCGTTTACGATCAGGATAAAGTTTTCATCGTTACCGAAAACAGCGGAGATATCATTCTTACCAATTTGTTTCGAAGCTACATTCGCACCAAGTCATTCACGTTGCACTTCTGCCGTAAGTCTGATCCTCAGAGTAAAGGTAAGATTGAAAATGTGGTGAAGTATGTGAAGCAGAACTTTCTTTACAACCGAACCTACTACAACATTGAAACGCTGAATGATGAAGCCCTGGGATGGTTGGGCCGAACAGCCAATATGGTTCCTCATAACTTCACCCAGAAAACACCACATAGCGAGTGGATCGTTGAACAGCCCTTCTTGGGTGACCATACGCCTGGGGTCACCAAACAGGAAGCAGTGTTGTATACTGTCGGGAAAGACAACACCATTTCATTTAAAAGTAACCTCTACTCTCTACCACTGGGGACATACGCTGGAAGAGGAACACAAGTAGCCGTCAGGATAGAGAATGAGGCGTTGCAAATATCAACACCTGCCGGAGAGGTAATATGCAGTCATAGAATGGCGTTGGGCAGAGGACTTAAAATTATCAACACCGATCATACACGTGATAAGAAAAGCGCCATTGAAGAGCTGATCGAAAGCATATCAACACTTACACCAGTGCCTGAAATGGCTAAAGAATGGCTCAGGACAATTTATGCCGCAAAGCCACGCTACGTAAGAGATCAGCTGCTGTTGATCAGAAAAAGTATTGAAACAAACGATAGTGACTTGATCAGTAAAACCATCCAGTATTGCCTTGCCAATAAAATTGCAAGCGCTGTCGATTTTCAGGCCATCATAAAACAACATCATCGTACAACGGCAAATCATGATCAGAAAGTGATACCCCTTAACCCACTCTCTGGCAATCACCTGCAACATGCAATGACTCAACCTCAGAGGAGTTCGATAACTGACTATCAGGAGATCATCAAAAAAACATCGCAGTAAAAAGGTTCACGTCCCGGTAAAAGGGAAAAGCAAAACAGGAAGATCGTAAAGTTCCTGATAACCAGGATGCTTTTCGCTTTTATCGGGATGATACAAGCCAACTGCACATGATCAGCAGAATGTAGCGCTGAGCATGGCGCGTTAAGTGAACGCAAACCAAAAACTTTAAACAATATAACTATGGATCAAAAACAACAAATCAAAAACTACTGCCATCAATTTAAAATCACTGGCATCAACGCCAGCATCGATCAGCTTATTGCTAAGGCAACTCAACACAGCCACTCTTATCAGGATTTTATCATCAGCCTTTTCGAAGCTGAAGCGCAGCACCGACAACAAAATGAATTTAAACGCAGATTAAAGGCCGCACAGCTTCCGCTCAACAGTAACCTGGATGCTTATAATCATGCCGTGGATAACGGCTTAAGCAGAAGTCAGTTCAATCAACTCCGCGAACTTGCCTGGGTAGATCAGATATATAACCTCATGCTGATGGGGCCGTCTGGAACTGGTAAAACGTTTTTGGCCGCAGGCCTATGTGCCGATGCAATCAACAAGGGCTTCAAAGCTTACTTCAGAACCATGGAAGAAATCGTTAATATGCTTAAGCTCAAAGATGTTACACGCACTGCTGCCAACGAACATAAAAGACTCTCAAAAGCTAACCTTATTGTAATTGATGATATCATGCTATTCCCGATAGAGAAAAATCTGGCTGTAAGCTTCTTTAACTTTGTAAATCAGATCTATGAGAACACCTCCTTCGTGATCACCACCAACAAAATGCCAGCGGAGTGGGCAAGGATGCTCGATGATGAAGTACTTGCTACTGCGCTGCTGGACCGACTGTTGTTCAGATGTGAGGTAGTTAATCTGTCGGGGAAAAGTTATCGACTCAACCACCGTAAAACCATTTTTGAATCTGTTAATTAATCCCTTCCTTTAAACCTCCAAACTGGACAACATAGTTGCCAAAAACTGGACAATCCTAATTGCCAAAAATTGCACATTGTTGTTTACCGATTACAACTGAATTTGAATATCCATTGTACATCTCATTCCTTCAGGCAAAAGAACTTGGAGGTTTTATCAAAAAAGGATCCAAAAGCATCGAGGTTATCTACTGGAAAACTTTGGAATTCGAAAATGAAGACAAAATCAAAAAAATTCCTTTCCTCCGATACTACAATGTCTTCAATATCGAATGTGTTGAAGGTGTCAAATTTAATCTACCAACAAAGTACGTCAATGGCCCTGGTCGTTACTTCAACTTGCGGTCAGGGCCTTTTTCAAAGAAGGTCGATATGAGTTTGAAGGATCATTTAAAAGAATTTGCAAAAGACTGCTTGTTATTTCAAAGTCCAGAGGCAATCAATTGGTTGTATGGCGTTGCAGCGTGGTCATCGTTTGGATTACTGATTCATGCATTGACAAGTCTTGCACAAAGCTTTGGGACTACCTAGCTCATTTTACCTTAGTACGTTTCGGCTTTTCCAGTTCAACCTCATTTGTGCTCTTATCAACACGAAGTCCCTGAAAGACCGGGTGCCTGATACTTCCATCATCTGTAATTTCCGTGAATTTTACATTACACACCAGAACAGGATCGACCCATGTGATGTCTGGTGTTTCCTTGATCGGAATGTCTAGAGGCGATGTCTTTCGAGTAATCTTTTTAAGTTTCGTATGAAGCTCTTTAAGACTTTTGTCCGTAAACCCGGTCCCGACATTTCCGATTGAAACGAGTTTGCCCTTGTTTCTTACCGCAAGTAGAAGTGATCCAAATGAACTTCTAGATCCTTTTGGCTCAGTGAACCCAACAATAATCGCTTCTTGCGTTTGAACGTTCTTAATCTTCAGCCAGTCATTTGTTCTTTTTCCAATGTAGTATTTGCTGGACTTTCGTTTGGCAATCATTCCTTCGAATCCCATTTTCTGCATTTCCTCGAAAAGCATTTTTCCATCGCCATCTACATGGTCACAATATTTTATGATATCAGAGTCAGGAAGGATATTCCGTAGTTTTTCTTTGCGTGCAATTACGTCAAGATTAGTAAGAGACTTGCCATCAAGTTCGATGATGTCAAACACAAAGTATTGAATTTGGTATTTGTCTTTGTTCTGGTAATTCTGCAGTTTTTGAAAGTTTGGCTTTCCCTTTTCATCAAAGACTACGATCTCGCCATCAACGATCATATTCTTTTTAATAGACTTCAAAGCACCAAATACTTTAGGATAGGCTTTGTCGAACGTTAACCCATTGCGTGAGTATAGCTTGTTACCAGACTTGTTTACCTCAGCGATGGCTCTGTATCCATCCCATTTTATCTCAAATATCCAGTCGTCACTATCGAACGCAGGTTGATCTGTTAGCTGGGCTTTCATTGGCTCAACAAAAGAGGAAAGTTTGCGGCCGCCTTCTATTCGAACGTACTTCATATCTTAAAATAACAAAAAACCCGGCTTGAACCGGGTATATTTTTGAAACAGACTGTTGCCTATTTTCCTCCGAACTTCTTAGCAGGAGTCTTGCGCTTGGGTTCATATTTTACCTCATGCTCCTGCGATTTATTCACGTAGCTGCGGTCCTTCGGACCCGGCTTCTTTCCATCTTTCTTTTCCATAGCGTTAAAGTTTTCACATATAGTTTAAATTTTCATACCAGAATCGTTCGGCACATCATTTGGATAAATTTAACCACCATGAGACCAGCGGTAAAGCATACTAACCAGACAGAGCAGCCAACGGCAATTAAGCCGATGTTGGCGACCTTGGTTAAACAGTCGTTTAGCGATGAGGATTACGTTTTTGAAGTAAAGTGGGACGGCTACAGAATAATAGCAATAGCCAAAGATGGCAAGGTCAAACTTCAATCCAGAGGCGGAGAAGATTATACTAAGAAGTATCCATCAATTGCAAAAGCAGTGAAGTCGCTAAACGTTGACTGCATATTAGATGGCGAGGTAGTATATATAAACTCCGAAGGCAAGCCCGACTTTGATGCGTTGCAAAGAGTAAATGGCCAAAAAGCACCGGTTGTCTATTATGCGTTCGATCTTCTTTGGCTCGAAGAGGAAAGTATCATGCACGAGAAATTGCTTGAAAGAAAGGAACGTTTGAAAGCGTTGATCGAAGGCGCAAATGAAATTAAGTACAGCGATCATTTTGAGGACGGTAACGTACTTTTTCACCAAATTCAAAACATAGGCTTGGAAGGAATCGTTGCGAAAAGAAAAGACAGTCAATATATCCGTGACGACAGAAGTAAGAAGTGGCTAAAAATTACAACAGAGCATAAACAGGAGTTCGTGATTGGCGGATGGGTTGAGTCTGAAAAACGAAACACCTTTAGAACATTACTTTTTGGCAGCTACGAAAATGGCAAATTGAAATGGAAGGGCCATGCTGGAGGTGGTTATAAAGACAAAGAAATGCCTGTAATCTTGAACCGGTTGAAGGAAATTGAAATTGATGAAAATCCATTTGATACCGATGTCGAATACAGTGAAGGAAAACCACATTGGGTAAAACCGGAGCTAGTGGCCAACATTAAGTTCGCAACGACAACGAGGTCCGGAAAGATCAGGAAGCCCGCAATATTTCTTGGCTTTCGTGAAGATAAGACGGCCAGTCAGGTGCAAACTGAAGTCGCTAAGGAATCCCCAAAGAATCGCATCCTTAAACCTTCTACAAAAAAGACCAGTGCAGTAGCCTATGGCAATAACGCAATTGCAAAAAGGACGCTCCCAACAACCCGAGACAGCAACTGGCCGGAAGCTGAACGCGAACCTATAAGAAATCAGGAAGAGTTCGAAATTGATTCTTGCCATGTAACCTTATATAATGTTGATCGTGAGTTGTGGAAAGGCGTTACAAAAGGCCATCTCATTCAGTATTACAATAGCATTTCAAAGCATATACTTCCACATATCCAGCACCGTGCGTTGTCACTGCATTTAAAGCTGAAAGGGCCAAACGCGGAGGGCAAATATATTAAAGACATGGAAGGACGTGAGCCTGATTGCGCAGAGATCTTTACGACTCCACGTAAGCATCGTAAAACTGGCAAGCGCGATATTATTGATTATCTGGTGTGCAACAACACCGCCACTCTGCTATACATTGTCAACCTTGGATGCATCGATTTAAATCCGTGGACATCGACTACAACCAATTCTTTGCGACCAGACTTTATCATTATTGATTTAGATCCGAGCGATGGTGATTTTAAAAAAGCGATTGATGCTGCACGAGCTGCAAAGAATTTCTTCGATGACCATCAATTAAAAGCATACGTCAAAACAAGCGGAAAGACTGGTATTCATTTATTTTTGCCATGCACTGCATATAGCTTTCCGCAAGCGCGCAGTATCGCTGAGAATATATGTACTGGCATCAATGAGCTTGTGCCATCGATAACAACAACAGAAGTTACAGTAGCAGATCGCGGTACCAGGCTTTATCTTGATCCTAATCAAAACGATTACGCAGACACCGTGGCATCCGCTTATTCAGTAAGGCCATACAAGCATCCAAATGTGTCAACGCCACTTGAATGGAAAGAAGTAAAGGATTCGTTGTTGCCGAATCAATTCACAATGAATAATATCTTGCAACGGCTTGAAAAGAAAGGCGATTTGTTCTTGCCTACACTAGATCCAAAAATCGGACTTAAAAATAATGGGGCTCTTAAAAAGTTTTTATGACTATCGCAATAACAGACGTTGGCAACATCCTGAATGAGATCAACAAAGCTGAAATTCCTTTTAGATTTGAAAATCTTGTTGCAATAGGTTTTCGTTGGGCTGTGGTTGGTCACGATGCGCCAGAACCCGGGCAAATGAATCTTTACCGCGTTGAGATTGACGATGGAATACAAGGCACACTTGAGTACCTGGATAAAGTCCCCGACAAACTCAGATTTTTCGGATTTAAACAGGAACACTTTTCGGTTGAAAATGCAAATGAGCAATTAAAGAGCCTTCACATCATGCAAAAAGATTGGCTTGAACGAGGAGAAGCCGATGACATTATTACAGCGATTACAGAATTGAGTGAGGCCTTGTGTAAACATTATCCTGAATCTGATTTCACCACATGGTTTCAGGAGAATTTGCGGAAAGGACAGTCTCGGCCTGCTTAGTCCCTTACGCCATTGCTAATTCACTCTTCACCCCATGCGCAGCAATCATTTTCAATTCCTGATCTTCAACTTTACTCACTTCTGCCGAGGCATTAAGGGACTCTTTAAAAACTGCAATTGCTTTTTTCTTATCACCCTGCTGTAAAAATTCATTGGCCTGTTGAATTGAGTCATTGTAATTAAAAGGCGCGAGTACGTCAGGGACATTAAGGTTAATTCCCCGTGTTGTCAACATCTTAGTGATAGTGTAAGCCCTCATGGAAGGATCTTGATACGGCTTGCACAAATCCATGATATCATCTTTTTTAAGATCACGGTTAAGCCATAGGCGAGACCAGTGTAGCAACTGAAGATGAAAATGTCACGGACGATATTAAGTCTCTCACTTGGAAAATCTTTTCCAAGCACCATTGCAATTTCATGTTCAGTCAAGATTTCCCGGATTACTTCTTTCTTATGCATCTTGTAGCCGTAGAATGGATCTCGTTGAAGCCATCCATTTTTTACACAGATGTTAACGATCTTCTTAACATTGGATATGTACTTAATGGAGGTGTTATGACAGCACTTTCGAACAGTCTTTAGATAGAATTCCATGTCAGCCACAAACTCATAGTTGAGTTTGTTGACGTCAATATCGTCACCCCCGAATTTCCATTTAATGAAATCTTTCGTATGTGACTTAGCTGTTTCGTAACGCTCCATCGTGCCCGGAGCAAAGTCGATGTCTACGAGCTCACGCATTTGATTGTTGTGATACTCGAACGCTTCGAGAAGCATTTTTGAATTACGATTCTTGCCCGTGATGATCTCACGGATCGTGTCGGTAGAAACAATTTCTCCATCGTCAACAAGTTTGCGTTGCGCTTCGTAGACTTTTGTCTTAAGCGTATCAAGGAAAGCATTTAACTCTTTTGCCGCTTCCTTTGTTCCGTTCGGTCTACCGGCTGATGAGTTCCATTTAGTCGGGTCCCATTCACGTTGCGTTGTAAATTCTGTTCGCTTTCCGCCCACACTTACGCGCATATAGACAGGCATCAAACCACCTTCTTCTTCGTACTTCTTCGGTTTCTTCAAATAGAAGAGCAAATTGAATCTTCGGCTCATAACACATTCTGTTTTGGTTGATAATTAAAACTAGAAGTGCAGCCATCCTGAATCAAGATGTCCATTAAATGGACAGGTTGACTTTCAGTGAATTAGGTCAAAACTGGTGAGTAGATTTTTGAGATTTTTTGACTCACCAGTTTACTCACCACTATTTTGAGAGTCAGTGAATAATTTGATGGTGTCACCAAATGAAAAAAGCCTGCAAACTTATGATTTGCAGGCTTTTAACTGTTCTTGATACTGTTACTGGCAGAGGAGGAGGAGATGAACCCTCACTACTAACACTGGAGCAGTTAAATATTTTGCGAACTAGTTGTGGTGATGCGAAACCACCTCGAAAAAAAAAGCACTCTCTAACCGTCTGTTAAAAAGTGCCTTGCAAAAATAGACGGTTGTGATTCCTTGACCCAGTAGATGGGATAAGCAACCGTTATTCGTGGCATAGACCTCTCTAAAGATGCATTGCCATTGCAAATATACATTTAACAAATTAATTCTTGAGGGATCATGATTTGATGAGCCGATCCATTCCTCGTCACCGGGTTCTCCTAAATTCCCAAGGAGCAATCGGGTTGTCGTGTACCCACAGTCCCTTTTTATCACCTCTCGCTTTGAGTTCTAGTGCCGCCCAAGATTCATTTTTATCAAAATATGTGTAATGCCATGCAAGGCCAGCGGATAGAAGCGCTTCATTCACATTAGTTGAGTCAATTGATACTATGCCAATTGTACGGCCGTACCTATCAACATCAGTTTGAATTACTTGAACTGATTTGCCAAAAATAAGGTCGGATAAAAACATTTTTGCTACCATGCCGTAGTCCTGCGCTTTCTCTGGGCGTCAATACCGTGCAATCTAATTCGGATCTGACGATTGTCGTCCGTTAAGAGTGTGAACGTGTCACCGTCGGCAATAGAAACAACTTTACCTGTAAGACCTTGAGCAGAGACCTCTAGCGAACAAAATAAAACAAGAAAAACATAGGCGTGCTTCATATCCGATAGAGGTAGTTTAGTATTGCAGTTTAATTAAATTTGCTTAGATACGCATCAATCGTGAAAACATCGCTCGATCACCTTCCAGAAAACAAGCAAGATGAAATTCTTCGAATTGTTGAAATCATTAAGGAGGTCGCTAATCCGGAAATGATTATCCTTTTTGGCAGTTACGCGAAGGGGACTTATACAGAGCATTCCTATACTGGACGTGATGGTATACGCTACGAGTATGTTAGCGATTATGATCTACTTGTGGTGACAAACGAGGCGATTGAAAAGTCTTATGTGTTAGATGACGAGATTACAAATCGTGCTAGAATGTATAAGTCTGCCGTAAATATGGAGATACACGATATCGCTTATATTAATGAGGGGCTTGAATTTGGTCAGTACTTTTTTTCAGATATTATAAAGGAAGGGATCGTATTGCACAATAGGAACTCGGTTCAATTTTCAATGCCACGTAGGCTGACATACTCTGAAGAAAAAAATTTTTCACAGAGGTACTTCGACAAGTGGTTCAAACGGGGAATTGAATTCCTTATTGATTCTAAAAATGCCTACGAACGCGATAGCTTAAACAATTCGGTTTTTCATTTGCATCAAAGTACGGAGAGTTTCTATTACACCACTTTATTGGTGTTTACAGGATATAAGCCGAAGACACATAACCTCGGCAAATTGAGGAAGCAAGCAAAGGAGTTATCTCAGGAACTTTATCTTCTCTTTCCAGCTGAAACGAATAAGAGCGAAAAGCACTTGTTTGATCTGTTGAAACGCGGCTATGTGGATGCGCGTTATCGTGATGACTACTACATTACTAAGGAGCAGTTGGCTACACTTATTGAAAGGGTTGAAGAGATGCGTGACGTCGTGAAAAAAATATGCAGCGCGAAAATTAATTTGATCGGCATTAGCTAACTGCAATCTCCATCGTTGGCTCTCGAACAGGATCAGAGAACCAAATGGGTATAAACTCAATCCGAGCTTATATTCCCTTTTATCTTATGATCAGATTTCAGTAATTCATAAGGTTCTCTCCCTAATGCTTTCGCTATTGCGACAATGACAGAGAGCGTGGGCGAATGCTCGGCTCGCTCAACCCGTTGAATTTGCTTTTTTTCCAAATTAGCATCATCGGCCAATTTCTGTTGTGACAACCCAAGTTCCTTACGGATTTCTCTAATCTTGTTTCCTACGGATTTCTCAAACTTGATGTCTCTGGTCACCACGTGGTGAATTTCAACGGTATGATCCGCCTGAATGGAGTCAAAATTGACTCCATTCAGAAATTTCACTACATTTGGTTATAGTCCTATCCTTCTCGACTGGCGCGTGAGAAACAAAAGTAACGAGAGATGGGACCAGTCAATAAGATATTCAAGATACAAAGTGCGGGCTTGCTTTGCTTATCGGCATACCCGGGCATTTTCTCACGCCTCAGTAATGAAGGTGGGCAAAGCCCCGCACTTTTATTCCACACCTCATGAACCGGTATCAACACGATACCGACCTTGAAATCATCACCGCGCTCAACAACGGAGATGAAAACGCTTTTGCCGAAGTCTACCGCCGACACGCTTCCGAACTCATCCACTTCATCCACCGTTCAATCCCCTACAAGGAAACATGCGAAGAGATCGTCCAGGATATATTTCTCACGCTCTGGTCACGACGTGAACAACTTACCCCCACCGGAACGATCCGCGCTTACCTCTATAAATCGGCGCGTCACAAGATCGTCGACTATGTCCGCCATAGCATCGTTAAACAGAAATATGAACAACACTACCGCCTATTCGAAGCGGTATATGAAGAACTCCCTGCAGAAACGCATGATCAAAATGTCAGCGAGGTGATTGATGCAACAATTGCGGCGTTACCTGAAAAGTGCCAGATGGCAATAAGGATGCGACTGCATGAGGACTTGTCGTATCAAGAAATCGCGTCGCGGATGAAGATTTCTGTTAAGACAGTTGAAAAACACATATCAGCTGCGTTGAAGGAGTTGCGTGTGAAGTGTAAAGGGTATTCTTCTGCCTAATATTCGGATTTATCAGCGCACGTTCCAGCGTTGTCACTTTTCTTTTGCTTGCACAAAAGCAAAGTAACCAAAAGAAAAGTGCACCACGAACATTAAC
>Ga0196965_1000155_pt1 | contig 49440 bp, 41 predicted proteins | sample S1_20metaG_FD_148668 | JGI IMG/M metagenome (GOLD analysis project Ga0196965, IMG submission 148668) | Soil microbial communities from Anza Borrego desert, Southern California, United States - S1_20 | ecosystem: Environmental > Terrestrial > Soil > Desert | place: USA: California | collected...
TCAAATTCAAAAGGAAGAAAAATACCCAGCGGATCTTCCCAGATAATTTCCGGTTGATAAAATATTACGTGTCCTAAGCGCGCTCCGATTATTGTTGCGATAACCATGTAGATCGTCAGGGTTTCTACATCTTTCTCAGGCTTATTTTCTTTTTTATAGATGTAGTATAAGATCTGCTGACTTATTAAGAATCCAAGTGCGAAGAGCAAACCATACCAGCGAAGCGCAAATGATCCAATTGTAAAAATCTCGGGGCTTCCGTTCCAAATGATATAACTGACCATAGGGGGCAAATATAATAGAAATTGCTAAAAAATGTGATTTTGGGAAAGCTTCAAGGTACAGGCTGCAAGGTTCAGGTTGTTTCGATTATTGATGGGTTGGGGAATGAGCTATGAGCTGGAGCTCAAGTTTGTTTTCTTGCAACTTAGGTGTTTTCGAATCAGACTCGGTTTGACGAAAGCTTATCGCTTTCGTTTATCCAAACCTCAAACGTCAAACTTGAAACAAATGGCTGTTACTTTTTTATCAAAGCCAATCGGACCCGGTGGTAGGGTCTTTGAACCTTGGACTTTGAACCATGAACTATGAACTTTGAAGACTCATAAAGAATCGAGTTCTTCGATAAATCCGGAAGACAGGATTGGGAATCTGCACCAGGTTCTTGGATCCACGTTCATGTCGTCTAGGTGAAAGGAGGGGGCAAGGCGTTCGCGTTTCCACTGATTTGTTGACCACAATCTGAAAAATTTTCTGATGTAATTTTTAAGGAGCCCTACATCGTGGTGATCTTTCATGGCATTGAAGACATCTTGTGGAGATTTCTTAAGGTAGATAGCGTGGTGTTCAATTTGTTCCAGTACAGTATACGGCATAAGATCCGTTTCATCGGTTTGCTGCCGTTCCTGAGGTCTTAACTCTGCGGTAGGTTGTAACTGATTTACGAGATGAAGTCCCGGTTGATCCAGATTTTCCTCTGCCCATCGGAGCCATTGCAGAATAAAAGGTTTGCTTAAGCCCGCGATAGGCGCAAGGCTGCCACTGGTATCGCCGTCCATCGTTGCATATCCTACATCACCTTCGCTTCGGTTTGAAGTGGTGAGCAATACAGCACGATTCACATTGGCCAGCATCCAGATGATCGGTGAACGCGTTCGCGCCTGAATATTCTGTAATGTAATATCGTCGGTTTCCCACATTAAATTTCTTCCGATAGCCGATTCGATTTTGGTTGTAAAGGAATCCACCTCAGGGTCGATCAACCAGTTGTAAAACTTTGCACCGATTGAATCAGCTAAAGCGTTTGCGGCGTTGAATGTTTCGGGTGAGGAATTTTTCGTTCCCTGGTAAGCACACGATAATAATTCGCGGACTGCAGCGGTGCAATTGTTGATGGTCTGCGGGATGCCAAGCGATTGATTGAATTTTTCCCAGCCAAGCTCCTGCGACGCGCGCTTCACCATCTCAGCAACGAATATCGCGCACGAAGATGAATCAGCACCTCCGCTAAGCGATAATACAAATCCTTTTGCCTTGCTTTTTCGCAGGTAATCATACAGTGCAAGTGATAAAGCCTGGGTCAGTTCTTCATTGGTATCTTTGCTATCCGTCGAGGTAATCGACTGACTTTTTTCCGGGTCTTTAAAATCAATTTCGGTGTGGCATAAATTGAAATCGCGAAACGATAGTCGTTTATTTACGGCGAGGAGTTTTCCTTGCTGTCCGATAATAATATCGCCATCATAAACGATTCGTCCAGCTTCGTTCCCCAGGAGATTGGCGAACACATACGTGCAATTAAAAGCAGCAGAACCTTCAATCACAAGTTCTGCCTCTCGTACCTGACTTTTTTTCATCGCGAAATGACTTGCGCTTGGATTAAGAATCAGGTCAATACCACGTTCACGTAACCTGTATCCAGGTCGTTTTGTTTTATGCCAGGCATCTTCGCAGATTTCAAATCCGAACTTTAGTCCTTCGACTTCGTAAATGACATCTCCCAGCGGAATGGTCTTATCACCGATTGTGAAGTCAATGATTGTGTCGGGAATCCAGGCATCAAACCAGCGAGGTTCGTAATGCACACCATCGCGTGCAAGAAATTGTTTACATGTAATCCCCAGGATATTTTTATTGCTGATTACACAAACGCCGTTATAGGTTGTGTTTTGTATTTTGACCGGCAGACCGAGACAAACCGTGATATCAGCACAACTTGCGGCGATGGTCTGTATTTCAGCCAGCGCGCGTGTAGTAACCCAGTCACTCAAGAACCAGTCCTCACATCCGTAACCGGTTATACAAAGCTCTGGTAGACACAAGATGCGCACGTGGTGACGTTTCGCTTCTTCAATTGCCGCTATAATATTGGCTGTATTATTTTTCCAGTCTAAAGGAGTTTGATTTACCGTAGCACCGCCAATTCGTATCGCCATTATTATTTCAGGGTTGAAAGTTCAAAGTTCATGGTTCAAAGTTCAAGTGAGTTCGATAACGAAGGGCTTTCGGAATTGTTTGAAGTTTGAAGTTTGATGTTTGAGGTTTGAGGTTGCGAAAAACTTATAAGCTTTATGAATAATTAATTTAAGCTTTATCGTGAGCACGTTAGGAGGTTGTTTTTCCTGGTAAATTCATTATTGTATCCTTCGTACTTTAGTAATCTGAACTTTCTACCTCGTATTTCGTACCTCGTACCTCGTATTTCCTACCTCGCTTACTCAAGCAGGTTCAACATTTCACACGTCTTAAACGCCGCATCCTGTTCTGCTTTCTTTTTGCTGTTTCCATAACCCGTGCCCAATGCTTCGTCGTTAACAATGACTTGTGCAGTGAACTCTTTATGGTTTTTTCCTTTTTTTACATTCAGGATTTCGAAGCGTACTTCTTTTCCCTCACGTTGTGCCCATTCAATGATCTTGCTTTTAAAATTCGAATTTGAATTAACCAGTTCTTCAAGGTCGTAGTTTGGACCAATGAGTTTATCGATAACAAACTTTTTCGTACGAAGATAACCTTTGTCGAGATAGATCGCTCCGACAATTGCTTCCAGGGTATTGCCAAGGATAACTTGTTGAAGATGTGCATTTTTCTGATCGTATTGAACGATATTGCCGACACCGATTTTTCGTGCGAGCATATTGAGCGACTCTCGGTTTACGATCCTGGATCTGATCTCGGTTAAAAATCCTTCTGGTTTATAGGGAAATTTTTTGAAAAGATAATCTGCGACAGCAGCGCCTAAAATTGCATCGCCGAGATACTCCAGCCGTTCATTCGATTCCTTAAAACCCGTTCCATTTTCTTTTGCAATTGAGCTATGTACTGTCGCCAGTTTATACAGGGCAAGGTTAGAAGGACTTATTCCAGCAATATTTTTAATTGCACGCACCAGCTTGTCATCGGGTTTAACTTTTCCCTTCGGTATCTTAAGAATTTTCCAAACCAAGCGTTATGAAATCAAAGTTGTTGAATGCTAAGGTAATAAGATTCTTTGAATCGAAAGAGATGATAGCATTAAAGGTGGAATCGGAAATAAAAATTTTGTGTATTCAAGAACTAAAAAGGCATGAATGTCCCTCTTCCTTGGCGATGCGTTGCTTGTGTGTCCTTAAGTAAATTGATTATACTTTTTTGAAGAGTATAGAGAAGTTATGTCCACCGAATCCAAACGTGTTGCTGAGCGCAACATTAACTTTTCGGTCTTGCGCTTCATTAAAAGTCATATTAAGCTTAGGATCGAGGTCTGGATCATCCTCAAAATGATTGATGGTAGGAGGAATGATGGATTGGTTAATTGCCATGATACAGGCAATACTTTCTATGGCGCCGGCAGCGCCCAGCAAGTGACCAGTCATGGATTTAGTAGAACTGATGTTGACGTCGTAGGCATGCTGACCAAACACTTTCTGAATGGCTTTGATTTCACCGATGTCGCCAAGGGGTGTTGAAGTGCCATGCGTATTTACATAGTCAATTTCGTCTGCAGAAATACCGGCATCTTCCAGGGCGTTATACATTACCTGGATAATTCCGGCTCCTTCAGGATGTGGTGCAGTAATGTGGTAAGCATCTGAAGACATTCCGCCTCCGATCACTTCTGCGTAAATCTTCGCGCCGCGTTTTTTGGCGTGCTCATATTCTTCGAGAATAAGGGCGCCGGCCCCTTCACCCAACACAAATCCATCCCGCTGTTTGTCGTATGGACGTGAGGCCGTTTCTGGAGAATCGTTTCGTTCAGACAACGCTTTCAAGGCATTAAATCCACCAACGCCGGCTTCACAAACTGCAGCCTCAGAACCACCGGATACAATGATGTCCGCTTTGCCGAGCCGAAGATATGTAAAGGCATCATAAAGGGCATTCGTCGATGATGCACAAGCCGATACAGTTACATAGTTGGGACCACGAAAACCGTATTTAATAGAAATGTGACCTGCACTCAGGTCGGGAATCATTTTAGGGATGAAGAAAGGATTAAAGCGAGGTGTGCCGTCGCTTTTCGCATACGACTTTACTTCTTCCTGAAAAGTCCACAACCCCCCGATACCTGATCCCCAGATAACACCTACACGGTTAGGGTTAAGGTCAGCCAGCGGGAGGTTTGAATCTTTTATTGCTTCATCTACAGCCACCATTGCATATTGCGTGAAAGGGTCCATCTTTCGCGCCTCCTTGCGATCCATAAAATTTCCGACCTCAAAATTCTTGAGTTCGCAGGCAAATTTCGTTTTAAAGAGAGACGCGTCGAACCGTGTTATAGGGGCAGCCCCGCTCTTACCGTTTTTCAATCCTGACCAGTATTCCGGCAGGGTACTTCCGATAGGCGTGAGTGCACCAAGTCCTGTAACGACTACTCGCTTCAATGTCATTGCTTATGGGGGTGTGTGTTGTAGTAAGGCTTCGATCAACTATTTCTTTACGTTTTGCTCCAGGTATGAGATCGCCTGGCCTACTGTAGAGATATTTTCAGCCTGGTCGTCTGGAATAGAAATATTGAATTCTTTTTCGAACTCCATGATAAGTTCTACGGTGTCAAGAGAGTCAGCACCAAGATCATTGGTAAAGCTAGCTTCAGGAGTAACTTCAGATTCTTCAACGCCAAGTTTTTCGATGATGATCTGTTTTACTTTTTGTGCGATTTCAGACATGTTTTTAATGTTTAGTGATTTTAAAATCAGTGCAAAGAAAGAGATTTGCGGCAATATTGTCAAACTTTTTTGATCTTGGTAAATTTAGGTATTTCCACATGCGACATTTAGGCATTGAAGCAGATTATTTAGATTTTTGAAAAAATGAAAATGGGGTTATTAACAACCAGCATAATAATGGGTTACACGCATGGTTGTTCGCAACAAATGTTATGCTTGTTACCTTATTTTTACTAAAATTCAGAATACATTCATCAATGAGCTTCATGCTGCCAGGTGATGTTCAATACATGCTCAAACTATAAAATGCTAATGCCACCTTTAATTCTTGTCTTGTCGACTAGCAGTTACAACAATGAAGAAGAGTAAGCTTATCATAGATTATGTTTATGACTTTACATTATTAGGCGTTATCTCCGTTGTTAAGGGTTATAGGCTGGCATGGGAAATCAACCAGGTTTTAAAGATAAATCTTGTAAAACAGCCTGATTTGGTGGTTGGTTTTAAAAATAATGAAGAAAAACCATTTTCTTTTTACGCCTTTGAGTCTTCCCACAATCGTTTGAAACTGTTCAAAAACCGCCATTTTGAAAATGATTCAGGAAAGTATTTTTTAATCCCTGAATTTCCTCATTTCGATTTTATAATTTTGGCGGCCATGGAAGAAAAGCACGATCATCAAGACCTTATCCGTTTGATTAAGACCATTCCTGCGGTGCAGCTTGTTTCGACTATTCCAATGGATGGTTTGAAGTCAAAATCAAACTTTATTTTTTAATCATGGTGCATTATTATTCGCTATCCAACAATCAATTCGTCATATCCTAAACCTATGTTTGAAAAAGTTACTTACAACAAGACTAAAATTGTTGCCACTGTAGGCCCTGCATCCAACTCAAAAGAAATGCTTCGTTCCCTTATACATGAAGGAGTGGATGTTTTTCGTTTAAATTTTTCTCACGGTACACATGAGGATCACTTAAAGGTCATTAATTATGTTCGTGAGCTTAACAAGGAATTAGGTTCCACTGTTTCTTTACTCCAGGATCTCCAGGGTCCGAAAATCCGTATCAATGAGATGCAGCCCAATATTGTTATTGAGCGTGGGCAGGAACTTGTGATAACAACGCAGGAGCTTCTTGGAAACAATGAGATTGCTTCTACATCTTACAAAACGCTTCCCAAGGATGTTAAGATTGGCGATGTTATTCTGGTAGATGATGGTAAGATTGAATTGAAAGTGAAAGAAGTACGTGAGGTCGATGTGGTTACCGAAGTAATTTATGGTGGTCCATTGAAATCCCGTAAGGGTATAAATCTTCCTTTTACCAAGGTATCTGCGCCGTCGCTAACGGAAAAGGATCTCGAAGATCTTAAGTTTGGTATCAAACACGATGTGGATTGGATCGCTTTGTCTTTTGTGCGCAAAGCTTTTGATATTGAATCAATGCGTCAGTTGATCAACGAAAGTAAATCATTATCACGCATCGTTGCCAAAATCGAAAAGCCGGAAGCATTAAGTAACATAGATGAAATTATTGCAGCGACAGATGCGGTGATGGTAGCACGTGGGGATCTCGGTGTTGAGATCTGGCTGGAAGAGGTTCCAATGGTTCAAAAAATGCTGGTGGAGAAATGTAATAAGGCAGGCAAGCCTGTCATCGTAGCCACGCAGATGATGGAAAGTATGATTGAAAATCCTCGTCCTACACGCGCTGAGACAAACGATGTTGCCAATGCCGTAATGGATGGTGCTGATGCGCTTATGCTTTCCGCTGAAACGGCGGCCGGAAAATATCCGATTGAAGTGATCCGCAGTATGGTGAGAACGGTTTCATCAGTGGAAAAGAATCCACAAATCTACTTCCGTTTCCGGGATGTGGATCCAACCTCATCGATTTATATCAATGACAGCCTTGTATTGGCCGCATGTAAACTCGCTAAGGATGTTGGAGCAAAGGCCATTGTTGGCATGACAGCGTCGGGCTACACCGCGTTTAAATCTTCGTCGCATCGTCCGAACGCAAATATTTTTGTATTCACCGGCAATAAAAGCCTGATCAACAAAATGAACTTGGTGTGGGGTACACGGGCTTACCATTACGATAAAACGGAGTCGACCGACGAAACTATTGCTGATGTAGAATCTATCTTGAAAAAGGAAGGACATGTAAAATCAGGAGATACATTCATCTTCCTGGCCAGTATGCCAATACACGAAAAAGCCCGCACCAATACACTGAAAATTAATGTGGTGAAGTAGTAACGTTCGAGGTTTAAAGTTCCAGGTTCGAGGTTCAAAGTTTGAGGTTCAAGGTTGGTTTTCGATCGCTAATAAGTTTTTCGAAAATTAATCTCGAACATCAAACCAGAAATGTCAACACAACAACTTCCGAATCTTGAACTTTGAACTAAAGCCTCGGTTCGACAAGGATGACTTGTTCGCGTTCGACGATCATGGCGCCCGGGGGATCGCCTTTTCGCTTGCGGACAAATTTCTTCGGCGTATATAAAACCGGGCAAAGCGATTCTGTTTTTCGTTTCGAATTATACGCGGCGAGTTGTGCCGCGCGCTCAATGACATCTTTTGGAAAATTTTTACCCGACTGGTATTTGATCACAACATGCGAACCGCTTACATCCTTCGCGTGAAGCCAAAGGTCTTCTTTGTGCGTGTGTCTCAACGTTAATTCATCGTTGCTTTTGGCATTTTTTCCGACGCGAATTTTAAATCCCTGATGAATGAATTCATGATACGGGAGAGTTTCTGCCTGCTTCTCATGCTCAGCCGTGTAACCCAACGATTGTGATTTCTTACGAAGCGTTCTGAGATCTGTAATCGATTCTGTTTCGTCGATCTCCTGCTTCAGCCTTTCAATTTCGCGCTCCTTTTCGGTAAGTGTCTCCTGAAGCCGCGTTATTTCAATGTGCTGATTTTTTCCTTTTTTATAAAAGATAGCTGCATTCTTCTGGGGTGAAAGATCTTTCTTGAGCTTAATCTCTGCAGGGTAATCGTTGTTATAAAAATTAGGTAGTGTTACTTCCTCCGATCCGGGCGCAATAGCGTGAAGATTTGCCATCAACAGATCAGCCCATGTTTTATAATTCGTATCGCTTTCTATTTCGGCAAGTTTGCTGCGATTTTTTGAATGATAATTTTCGCTCCCTTGTAGTTTCCCCTTCAGGATGGAAAGAAGTTTATTTTTTTCTTTCGCCAGTGTAAAGTCATGTGTGAAATAATGGTAGAATTCGTTGATCGCCGATAATGGATCATCCAATTGTTTCACTGTTGTACCAAATGTCAATAAGGAGAGATGAACACGTGCATTGATCAGCGCGATTGAATAGGAAGGGCTGTTCAATATTGTTAACACCGACTGAACGGATTCCCATTTATCCTCGGTTGACTTCAAATCAAAATCTTTGGTTTGCAGATACTGCCAAACAAGCTTTCCGAAAGTGAAGTATAATTTCTGAGGATTTTCTTCGTGTAGCCTGAATGTTTCGAAACTCCAGTCGATGGTGCGGTCAAGCCCATTCAGTTGCAGTGTTTTATCCGACGGCAGACTATTATTAAACAACGCGACGACTACATTACGATTGAAAAGAATTACGTTCGACCAGTTGCCATACATTTTGAATAAAAGAGACTTATCGTTATCCAAAATAAGTGCGAAGCTTCGTTCATTGTTAAACTGGCGAATCTGCATTACCCGGTGACCAATCATTTCAGGAAACAGGTCGATGCTGTTTTTCCGGGCACGTTGAAAATCATTAGGAAACGAAAGGCATGAGAACGATGGCGATAAACTTGCCTTGATGTAAAATGACTTCGTATGGGTTTCAAAACGGATGATCAATTCATCTTTATGTTGGCTAAAGCACTCAGAGATCACAGTGCCGATCAGGATGTTTTCCAATGCCGAACTTAGCTGACGAAGAAAGTAGTAATTGTTGTGCACGGTGATCAGATATCGAGTTGTAAACCATCAAAGGCCAATGAAATATCACTCGGTAGCTGCTTCTCCACAGCAGCATGTAAACCCAGTTTATGGCTGATGTGTGTGAAGTATGTCTTGCGTGGTTTTACTTGTGCAACAACTTTTAATGCTTCTTCCACATTAAAATGGGAAATGTGCCAATCGTGTTGCAGTGCATTGAGTACAAGGATATCTGTTCCCTGAAGCCTTTCAAGTGTTTCGGGACCAATAGATTTAGCATCTGTGATGTAGCTGAAATTTTGGAACCGGAATCCGAGAACTGGCATGTGCAGGTGCATAACTGGCAAAGGAAGTACGTCAATGCCATTAACCTGAAACGCGTCTTCACTAATTTCGTGCAATTGCAGACGCGGAATGCCGGGGTAATTGTCTCTGGCAAAAGCATAGGCGTATTCAACCTTTAGCTGTTCCAATGTTTGTATTGTGCCATACACCGGCATGTCCATCTGCTGGAGAAAATTATAAGCGCGCACATCGTCAAGACCAGCCGTATGATCGCGGTGGGCATGGGTGAAAATTACAGCATCCAGGCGGTTGATATTTTCACGCAGCATCTGTTGCCTGAAATCCGGCCCGGTATCAATAACCAAACTTTGATCATCGATCGCAACATGGAGCGATGTGCGCAATCGCTTATCGCGGAAATCCAGCGATGAGCAGACCGGACAATTACAGCCAATGATGGGTACACCCTGAGAAGTACCGGTGCCGAGGAATGTTATTTTCAAGCGGCTGCAGATTGTTGTGCGTTTAATTCTTCGTAAAGTTTTGTGCTTTTTTCAGTAAAGCGTGTAGGGTCGAGTTTAACACCTTTCAGAATTTCCAGAAGGGCATTTATTTTTCCTTCGGTGGTAAAGAACTTATTGATAATCATGATCTTCTGATCTTTCAATACACAAAAACCGGATTTAAAATTTCCTTTCTCATAGCGTAAGGTATAATCCGATTCGGCAATTAAATCCTCGAGTTTAGTCAAAAATTGAACGGTATACTTGATCATGATTCCACTGGTTTTTCAGCCCGTAAGTTAATTAAAAATGTCTTCTTACTGAACCGTTGCGGAATGACTAAAATTCCTTCCGTGGATTTTATTTATTAATTCTCCTTTCCAGGATTTCAGGGTAATTTTAGCCCCGATGCCGGATTTCTGGAAAAATAAAAAATTAATTGTAGTCACTGGACCAACAGCGGTCGGTAAAACATCGGTAGCGATAGCACTGGCGCGATATTTCGGCGCTGAGATTGTATCAGCCGATTCCAGGCAATTTTTCAAAGAACTCAACATAGGCACAGCAAAACCAGATGATACAGAGCTAGCTGCCGCACCTCACCATTTTATCAATAGCCATTCCATCCACGATGATTATGATGCAGCACAATTCGGGAATGATGCATTAAAGCTGATCCATGCGCTCTTTGATCGATTTGATTATGTGGTCTTGTGTGGAGGCTCTGGTTTATACATTAAAGCCGTGTTGGAAGGATTTGATGAAATTCCAGCAATTGATTCGGGAGTGCGGCGTGAAATAATGGCTTTGTATGAAGCGCAAGGTATAAGTTGGCTACAGGCACAAATGAAGGAAAACGATCCCGAGTATTATGCAACGCTTGATCAACAAAATCCGCATCGGCTGATTCGCGCGTTGGAAGTTAAAAAAGGCACCGGATTTTCCATTGCGGCGTTCCGGAAGAACAATATATTGCAGCACCCATTTGGTGTCGTGAAGATTGGACTGGAATTACCGCGCGAAGTGCTCTATCAACGTATCGATGAACGTATGGATGAGATGATCGCGCAGGGATTATTTAATGAGGCAGAAAATCTTTATCCATTTAAGGATCACAATGCGTTGCAGACTGTAGGTTACAAGGAAATTTTTGATTTTTTGGATGGCGCTTATTCTAAGGAAGAAGCGATTCGATTGCTAAAAAGAAATTCACGACGCTATGCGAAACGACAACTTACCTGGTTTAAACGCGACACTGAAACAACGTGGTTCAATCCCGGTGACGTTAACGCAATAGTCAGATGGATTGGAAAGTAGTTTCGAGCTTTGAGCCTCGAGCTACGAGCTTGTTTGATTTTGACCTTTCAGATTGAAGCTTCAAGGAGAATTGATAACAACCTTAAACTTCAGACCTCAAACGTCAAACTTTGAACCCCTAAACTAATCAATGAAAGAGCATAAAATTTTAATCATCACCTACTACTGGCCTCCTTCAGGTGGAAGCGGTGTGCAGCGTTGGTTAAAGTTTGTGAAATACCTTCCGCAGTTTGGAATTAAACCGTATGTATTTACACCGGCTAATCCTTCCTTTGATGTGAAAGATGAGTCCCTTAAAAAAGATGTCCCCGAAGAGGCAGAGGTAATCCATTTTCCGATATGGGAACCCTACCAAGTTTTTTTTAAAATCTCGAGCATCTTTGGTGGCTCAGGTAAGTCAACACCAACACATCTTGTATCAGGTAAAAAGCGGTCCAGGTTTCAAAAATTCAGCACCTGGGTGCGGGGTAATCTCATTATTCCAGACCCCCGCGTTTTTTGGGTTAAACCCGCCGTTTCGTTTCTAAACGATTTTATTCGTGATAATGAAATAAGTACAATTATCACGACAGGTCCGCCACACAGCATCCATCTCATCGGACTTCGTTTAAAAAAGAAAGCACCCCATATAAAATGGGTTGCCGATTTTCGAGACCCATGGAGTGAATGGGGGTTATTGGATAGTCTCATGGTGGGGAAGCTCGCGCGTATGGGGCATCGTGCTTTGGAGAAGAAAGTGCTTACCGCTGCAGATGTGGTTACGACCATAACGCCGTTTTATGTTCGCAGGTTCGAAGCACTATCTGGCCGTAAAGTTGAGTTGCTTACAAACGGTTACGACGAAGATGATTTTAAAACACTTGCCATACAAAAGACCGATAAATTTGTGATCCGCCATGTTGGTATCGTAAATGAAAAATGCAATCCACGACCGTCCATGTTGGCGTTAAAAAATCTTATGAATGAAAATGAGAAGTTGAGCGCCTTGGTTCATGTTGATTTTGTAGGGGAAGTACATCCTGACTTTAAGCGATTTGTAACAGAGGATGAAACGTTGCGTCGCATTACGACATTTACACCGCCGGTTCCGCATAAAGATTTGATCAAGCTGTATAATACATCTTCGCTATTATTACTTATTCTTACTGGCTATAAGGATGCAGCAGGCTACATGCCTGGAAAATTGTTTGAATATATTGCCACAGGCTTGCCGGTTTTGGGTGTTGGCCCAAACGAAGGTGATGCTGCTAAACTGATGCGCCAGGCAGGGGTTGGTGAGATGGTGGAGGGGGGTAATTCCGTTGAAATCCAGCAAAAATTATCGTTTTATTTTGATCGTTGGTGTGGACAAGGCATCGATGCAAAAAACAATCAACTTAATAAGATTTATTCCCGGCGTATGATAACGGAACGACTTGCTGAAATATTAATTATTTTAAAGCAGTGAAGAATTACAGTTTTGTTAAATTGCATAACCCTCGCTTTAGTTTCGATACCAGATGTTTTTGTCCATGCGTTTTTTTCTTTTATTGATTACATTAATCTTATCTGGATTTATCTCCTGGGCGCAAGTTGATTTATCAAATGGATTATTAGGTTGTTATGCTTTCACAGGAAATGCCAACGATAAATCGGGCAATGAAAACCACGGGCAGGTAAATGGTGCCGGCCTCACAGAAGATCGGTTTGGTAATGCTAACAGCGCCTATGAATTTAATGGTGACGATTATATTGATATTCCGGCGTCTATTCTAAAAAACTTTAATTATAGTTATTCAGTATGGGCAAAGGTGTCAATTAACCCATCTACGGGTAAGTCTGGAATTGTTTTTTCCATTGGTGATGCTGTGAATAGTAAACATCAAACGATAAACGTTAGCCGTGTGTTTGCAAGTGACGGTTTTGTCGGTTGGAATGTTGGCGGATATAATGATGGTTTACCAGGTACTACTTCCCTTGAATCACTTGAAATGCCTTTGATTGATGTTTGGTATCACCTTGTTATGACCCGCGGTAACAATGAAATGAAAATGTACATAAATGGTATCCTGACCAGGACAGGGTCAACAAATGGGACACCTCCATATTATGGAACTGACACAAGGGCGTACCTGGGTATACGCTGCAATAAAACTTCTTCCTTTTACGGAGCAATTGATGATTTTGTAATATACGATCGCGTTCTTACAGACCAGGAGGTTACAACTTTATTTACCGATGGTATTCCGTGTTTCGATATTCAGGTATCTGACGTAAAAAGATGTGGAACTGGCCCTGTTACCCTTACGGCCTATGGAGCATCGCAGTTTAACTGGTATAATGATTCAGGTGACTTACTTTTTAGTGGTAATCCCTACGAAACACAAGATCTTTCAACGTCAACTTCATTCTATGTTGCGGGAGTCGATGGAGCGAATGAGACAGCAAAGCAGAAAGTTGAAGTAACCATTTTAGAAGATGTTCATTTTACACCGGATTTTCCCGAGGAAGTAAAGATTCGTGACGCGGTTAAGTATGCTATAACGATTGACACGGGTAGTCCTCCATATGAAATTTCCTGGAATTTTGATCCAGATAGTTTTACTTCGACTTCCGGTGAGATGTTATACACATATAATGATTTTGGTAAACGGCTGGTTAAAGTATTAGCCAAAGATGCAAATGGTTGTTCGTATGATATCGAAAAATGGATCGATGTTATACATGAACCAATTGCTGAGAATATTTCAATTTGTGGCCCTGGCATAGCTACGCTCACTGCACAGGATGGTAGTCATTTTCGTTGGTACGGGAGTGAGTCAGGAGTGGATTTATTATTTGAAGGAAATCCTTATTCACATGCAATCAATGCTCCAGTGGATACAATTTACGTTGCCGCAATCAATGGGCAGGGAGAGAGTAGAAGGAAAGCGGTGATTGTGACCTCCTATTCTCAGCCACAGATTCAATGCATGTTTCCATCCGAACTTTCCCCTATAGCTATGAATGAATTGGAAGTTAAGGTTTCAGGGGGTACATTTCCATACAATTTTTCCTGGAAAATAGGTGAAGAACCTGTACAGATTACAACCGCACCGGAATATGCTTTTACGACAAAATCAATAGGAGAATTTAAAGCACAGGCTAGCGTAATTGACGCAAATGGGTGTACTTCTTCCTGTGAACAAAGTGTTTCGATTCGCGTGGAGTTATTTATCCCGAACGTCATAACGACAAATCAGGATGGTAAGAACGAAGTGTTCGGGCTGTACTACAAATTTGATGGAAATTACTTTTTGTATGAAGATGATGATGGTTTTTTACTTCAGATATTCAATCGTTGGGGACGACCAGTTTATGAAACCAGCAAACCAGTTAACGGCTGGAAGGGAGAGACGGAATCTTCGGGTGTTTATTATTATTTCATTGGCGTAGGAAAAACTAAGTATACGGGTTGGGTTCAACTCATTAAATAGAACGGTGGTTATATCGCTTTCGCACACTTATAAAAGGTTTAGGTATCCAAAAGTGTGTTAAAAACAGCTTCATTATTTTCCGCATTTAATTCATTGGCTGCGCGTATTGTATTAATTTTAAATTGATCCATATCTTGCGTGCTTAGTTGATTCAGCGATTTTGCAAGGCTTTGAGGACTAAAATCTGAAGCAACCACACCTATATTATAATGTTTTACAATGGCAGCCATTTCCACGCTTGGCCCGATAGCTATTCCAAGTCTGGCTTGAATGAAATCAAATAGTTTATTGGGGAGTGTATTCTCATAATTAAAATTGATGGGTGGCAAAAGGAACACTCCGATGTCGTAATGATTGATTGTGCTTACTACATAGTCACTTTTTACAGGTGGAAGTATGTTTATTTTTGGATTCTCTGATGCTTTTTGCTTTAAAGCATCAATATAAACCCGCGTTTGAGGTGATGCGTAGTCCGATGTCAGCAAGATAAGATCGAGTGTAAACCGGTCATCGAGATATGCCATCATTTCGATCATGAGTTCCAGGCGTCGCGACTTGTTTGCAATGCCGTGATGGATAAGCCGGATCGTATCGCCTTTTAATCGTTTAGGTTCAATATCATGATAGCGCGTTGCATTGGTGATAATTATGGGTGTTATACCAAAATTTTTCTCGTATTCATTCGCCAGGCCTTTTCCAACAGTCGTCATGCTGTCTACTCGGGGGATGTAAGTTTTGCATAAGTAGAGGTAGAAGGGCTGAAAAAATATCTTCCATATTTTGTTGTTTTCAAAATGTCGGGGTGCATATTCGTGGGCGTCAAAGATGATTTTTGTTTGTTTCTTCAATCGGAAAGCCAGGGGTAGGGTGTCGATGTCATTGGCTATGATAATATCAAATGTTTGCTGATGAAGGATTTTTTCAACAGGTCGGTAACTATGAAAAATATTATACGCCCAGGTAAACTGACGGAGTATTAGCGCTACGCCCAGAAATAATTTTCGCAGAGGAGTAAGTTTCGTTTGATTAATTTTGATCAGATTCACTTGGGGGTCTGGATCTCCATCAAAACACATAACTGTAACGGAATGGTTTTTCTTTAGCCACCTGATCTGCCGAGTAACACGCGCATCGTGCTTCAGGTTGCTGAACACAAGTACTAAAATATTTTTCATGGTTGCGAAACTACAAACTTATTTGAAAGCCAGTTCTTGTTTTCTTTCAAAGCATAGTATTTTTACAGACTTCTGAAATGGTAGGGATAAGCAAAGGCTTTTTAAAGACATCACTAATATATACGCTGGCCGGTACGTTACCGATGGCAAGTGCTGTCCTTCTGTTGCCTTTTTATACGGACTATCTTACCTCATCCGAATTTGGGGCACTTTCGATCTATCTCGCTTTCTCATTATTGATTCAATACATCACTACGTACAGTTTTGATGTTTCATTATATATTCATTATCATGAATTTAAAAAGGATCCACCAAAACTTGCAAGCTTTGTTGGCTCTGCTTTTGTGTTAATGATTTTGATCGGTCTTACCGTTGGCGTTCTGCTTACGCTCACGGGTGACCTTGTTTTCAGCAGTGTCTTTAGTGATAAATCGATCAGTTTTTACCCATATGGATTACTTGCTGCTGCCACGGGGATATTTCAAGCGTTGTTTAAAGTCCATAACAATTTAATTCAAAGTCGCGAAAAGCCCGTTACTTTTCTGTGGTCAAATGTAGGATCCTTTACATTGATTGTACTTTTTACGATTGCAGGAATGATAGTTTATCCTAATACGTTAACTGGTCCCGTGGGTGGGCGATTTTTAGCTGCTTTGATCGCAGGATCATGGGCACTAATACGAATTTTCCGCGAGTATGGATTTCATTTTAATTATCCACTACTGAAAACCTCTTTCAGTTTTAATTTTTACACATTTATTTATCAGCTGATGCAATGGGTAATTAATTATTTTGATCGCATTATAATGGTATTTTACCTAGCCCTTGCTCAGGTGGGTGTATACGATTTTGCATTGAAATGCCTGTTGATCATCGAGTTTATTTTGAATGGCCTTCACAACTCGTTTTACCCCAAAATCGTAAGTTTCGTAATGAACCAGCAGTCTAAGGGTTCATCGCCAGAGATCAATCGATATTATCATGGCTTCATCTCAGTCATCATGATGCTCATTTGCGTATGTGTATTTACCTTTCCCTGGCTGATAGAAAACTTGGTGAGCAACCCAGATTACCAAAAAGCAATACCGTATTTACCGTATATCGCGTTGCTATATATATTTCGCGCTTTGCGATTGTTTTATGCTGCACCCTATGGGATTTTAAAGTTTACAAAACCGCTGCCAGTTGTTTATGGCATAGTTTCAATAGCGAAAATTGGACTGATAATTCTTTTCGTTCAGAAACTTGGGATTTATGGAGTGATAGCGGCATCTTTAATAAGTGCAGGCTTAGAAATAATTTTGCTGAGGTTCAACCTCGGTAATAAGTTCGAGTTCCGCTACAATTTTTTGAAAGTTATAGCAGCTCCTTTGACCGTTTTTATTATGATCATAGTTTTGGAACCCTTATTCGGACTGAAGTACCCCACGCTTATTCATGGTTTTTATGTCGTTACTTGCGGGGTAATCCTGTCGTGGGCATATCGGAATGAAATCAAACTAATAAACCCCCTCAAATCCCTCCGTTAAGTCAAATGTGTTTTAAGTGTTGTTAAATTCTTATTTTCGCTCATAATATAAATGATTCCAGTTACGAAACCTTTTTTGCCACCGATCGAAGAATACGAGCGCTACATCCGTGAGATATGGAAACGCAATTGGCTCACCAATAATGGTCCGCTTGTTAATGAGCTGGAGTTGAAATTAAAAGAACATCTTGATGTAAATCACCTCCTTTATGTAACGAATGGTACCATTGCCATTCAGCTTGCCATTAAGGCTTTAAACCTTGAGGGAAAGATTATTACGACGCCTTTTTCATATGTCGCCACTACAAGCAGTATCGTATGGGAGGGATGTGAGCCCGTTTTTGTTGATATTGATCCATTAACCTGTAATATTGATCCGCAAAAAATTGAAACGTCGATCACAAAAGACACATGCGCGATTCTGGCTACTCACGTATACGGAAATCCTTGCGATGTTGAAGCTATTCAGGATATCGCGAAACGGAACAACTTAAAAGTAATTTATGATGGAGCGCATGCCTTTGGCGTAAAATACAAGGGTAAATCTATTTTTGAATGGGGTGATATCAGCACCTGTAGCTTTCACTCCACCAAACTTTTTCACACAATTGAAGGAGGAGCTATAATTACGAAAAATCCGGATTTACTAAAACGTATTGCGTACTTGAGAAATTTTGGGCACGACGGACCTGATAAGTTCGCTGATCTGGGTATAAATGGAAAAAACTCTGAGTTCCATGCCGCAATGGGATTGGTAAATCTAAAGTATGTCAAAGAAATAATTGAGACCCGGAAAGGTTTGTGTGATCACTATAGCAACTTTCTTAAAAATTTTAAAGCCGTTACACCACGGGTGACCCGGGAGACAGAATACAATTACGCTTATTATCCGTTGTTGTTTGATTCTTCAGAATTATTGGTTAAGATAACTGATGTTCTTAATCAGAATTGGGTCTATCCACGTCGATACTTCTATCCCTCGCTCGAAAATCTGCCCTATGTAAAAAAGAATTCCGGCTGCGTCATGGCCGAATCTGTTGCTTCACGGGCATTATGCCTGCCTCTTTACGATACGCTTAGTAAAGAGGAAATCGATATGATCTGTAGAATCATGTTACGGGTTCAAAACAACTGATATGATAATTGTAGGAGCGAAAGGATTAGCAAAAGAAGTTCTTGAAATCTTTGCTCAACAAAACAGGCTGGAGAATATTGTATTTTTTGATGATGTATCAAAGGATTTGCCAGCAAAATTATTTGATCGTTTTCTAATCCTTAGATCGGTTGAAGAAGCCAGGATTTTTTTTGATAAGGGCGAACGGTCCTTCACCCTTGGACTCGGTAATCCTTTCTTGAGGTTTCAAATGCAAAAGAAGTTATCCGGTGCAGGAGGCTTGCTTACTTCTGCAATTAGTCCCCGCGCTGATATTGGCACTTTTGGTAATTTAATAGGGCAGGGATGTACAATACTTTCAGGAACTGTAATTACCAACGGCGTAGCAATTGGAAAGGGCTGCCTTATTAATCCTCATTGCTCAATCTCACACGACACAACGATCGGGGATTTTGTCGAGATGTCACCCGGAGCAAGGGTAACAGGTCATTGTGCGATTGGAGATTACACCACACTTGGAACAAATTCGGTTATACTACCAAGAGTAAAAGTGGGCAAAAATGTAATTGTTGGCGCAGGCGCCGTTGTAACCAGGGATGTTTTAGACAACACCCTGGTTGTCGGCATTCCAGCACAGGAAAAAAGAAGACTACAAACGCCAGACTTATAACATTCACCACGCCACGGATGAACCTTCATATTGTACCGGATAGTAAATTTTCAGATACATTTTGCCGTAATCTTCAGGAACTTGGGCTGATTGAAAATAACAAAATTATCGTCAGAACCAATCAGTCACGGTTACGGTATATCACACATGATTTGCCATTCTCAAAGATGTATTCTTCAGCAATGGATCGGTTCATTGGAGAAACAAAAACTTATGATCGTGTTTTTATTCACCAGTTCTCCCCGTTAATGTTTCGGTGGGTGGCAAAAAATACCTTTCGTGAATTAAACTGGATGATATGGGGAGGCGATTTGTATAACCTTCCGTTTGTGGATTTTAATGCTTTTGAGCCACTTACAAAGCAAAATTATATCAAAACAAGGAAAGACACGGGGCATTGGTTGTATTTGGCTAAGCTTTATTTGACAAATATGATATTCATGAAAAAAGCTTATTCGAAAGTGAATAACGTTTTAACATGGATGAAAAGTGAGTATGAATTTGCGCAGCAACACATTCCTTCCTTAAATGCCAATTACCAGTTTTTCTTTTATGAAAATCAAATTCCATATCATAAACTCGATGAGTCTGATTTCCGGAAAAATACCACAGCATCACTAAAAAGAAAGATACTCGTTGGTAACTCGGGTACAGCGACAAACAACCACCTTGACGCAATTTTGAGTATTGAAAAAAGCGGAATAGATGCCGATTTATACATTCCGGCGTCCTATGGTGATAGTACTTACATCAATCATCTAAAGCGAAACGCCTCCTTCTATAAAAAAGGGTCTTTAGTTTTTATGGAAAAATTCATGGGGTTTGATGAATATTTTAAGTTCATGAAAGAATGTGATGCTTTGGTGATGAATCATATCCGTCCGCAAGGTTATGGCAATATTTTTATGATGATGTACTTGGGTAAACCCGTTTACCTTAATCCAAATAACGTTTCCCTGAACGATCTTAAGGATAATGGATTGAAGTATCTTTTATTGCCTGATATTAAACCGATTCAATCGGATTTGGTCGTACCGAATAAGGAACCTTTACTTGAATTATTTTCTCATGAAAAACTAGAATCCCGGTATAGATTATTATTTGGTTAAGAAGACGGCGCCAATAATTTGGGATTAACCTTGAATTATTATTTACCAGGAATCTTCACCTTCTTCGGATTATCCTTCAAAAAAGCTTCCCACGATTTTGCTTTGTTCTTAGCCTGCCCTTTCTGGAAGTGATGACACACGGCAACCGCCAGGGCATCCGTTGCGTCAAGTAATTTGGGGATCTCTTTAATGTTAAATAAGGTCATCAACATTTTGGCAACCTGTTCTTTGGAAGCATTTCCATTTCCGGTTACAGCTTGCTTTACTTTTTTAGGTGCATACTCTATAATCGGGATTTCACGCGACAAAGCAGCTGCCATCGCCACGCCCTGGGCACGCCCCAGCTTTAACATGGATTGAACGTTTTTACCAAAAAACGGCGCCTCCAAGGCTACTTCGTCGGGGTGGTACTCATCAACTAAACTGATTACACGTTCGAATATCTTTTTCAGTTTGAGCTCATGTCCTTCGTATTTGCTGAGATGGATGACGCCATATTGGAGTAAAGTGAGCTTTGTTTTCTCAACGACAATCAGTCCGTATCCCATAATGTTCGTTCCAGGGTCAACACCGAGGATAATTTTCTCTTTTGTTATCTTTCCCACGCCGTTAAGTTAGGCAGGTATTATAAATTTCTGAAATTGCTGCTGAAATGGTTTACGTCATTTTTATCTTTTTTACTGGTTATTTCATTTTCCTGTTCATGCTTTGGTTTGGGTGGAGCAAAGCCATGCTTCCGGCAGAAAGGAAAACTCTTAATACCCATTTTCTTTCCGTTATTATACCGGTGCGAAATGAAGCCGATACGATCAGCTTTCTTATTGAGGATCTTAAAAATCAAACGCACTCGAGCTTTGAGGTGATTTTTGTAAACGACCACTCCACCGATCAAACAGCAGGCGTTATCACGGAAAAAATTTCGGGGCTGGTCAATTTTCGGATGATAATTAATGCAGGGGCGGGGAAGAAACATGCCCTGACTACAGGAATAGCGGCTGCGAAAGGATTTATAATCATTACAACAGATGGTGATTGCCGCCTTTCGAAAGAGTGGCTTTCGGAAGTAAATAATGGTTTTGCCAATCACGAAGTAAAAATGGTTTTCGGAGCTGTACGAATGAGGTCCAATGGATTTTTTTTTGGATCACTCCAGGTGCATGAATTTGCCAGCATTATTGGTACGGGCGCAGCGGCACATGCTTTAGGAATGGCACTGTATTGCAATGGTGCCAACCTGGCGTTTCGTAAAGAAACCTTTTTGGAAGTAAATGGTTATGCAGGAAATCTTCATATCGCTTCCGGTGATGATGAGTTTCTGATGCGGAAAATTAAAACGATCTATCCCAAGGGAATTTTATTTCTGAACACTTCAGAGTCAATCGTTGAAACATTACCGAATAGCGATTTGTTGTCCTTTCTACACCAACGGATACGCTGGGCAGGAAAATGGCGGTTGGCACCCTCGTTATCTAAAGTTACCGCAATTGGTGTGTTTCTTTTTCACTTGCTTTTTCTGGGTTGCCTGGCGTGGCTTTGTATTGGTAATTATCCAACTTTACTACCGGTACTTATACTGGTCAAAATTTTTGCTGAATTTATATTTCTTTTCAAAGTCTGTATGTTCCTGAATGTCAGGTGGCGTACATTTCATTTCCTTATATTACAGGTTACGTATAGTGTATATGTCGTAACGATTGGAATGCTGGCGAATTTTATGACTTTTACATGGAAAGGAAGGGCTACCGTTGGATCTGTTCGTTAAGCTGGCGATATTCAGGATAGTGTACGAAATTATTTTTCTAAATTTACGGCTGACGACGAATCTATGGAGGCTATTGATATCCGCAAGCAGTTTGAAATCAAAGAGTTGGAGCTCAATGCGTTGCTTGAGATCACGCAGGCTATCAATAGTAATCTGCCTGAAGAATCGCTGTACAAGATTTATAATTTCACTCTTCGTTCAAATCTTAACATAAAAAAACTGGCGCTGTTCGTATTGGATGACGACTGGTATTGCAAAGCGCAATTTGGTACCGTTCATCATTATATGAATGTTAAATTACTTCACGAGTTCAAGACCATCCAGGATATTACACACTTGCGCGCGTTCAGAGAATGTGAATTCACGGAATTTGATATTATTATACCAGTAGCGCATAAAAGCCATACGCTTGCACTTGTGTTTGTTGGCGGACTCGATGGACATGACATGACGTACGAAGATGGTGATGGGATCCGGTTTATACAGGCGCTGAGTAATATCATTATCGTTGCGATCGAAAATAAAAAGCTCGCCCGCAAACAACTTGAACAGGAGGCACTTCGCAAAGAGTTAGAAATTGCGAGTGATGTACAACAGTTTCTTTTCCCGGAAAAACTTCCCAATACGCCGCTGTTAAAAGTGGAAGCAAGTTACCTTCCGCACGATCGCATTGGTGGAGATTATTACGATTATATACCCATCAATAAAAATCAGTTTTTGATTTGTGTTGCCGATGTAAGTGGCAAGGGAATTCCGGCTGCCCTAATGATGTCCAATTTTCAAGCGTCACTCCGTACATTGATCCGGCAAACACCCAACCTTACGGATATTATAGAAGCGTTGAATTACCAGGTTCTGGAAAACACAAAGGGCGAAAAATTTATCACGTTTTTCGCTGCAATCTATGACATCCGTCTCAAGACGATGGTCTATGTAAACTCTGGTCATAATCCGCCGATATTGTATGATCAGAAAAACGGTATACGGTTGTTAGAGGAAGGATCGACTGTGTTGGGAGCAATGCACCCGTTACCTTTTCTTAATGAAGGTTTTATTACTGATCTTGATGAATTCTTTCTCTTTTGCTATACCGATGGTGTTACAGAAACACTCAACGAAACGGGTGCGGAATTCGGTTTTGATGCGCTGCTGAATTATTTCAATAAGGAGCAAAACCGCTGGAAAGAACTCAGAACGATCCACCAGGATATTATCGTGGCACTTGATACATTCAAAGGGCGAAATGGGTATCATGATGATATCACGCTATTATCTTGCCGGGTAACACAATGATACCGCATCGTACACCTGCTTTTCTTCCCTGGCTATATCCTTCTTTAACATGGCGCGTTCAAACAAACGAACCTGTCTTGTTTTTAACTTTCGACGATGGGCCTTTTCCTGGTCCAACGGATTTTGTTTTGGAAGAATTGAATAAAGCGCGTGCACACGCAACCTTTTTTTGCATCGGCGATAATGTACGCAAGTATCCATCGGTGTTTAAAAAAGTAAATAGTTATGGTCATGCTGTGGGAAATCATACTTTCAACCATGTTAACGGATGGAAAACCCCCGTGCAAGATTATGTGAATAGTATCCGGCAATGCGATGCGCAAATAAAAGTATCCAATCCGCAATATGAGACGCGGTTGTTTCGGCCACCTTACGGAAGGATTACACGAAAACAGATAACGGCTTTGCGTGATTTCAAAATCATCATGTGGGATGTGCTTTCTGTTGATTATAATAAAAACCTTCCGGCTGAGAAATGTTTGCGCAACACCATCGCCGCCACACGTTCCGGTTCCATAATTGTATTTCACGATAGTCTGAAAGCAGAACAAAACCTCATGTTTGCATTGCCTCGTTTTTTAGAACATTTTTCTTCAAAAGGATATACATTCAGATCGTTATGATTTTTGTTGGTAGTTACGTTTTAACTGAAGTATCAAACCGCGTCGTTGAATAATTATGTTTCCCTCCAGGGTCATGGGTCGTAAGGAGCCTCTGAGCTTCACCATCTACATCCCACTCCATTAACTGAAAGGAGCCAGCGCACTACTGAATTCACGTGGCATCATGGCTTGCTCAACGGGATTGTTGTTTTCTGGTGTAACCTTTTTTCATCGAAAGAATGTACTTTTAAATTCGTGTAACGCAGCTGCCGGGCCTAAAGCCTAAAGGAATGAATCGCATATTAATAACGCCATTGGACTGGGGACTCGGTCACGCCACACGGTGTATTCCGATCATTCGTTATCTCTTATCGATAAAATGTGATGTATTTATAGGTTCGAGTGGTAGAGCCTTGCAATTACTTAAAATCGAATTTCCGGATCTTCAATTTTTTGATCTTCCTGCGTACGCGCCAACCTATTCTAAAAGTAGTTTCATGGTATGGAAAATGGGTTTGCAATTGCCTAAGTTTATCAGGGCCATAAGTTCAGAACATGAGGCGGTCGAAAAGATAGTCAGAGAGCATAACATCGACGTTGTTATTTCCGACAATCGATATGGCTGCTGGTCGGCAGCGATACCGTCTGTTTTCATTACGCATCAGAGCAACATTCTGATGCCGAAACGATTTGGATGGATGAGCAGGTGGATCAGGATAGCCAATGAGTCGCTTATCAATAAATTCCAGTTTTGCTGGATACCAGACTATCCGGATGATCACAGCCTTGCAGGTGAGCTGATTAGTTTTGGAAATATTTCCTTTCATGCCGATGTCAAATACATCGGCTCGCTTTCCCGGTTTGTTCCTCAGACCAGCAGCTATCGTTATGATGTCGTTGCAATTATATCAGGTCCTGAGCCGCAACGTTCAATACTTGAACAAATGTTGACCGACCAACTGGATAAATCGGGGCTTAAATTTTTACTGATCCAGGGAAGGCCAGACCGAAAAGTTGTTCATAAGATTAACGGGCAAGCCGAGATTGTTAATTTTCTAACGAGTGAACAACTTCAGGAAATATTACCTTCGGCAAATGTGATCATTGCACGCAGTGGTTATAGCACCATAATGGATATGAAGGCGCTGGAACGAAAAGTTATTTTTATACCCACACCAGGACAAACAGAGCAGGAGTACCTTGCATCAAGGTTAAAGGAGAAGGGCGTTGCTTATTATATGGATCAACATAAGTTCGACCTCGCGTTGGCCATGAAAGAGTCGAAAGCGTATATGGGTTTCCGGAATAGTAGTGAAAAAAATAATCTTCTAATGGACGCGTTTCAATCCCTTAGAACTTTCTCATCAAACAAGGAAAAGCAATGAAAATCTTTTTTAAAAGTGTGCGGTTTGCCGTCCAGGGGCTACGGTGGGCACTTCAGGGAAGAAATTTTCGAATCCAGTGTGTTGTTGCTTTTTTTGTGGTTGTGTTTGGTATTACGGTTGGTCTAGGCGCATTTGAATGGGTCATCATACTCTTATTAATTGGCCTCGTTCTTTCGATGGAGACCATGAATTCTGCCATTGAAAATCTGGTCAATATGATTTCACCCGAGTACCATCCGTTGGCAGGAAGAATTAAAGACCTTGCAGCCGGGGCGGTACTGATTGTCGCCATCGTGGCAGCGGTCATCGGAATTATTATTTTTAGTAAATATGTAATGTCGTTTAGTTAAGCTTCCATAAAAACCTCCCACGGAGAGGGCACGGTGAGGCCGTAAAAACAAGCTTAACTAAACGACATTGATATTTGTATTGGTGTATTTTTGAAACATGAAAGCGGAACAACTAGATGCAGGTGATTTTATAGACACCCATGCGCATATTTATATGGATGAGTTTGCAGCAGATCGCAACGATATGCTGGCACGGGCATCGGAACAACAGGTTCGAAAAATCTATCTGCCCAACGTTGACCATACATCAATTGATAACATGCTTGAGTTGGAAAGCAGGTCACAAGGCCAGTGTATTGCCATGATGGGGCTCCATCCTTGCTATGTAAAAAAGGAGTTTCATCGTGAACTTTATCGTGTTGAAGAATGGTTGGCCAGGAGAAAATTTGTAGCAATTGGTGAAATCGGTACAGATTTATATTGGGATAAAACATTTTGGGAGCAACAAAAAGAAGCGTTCACCATACAAGTGAATTGGGCCAAAAAGTATAAACTTCCTGTCATCATCCACTGTCGCGAAAGTATTAATGAAACCATTGAACTTGTAGAACAATTGAAAGACGACAACCTGACAGGGATTTTTCATTGCTTTTCAGGAGATGTGGATCAGGCAAAGCGGATCACTGGTCTGAAATTTTATCTTGGTATTGGAGGCGTCGCTACTTTTAAAAAAGGCGGGTTGGATAACGTATTGCCGGAAATTTCAATGGAACACCTTGTTTTGGAAACCGATAGTCCATACCTCGCACCGGTTCCGCACCGTGGAAAACGAAATGAACCTTCGTACATTCCACTGATTGCAAGCAGGGTGGCTGAATTGAAACAAGTTTCCATTGACCAGGTTCAACAGTTTACGTCTGACAATGCACGTAATCTTTTTTCTCAATAATATTCACGGATGTAAATCATTTTCCTAAAATTTTGATTTTTGTGATGAACTACGATTTATGGATTTAAAGAAGGTTAGTATTAACACAGCTTTGCCAGGGAAACCACGCGCAAGGGTTCTGATCATTTATACTGGAGGTACGTTTGGCATGATGAGCAATGATGATAGCGTGCTTATTCCTTTCGATTTTTCTGTGATTGTAGAGCATTTGCCTATACTGCGGAGTTTATTGCTGGAGATGACCGTGATTTCCTTCGAGAAACCAATTGACTCGTCGAACATTGATCCCGTTCATTGGCAAACCATAGGCAAAATTATCAATGAAAATTACGTTACGAATGACGGGTTTGTGGTTTTACATGGAACAGATACCATGGCATTTACGGCATCAGCATTAAGTTTTATGCTGGAGGGGTTAAGCAAACCTGTTATATTCACCGGGGCTCAACTACCAATCAGTGAACCGCGGTCTGATGCACGCGAAAACTTAATTACCGCCTTGGATATTGCCTCGGCAAGGAAAGATGGTAAGGCACTCGTGCCGGAAGTTTGTATTTATTTTGATTACGAACTGCTTCGCGGAAACCGTTCCAGTAAAGCGGAAAGCATGCAGTTTGATGCGTTCGATTCAGGTAATTATCCGCCCTTGGCAAAAGCCGGCGTAAAGATTGATTATAACTTCGCTGTCATTCGACCTGCGGAAGACAAACCGGTTAAGTTCCGATCGAATCTGAATCTGAACATTTCTATTCTAAAATTATTTCCTGGGATAACACAACCCGTTGTGCATGCGTTACTGAATTCCGAAGGACTGAAAGCTGTGGTTCTTGAAACTTACGGATCTGGAAATGCACCCACATTGCCCTGGCTCATTGATGAATTGGAAATGGCCATACAACGCGGTGTGATTATCGTCAATATATCGCAATGCTCCGGTGGAAGGGTGCTTCAGGGACGTTATGAAACCAGTCGCAAGTTGCAGCAGATCGGCGTGATTAGCGGAGTAGACATGACCACCGAGGCTGCAGTTACAAAACTTATGCTTTTGCTTGGAGAATACGGCGAAAGCCGTACACGTGAATTGATCGGCTCGTCCTTAGCCGGCGAACTGACTGCTTAATTAAACGATGACATGAGTATTAATTACATCTTTGATTTCTAGGCATGCTGAATGAAGGCATTCAATTCTTGTTTTCCGGGTGATAAAACAGAAATAAGATTGAATTGACGACCATCATTCCGAATAGTTGCAAACTGTATATTTTATTGATTTCTTTGCAGCCTTGTTTAAAGGAGAGGTGTCCGAGTGGTTTAAGGAGCACGCCTGGAAAGTGTGTATACTCGAAAGGGTATCGCGGGTTCGAATCCCGCCCTCTCCGCAACCATGTAAAACACTGTATTTTGCAGTGTTTTTTATCCGCAAGTGAAATTAAGGCAATCAGCATTCATGCATTAGTGGTCTAAACAAGTCATGTTATACCGCTAACATACCAAGGGGCGGGCATAATTGATAAACACTGCGCTTTGAATAGTGGCGATCTGATGCTTAATAGTTCGATTTCAGAACCATTCCTACGATTTTGATAAATTATTGGAATGTTAAATAATGTTTACCACAAAAGGCTTAGGTTGTTACTTACAGCCGCGCTCTTCTCTGAATGTTAAGGTATTACAAAAAAAATAGCCTATACTGTGACTTTATTCTGTCAAATTGATTCTAAACTAAATTTTCTGAAAGGAGTGCCGCCAGCAGAAAAATTTTAATAAAAGTATTTAGAAATCGACAAAACGTTTAATTTTGGCGCTTTCAAAGCTTACTTTAAACCTTCAACTATGAAAAAATTATTTGCGATTTTCGCTCTTGTAGGGGTACTGGCGTCCTCTACGCTCCTGGCACAGGAACCGACTGATACTACTCAAGCTGCAGCAACTGAAGAACAACAACCTGCTGCTCCAACCCCTGCCGATGACGCAGCTACTACTGATGTAGCTACTGATACAGGTGTTGAAGAAGAAGCATCATTTCACGAAGTATTAAAAGATCAATTCATTCAAGGTGGTGTTGAATACATGACACCTATTCTTATATGTATGATTATTGGTTTGGCTATCGCCATAGAAAGAATTATTACTTTAAACCTGGCGACAACCAATACTCAAAAGTTATTAGGACAAATTGAAGATGCACTTGCAAAAGGTGGCGTTAATGCAGCCTTAGATGTAACCCGCAACACAAGAGGACCGGTTGCTTCTATCTTTACACAAGGATTACTTCGCTATTCAGAAGGTATTGATATGGTTGAAAAATCAATTGTATCTTATGGTGGTGTTGAAATGGGTCGCCTGGAAAGAGGTTTGATTTGGATTTCCCTCATGATTTCTCTTGGTCCAATGCTTGGATTCTTTGGAACCGTTGTAGGGATGGTGCTTGCCTTCGATGATATCGCAAAGGCTGGTGATATTTCTCCTAACATCGTGGCATCTGGTATGAAAGTGGCCCTTCTTACAACGGTAGGTGGTCTTGTTGTAGGTATGGTGCTTCAGGTTTTCTATAACTACCTGGTGTCAAAAATCGATTCTTTGGTAAATACAATGGAAGACGCTTCTATTGCCCTTATTGATGTATTAGTAAAGCATAAGCTTGTAAACAAATAAGATAATATGCTGGATTTTGGACTGTATCTTTTTTACGCGATGACAGCTATTGCTGTTCTTGGAGCGGTAGGTTTTGCGATTTTCAATGCCATACAAACGCCCGGCTCACTGGTAAAATCACTTATCGGAATTGGAGCGTTGCTTGCATTGTTTGGGGTTGCTTATGCACTCTCTGGAAATGAAGTTACTACGGCACACCGTGCACTTGGTGTTTCCGAAAGTACTTCAAAATTGATTGGTGCAGGGTTAATCCTTTTTTACCTTTCCCTTGTGCTGGGAATAATAGCACTTCTTTATTCTGAAATATCTAAAGCCTTTAAATAATGGCAAGATCAACACCGGAAATTCCCAACGCTTCAATGGCGGATATCGCTTTCCTCCTGTTGACGTTCTTTTTGATGACGACAACAGTGGCGAACGATAAAGGGATATTAACGACGCTTCCTCCGCCACCGGAGGTTCAGCCACCAGATGTCGAAATTCACGAGCGTAACTTGTTTAAAATACAGGTGAACTCATTCGACAATGTGCTGGTTGAAGGAGAACCGTGGCAGGGAACCGATCGCGAAATGATCGATAACATCAAAAAATTTGTATTGAATTACGGTAATGACCCTGAGTCGTCGGAATCACCAGCTGATGCAATCGTTTCGCTGAAAACGGACAGGGGAACTACCCATAAAAAATTCATTCAGATTTTAGATAATGCCGAAGCAGCCTATAATGAAATTTATGCTGATCGTGCAGGTGTATCGGTAGAAGAATGGCGTGAAATTTCTGCTGATCCACAACCGGAGACAAAAGCGATATACGACAAAGGTCGCGGTCTTACGCCGGATGGAAAGCTAGAGATACCGAAAGCAATTTCCATTGCTGAACCAACGAAAATTGGAGGTTAATTAAACGAAGGAGTCATTATGTCAAAATTCAAAAAGAAAGCAAACGTAAAACAGGAGATACCAACTTCTTCAATGCCCGATGTGGTGTTCATGTTGTTGTTCTTCTTTATGGTGACCACGCAAATGCGTGATACCAGTATTACGGTTGAACAGCGGATGCCAGCAGCTTCTCAGCTAAAGAAGTTAGCCAAGAAGTCATTGATTGCCTACTTGTATATTGGTAAGCCAAAAAAAGAAGAACTTGGTGACGAAGCTAAAATCCAGGGTAATGATCAATTTCTCGAACCCCGCCAAATAATTCAATGGGTAAATAGTGAAAAAGCGAAACTTGAAGAATTTCAACGTGAAGCCATCACCATCTCTCTGAAGGTTGACAATGAAGCAAAACGCGGCATTATCGCCGACGTGGAAACCGAATTAAGAAAGGCTAACGCGAGAAAAGTTCTTTATTCCGCTGTAGGGAAAAGAGCAGAAGAGTAAGATTATTTCCATAGTATTAAATAAATTGCCTCCCGACTTAACAACGGGAGGCTTTTTTTATGGATGGAATTGTAGCCGCAACACATTTAAACAATCCAAAGACTGTAAGGGCCTGGTACATGTACGACTGGGCGAATTCAGTCTATACGCTCGTAATCACGACGGCGATCTTCCCGATTTATTATAAAGCGATAGCCGCAGAGTCGGGCTCCGACCAGCTTACTTTATTGGGTATAACCCTTCAGAATTCAGTTTTGTACTCCTATGCGCTTTCATTTTCTTTTCTCGTTGTAGCATTGATACTCCCATTTCTGTCCGGAACGGCTGATTATTCAGGAAACAAAAAAACGTTTATGAAAGCGTTTGTCTGGATGGGTAGTCTCGCGTGTATGGGACTTTATTTTTTTGATGGAATCGATATGCTTTGGTGGGGTATAGCGTGTTCCATTCTTGCGAGCATTGGCTATTCCGGAAGTCTTGTCTTTTATGATGCATTCCTCCCGGAAATTGTAACAGAAGATCGTTATGATTCAACCAGTGCGCGGGGATACTCCATGGGCTATTATGGTAGTGTAATTCTCATGATTGTTTGCCTTATCATCATTATGAATCCTTTCTCATTCGGATTCACCGGAACACCAAAAGAAGCAGGACTGCATGCTACGCGGTTTACGTTTTTACTTGTCGGCCTTTGGTGGATCGGATTTTCATACATCCCGTTCAGTATTTTGCCAGACAATCCGTATGGACGTAAGCCGCAAGGTAATATATGGTTTAAGGGCTATGCTGAGCTTCGTAAAGTGTGGCTAAGCTTAAAGCACCAACGACATTTAAAGAAATATCTGCTTGCATTTTTCTTTTATAATATGGGTGTACAAACAGTAATGTACCTCGCCACTTTATTCGGAACCGATGTGCTTCATCTTGAAGAAGACAGCCTCATAAAAACGGTAGTAATAATTCAACTGGTCGGCGCCTTCGGTGCATGGCTCTTTGCGCGGGTATCGTATCATAAAGGAAATCGGTTCTCTCTGGTGCTGATGAACAGCATCTGGATTGCCGTATGTGTCGGTGCTTATTTCGTTGCCAATGAATATCATTTTTATGCGCTCGCCTTTGTAGTGGGAATGATCATGGGGGGAATTCAATCCCTATCGCGCGCAACCTATTCAAAACTTATTCCGGCAAACACAATCGATCATGCTTCATACTTTAGTTTTTATGACGTGACGTACAATCTCTCAATTGTTATCGGTACGTTTTCATATGGACTCGTAAACCAGTTAACCGGAAGCATGCGCAATAGTGTACTCGCACTTGCCCTGTTTTTTGTAATCGGGCTGGTATTTTTGCTTTCTGTAAAATTCGAAAAAGGCTATCGATCAGAAGTCATTGATTAAGTCAAGGTTGACTTGCCATAGCATGGTTGTCCATTGCATACTTTGTCGCGCATCGATGCGCTAACGATGGAGAGAAATAGCTGTGAGCTATGCGTTGCGAGCTGCCTTTTGTCAGGTATTAAATTCCGAGCTTGCTTACGTTCGAAGTTGTTTCGCTTACCCAAACAGTTTTCGAACACAACCTCAAACCTCAAACCTCGAACCTCGAACCTCAGACAATTCCGCAAGCGTTTCGCTTTCGCAAGCCAACTTTGAATCATGAACTTTGAACCATGAACTAATAACGAAGATGTTTCACCGTTACACCGTTATTGATGAGTTGTTTGAGCGAATCGATACCGATGCGCAAATGAAGATCAACATATGATTTTGTTACATTGATGTCGCTTACTTCTGTTTTTACACCTTCCGGTACCATGGGTTGATCGGATACAAGCAGTAGGGCACCCGTTGGTATTTTGTTGTGAAAGGCGGTGGTAAAAATGGTTGCTGTTTCCATATCAATAGCCTGTGGTCTGATCTTTCGCAGATACGCTTTGAATTCTTCGTCCCACTCCCATACTCTTCGGTTCGTGGTATAAACCGTGCCTGTCCAATAGTCTTTGCCATGGTCGCGGATGGTTGTTGAGATCGCCTTTTGTAAGGCAAACGCAGGCAGTGCTGGCACCTCAGGTGGAAAATAATCATTTGAAGTTCCTTCACCGCGAATTGCAGCAATGGGCAGGATCAAATCACCGATGTCGTTTTTCTTTTTCAATCCGCCGCACTTTCCAAGAAATAGTGCGCCTTTCGGAGAGATGGCGCTAAGACAATCCATTACCGTTGCTGCATTTGGGCTGCCCATACCGAAATTAATGATGGTTATACCTTCGGCCGTCGCACTTCGCATGGGGCGATCAATGCCATTGACGGGGACGTTGTGAAGTTCTGCGAACATTTTAACATAGTTATCGAAATTCGTAAGCAGGATGTATTCCCCAAAGTCGGCCAATGCCTGACCAGTATATCTTGGTAACCAGTTTTCGACAATCTCTTTTTTTGTTTTCATAACTGCCTGAATCTATCTGATTGCTAAATTTTCTTTGCGTTGTAAAGACCAGTTCCACTTTCCTGTGATTAAAATATTAAAAATTAAAAAATTAAATTGGACCTCAAATCTTCCAACTTTCAATCTTCCAATTTTGTTTTTACTTTGAATTGCGTTATTTGACTACCTCATTTCCGTCATAATTTGATACAACTCAATTTGCCTCCTTTCGAATATAAGGTAAAGAAAGCTGAAGATAAACTTTGGATTTTTGATGTTATCCGCAAAAAATACATCGTGCTTTTACCGGAGGAATGGGTAAGACAACATTTTATCCATTATCTGCTGACGCATGATTATCCAAAGTCGTTGATCAGGATAGAGGGCGGCTTGTTATTTAACCAGTTAAAAAAACGCGCCGACATTGTCGTCTTTGACAGGACCGGTAAGCCGTGGATGATCATAGAATGTAAATCACCAGAAATCTCCATCAGTGATGAAACACTTTTTCAGGCTGCGGTATATAATAAAACGTTGCAAGCTAGTATGCTGGTTGTCACCAATGGGTTAACACATCTTTATGCTGAAGTCAACTGGAAGCAGGGGACAACGCAAAAGCTTCACGCATTACCGGCTTTTCCTGCTTTGTCTTAAAATCTTACTGTAAAAATTTTTTTACATCCACATAAGGAAGATTAAAAGCGTCGGCTACGGCTTTATACACAACTTCACCGTGTATTATGTTAAGCCCACAACGCAATTCAAGATTTTCCTGACAAGCTTTTTGCCATCCTGAATTTGCCAGGCGTATAGCATAAGGAAGCGTTGCATTGGTAAGCGCAAGCGTTGAAGTGTAGGGTACAGCTCCCGGCATGTTAGCAACACAATAATGTACTACATCATCGATAACATAAGTGGGATCTTCGTGCGTAGTTGGTCTGCATGTTTCAATACAGCCACCTTGATCGACTGCCACATCAACCAGTACCGTTCCGGCGCGCATCGTTTTTAACATATCGCGTGTAATGAGTTGGGGCGCTTTGGCTCCGGGAATCAAAACGCCACCGATAATAAGGTCGGCATCTTTTACCATCTCACGGATGGTGTATTCATTTGAAACTACAGTGTGTACATTTTTTGGCATTACATCATCGAGATACCGTAGCCGGTTAATATTTACGTCCAGTATGGTCACATCGGCACCCATACCGGCAGCAATTTTAGCGGCGTTGGTGCCGACTATTCCTCCACCGAGAATAATTACTTTAGCAGGTTTTACACCGGGTACGCCACCCAATAGAATGCCACGACCCTTCAGCGGCTTTTCAAGATATTTGGCGCCTTCCTGAATTGCCATTCTTCCAGCCACTTCTGACATTGGAACAAGTAGTGGTAAACTGCCATCAGAACGCTCCACGGTTTCATAAGCCAGGCATATGGCTTCGCGTTCAATCATGGCGTGTGCAAGTGGTTCATAAGAAGCGAAATGAAAATAAGTGAAGACGAGTTGACCTTTCTTAATGAGCTTATACTCAATATCAATAGGCTCTTTTACCTTGATAATCATATCAGCGCGGGCATACACTTCAGCGGCTTCTGTTATTATGGACGCACCGGCCAACGCATAATCTTCATCACTATATCCACTGGCAACTCCGGCAGCATGCTGGATATAAACAGTATGTCCTCGTTTTACAAATTCTTGCGTGCCGGCAGGGGTGAGTGCGACTCGATTTTCGTTATTCTTTATTTCTTTCGGTACACCGATGATCATACATAAATATTTAGTGGCGTAAATATAGCAGGCTTGCCTATTAATCGTTAGTTAGGTAAATTGTTTTTTTTACCGATTGAAGGATTATAGTTTGTTTATCTCCCATGCCAGTGCTGAACAGGAGATAAAACCTAAAGGTGCTGAATAACAATATTAGCGATCACTATGAAAGCAATTTAGATACCCAATACTTCGAACTTTGCAAGTCGTTCGTCCTAAGGAGAGGAGAAAACGTTAACGACAAGTGCAACAGTTTAAAGTCAGAATAACCCATAACACCGTACGGCCATTGATTATTGTGTTTTTGAAAGTAATTCTGATTTTCTATTTTTGACCTAACACGTGTTTACCCTTAAAGAAAAACGATTTGAGTGCTATAAAAGAAGCGAAGACAAAATACTCCCAGGCCAGGGTTAAAGAAATTCTTGCCGATTTCCGCCTGGCAGTAGAGAGTCGTGAAGCCAGTGTAATCGGGCGCAAAGAGGTTTTTATGGGAAAAGCCAAATTTGGAATATTTGGTGATGGCAAAGAATTGGCCCAGATCGCAATGGCGAAAGTTTTTAAAGAAGGCGATTTTAGATCAGGCTATTACCGTGATCAGACTTTTATGTTTGCGATCGGAGAATTAACGATACAACAGTTTTTCGCTCAACTATATGCCCATACCGATCTTGAAGCAGATCCATCAACAGCGGGGCGATTAATGACCGGGCATTTCGGTACACGTACGCTGGATGAACACGGAAATTTTCGGGACCTGACGAAAATAAAAAATAGTAGCGCTGATATTTCGCCGACTGCAGGACAGATGCCAAGATTATTGGGATTGGCTTACGCATCTAAGTTATATCGTGAAAATCCGGAGTTGAAAGACTGTACGCAGTTTTCAAATAACGGAGATGAGATTGCTTTTGGTACCATTGGCAATGCATCGACTTCCGAAGGCATGTTTTTCGAAGCCATCAATGCGGCCGGCGTACTTCAGGTGCCGATGCTTACTTCTATTTGGGATGATGGCTATGGTATTTCAGTCCCGCAGGAATTCCATACCACGAAAGCGAGTATATCAAAAGCACTTGCCGGATTACAACGAACTGCTTCAGAAAAAGGATTTGAGATTATTAAGGTAAAGGGATGGGATTATCCTGCGCTTATTGAAGCATACCAGAAGGCAGAAAAAATATGCCGCGAAGAACATGTTCCCGTATTGCTTCATGTCGAAGAGATGACGCAGCCGCAAGGACATTCTACGTCCGGTTCTCACGAAAGGTATAAATCGAAAGAACGCCTGGCGTGGGAAGCTGAATATGATTGCGTCCGTAAAATGCGGGAGTGGATTATCGATGAAGTTATGGTTCTCCCGGAAGAGGTAGAAGCGATTGAACAGGAGGCCAGAAAAGTGGCCAAAGATTCACGCGACCGTGCATGGCGTGCTTTCATGAATGACGTAAAAAAAGATCAGCAGATCATTTTGCAAATTCTCTCGAAGGCTGAGCAGGAAAGCGAACATCGCGCAGCATTAGAAGAATTAAAAAATGAATTGCGCTCAGCTGTTAATCCAACCAGGCTCGAGACCATGAAGGCGGCTAAACGCGCGCTCAGAACGATGCGATATGAGAATAATTCCCCAAAGCAAGACCTTCTTGCCTGGCTGAAATTTGCAGAGAAAGATAATTATGATCGATACAGTTCTCACTTGTATAGTCAGTCGGAACACGCTGCTTTGAATGTCGAAGCTGTCGCTCCGGTATACAGGGATAATTCTTCTATTGTAGATGGAAGAGAAGTGCTTCAGGCTTGTTTCACGGCAGCACTTCAACGTGATCCATTGATCTTTGCGTTAGGAGAAGATGTTGGAAAAATTGGCGATGTAAACCAGGGTTTCGCCGGGCTGCAGGCGAGATTTGGTGAGCTCCGCGTAACAGATACAGGCATTCGCGAATGTACGATCATTGGTCAGGGCATAGGCGCGGCGTTGCGCGGCTTAAGGCCAATTGCTGAGATACAGTATCTTGATTATTTTATTTATGCGTTGGCTACCTTGTCGGATGACCTGGCTTGTTTACAATACAGAACGAAAGGTGGACAGAAGGCACCATTGATTATTCGTACGCGAGGTCACCGCCTGGAAGGCGTATGGCATGCGGGATCACAGATCGGGATGTTGATAAACAGTCTTCGTGGAATTTATATTTTAACGCCGCGAAACATGACGCAGGCTGCGGGGTTCTATAACACCATGTTAAAGTCAGACGATGCTGCTGTGGTTATAGAATGTTTGAATGGTTATCGGCTGAAGGAACGGATTCCGGATAATATCAATGAGTTCACAGTCCCAATCGGCGTTCCGGAAATTTTGATGGAAGGCGACGATATCACGATCGTTACTTATGGTTCGATGTGCCGGGTGGTAATGGAAGCGGCAGAAGATCTTCAGCAAATTGGTATTTCATGCGAAGTTATTGACGCGCAAAGTATATTGCCTTTTGATATTCATCATAGCATTGTCGAATCGGTAAAGAAAACAAACAGAATTGTTTTTGCTGATGAAGATATTCCGGGAGGAACCACCGCTTTTATGCTGCAGCAAGTACTGGAGGTACAACAGGGTTATCAATACCTGGATTCCAAACCGGTAACCATTACAGCAAAAGAACATCGTCCTGCCTATGCTTCCGACGGTGATTATTTTTCAAAACCCAATCCAGAAGAAGTTTTCGAAAAAGTATACCAGGTAATGAGTGAAGCAGACCCCGAAAAATATCCGGCTTTGTATGCTTAAATTGAATGGATTATAAGGGTCTTGTTATTTATTAGCGCTCAATTTGATCTAAACTATTTAAGGGACTTTCTACTGTGTTGCTTACGTGACCAGCCCTGTCGTGAAGAAGAATTTTTACTTTAAATAAACGATTGCCCAACATCGGAGAGAAACCGGCTGAAGGCATGGCGTAGATTATATTTCCTTCTTTGGGTGTTGTCTCATCGTCCTCGGATAACAATGGAACCCTTCCAAAAAAATTATCTCCGCACTCAGGTTGAAAAATAGTTTCCCAGTTAAATTCTTCTTCCTCTTCTCCAACCATTGTAAAAAATCTGATTTCAAAATTATAATAGCGAGGATTGGGTTCAATGTAAAATGTATCCGCGATAAGATAATAGGATTTGTTGTTACTTAAGATATATTCATCCAGTATCATGTCATCATCAAGTGTTGTACGAAGATCAGCGCTCACGAGGGCCGAATCGATCACATAATTTTTACATTTACCTGGAAATCCATAAAAATCAGGTAATGAGATTCGATTGCTCGCAGACTTGGTGGTTATTTTCATGCTGGGCGTAACCGATGCCGGTGTTAATTCGCTAATGGGGTAAAGCTTTGTTCCATCATCGACAAAGAATTCGTTTTCATGAAAAGGATAAGATTCAAGCCTGTCTTCTTCGGTAATACCGATTAGTCGATAACGATTTACACCACCGTCATCTGATGCTAATCCTAAATCGCCATCGCCGTCCTGAAAAGAGACAACCACGAACAATGTGTCGTCATCAGAAATATCCGGAGAATCTTTAAAGTACCAGTCGACGAATTCTATCTTGGGTTCTACAGGAAATTCCGGCGGGTTAAAGCAAGACTCAGCAACAAGGCTTAAACAACCAAACAGGATTATATTTTTAAACAGTTTCATTTTATTTGGTTAAAGCGCCCCTTCGATGTTGGTTTATGTACCTCGATTTATTTCTAACTTTGGGCCCGGTTAAGTTAAGTAAACGCTTGGATACTTTTAAAAGTTTTATTCCGAAATTATACGATTTAAACGACCAGGACTTTCCCAATATTGCATTGGAAGTATTCCGGTTCCAGGCCAGGCACAATCCTGTTTATCGGCAATATGTGCATCATTTGAGGATGAATCCAGATGAAGTTGATCAGCTAAATCAAATTCCTTTTCTGCCCATTACATGCTTTAAAAGTCATACCATTATGACACAGCAGTGGGAGCCAGTTAGTTTTTTCACAAGCAGCGGCACAACACAACAAAAAGCCAGTAAACATGCGGTATGGGACATGGATTTTTATTTAGACAATGCGACAAGGTCCTTTCACCATTTCTTTGGCCCCCTAGAAAATTACCATTTTCTGGCGCTTCTTCCTTCTTATCTGGAACGATCTGGTTCGTCGCTGATCGCCATGATCGATTTTTTTATTCGTAAAAGTCAATCGCCTCATTCAGGTTTTTACCTCAGCAACATTGATACCCTATTGTCCGATATAGAAAAATTAAAGCATGATGCAAGGCCGACGATCCTATGGGGTGTTTCCTTTGCGTTGCTTGATCTTGCTGACCAGTATGAAATTGATTTAAGCCACTGCCTATTCATGGAAACCGGCGGCATGAAGGGCCGTAGGAAAGAAATCACCAGGGGAGAGTTACATGCCATTTTGAAACAAAAACTAAATGCAGACAAGATTTTTTCTGAGTATGGCATGACGGAATTATTTAGCCAGGCTTATACGAATGGTGGACACATTTTTAAAACGCCGCCCTGGATGAAGGTAATTGGGCGTGATGTTACCGATCCGTTGAGCAAAGGACTGGTCGAAGAAACAGCCGGTTTAAACGTGATCGATCTGGCTAATTTTGCTACCATTTCATTCATTGAAACGGAGGATATGGGTAAAATTTTCGACGGAAATGGCTTTGAAGTACTCGGAAGAATGGATAATTCGGAAGCAAGAGGCTGTAATTTATTGCTTTAATTGCCGAATTTAAGCGTTTTGACCCTTTTAGGACACCAAGCGAATTTGAATTCTCGTTAAAGAATTATATTTTTGTTATATACCAAAGCCTCCACGATGAAAAAAGTATTAGTTTTTATTGCGTTAGCAGCTTTCGTTTCAGCTTGCAGCCAGTATACCTGCCCGACGTACAGCAAGAAAGAAGCACCAAAGCAAGTTGTCGAGCAAAAGATTTAAGTTACAGGTACTTCTCTACATCCTGTTGAGATATATCTTCCGAACTCATAATAACAAGTCGTTCTACAACATTGCGCAATTCGCGGATGTTGCCAGTCCAATTATGATTTTGCAAGGCCTTTAACGCGAGTGGTTGAATCGTTTTCTTTTTCGAACCATATTCTTCCGCAATATTATCCAGGAACCGGTCTACCAAAAGGGGGATATCTTCTTTTCTGTCATTGAGAGAAGGTACTTTAATTACAATGACGCTTAACCGGTGATACAAATCCTCCCGGAACCTGTTCTCTTCAATCTCTTTCTTTAAGTCTTTATTGGTGGCTGCAATTACGCGTACGTTTACAGCGATTTCTTTATCACCACCCACCCGTGTTATTTTATTTTCCTGAAGAGCCCGTAGTACTTTCGCCTGTGCTGAAAGGCTCATGTCACCGATTTCATCCAGGAACAAGCTGCCATTTTCGGCCAATTCAAATTTGCCAAGACGTTGTTTGATCGCCGATGTAAACGATCCTTTTTCATGCCCGAAAAGTTCACTTTCGATGAGTTCGGATGGAATAGCGGCGCAGTTTACTTCAATGAGTGGACCGCCTGAGCGTTTACTGCTTTCATGGAGCCACCTTGCAACCAATTCTTTCCCACTTCCATTAGGACCGGTTACAAGCACACGGGCATCGGTAGGAGCCACCTTTTCAATCATCTCTTTTACCGTGGTGATCCCTGCCGACTCACCAACCATTTCGAATTTTTTGTGGATCTTCTTCTTTAGCGTCTTTGTCTCTTTCACCAGTGTGGATTTGTCAAGCGCATTGCGTAAGGTGATTTCCAGCCGTCCGAGGTCAAAAGGCTTTTGAAGAAAATCAAATGCTCCTTTCTTTACTGCCTCCACAGCAACATCGATAGTTCCGTGAGCCGAAATAATAATAAAGTGTGTCGGTATGCCCGCTTCTTTTGCTTTCTCAAGTACCTCTAATCCATCCATTTTTGGCATCTTGATGTCGCAGAGACAAAGATCGAAGCTTCCTTGTTCTAATTTCTTAAAACCCTCCTGACCATCAGCAGCCTCTTCTACGTCATGGCTTTTATCTTCCAGAATCTCTTTCAGAATAGCGCGTATCTTATTGTCATCTTCAATTACCAGGATTTTTGACATCTAATCTTGTGTTTAATTTAAAATTACCATCAATGTCCTTATAACCCGCGCCTCCGAAGAGGAAAGGGTGAGGCGATAAACCTGCTTAACTAAACGACATCGAATTGTATACTCAGAATAACCTTATTAGCTTAGTTTGAACTGTCTAAAATATAAAAACCTGTGAGTTTTATAAACTACAGGTTTTTAAAAGCGCAAGTTTGTAAGCCGGGTTCTGTCCTCGTAAAGAGTCCTTACCATTTATCTGGTCCTGACTTCACAGTCAGGATCTATCAGTCTACCCATCCTGAAATCTGCCGAAGCAGATTATTTGAGCAAAACTCCCGGGGGATCAGGACTTATTTGACCTTTCAACGTGTAAGGTTTACCATGCGTGTTCCGTCGCCGGATCACCGGTGAGCTCTTACCTCACCTTTTCACCTTTTCCCTTTCCGAATAAATCGGTCAAGGTAGTTTGTTTTCTGTGGCACTGTCTGTCCCTCCTGGCTTTAACCGGAAAGGCCTTCCCGTTAGGAAGTACACTTGCTCGTGTTGCCCGGACTTTCCTCCCCACTGATAAACAGCGAGGCGGTAAGGCAACTTGCGCTGTAAACTTAATCAATTTTGAAGTAGCAAAGTTTCCATCAAAGGGATAATAGATTAATATCATCAAAACACTTTTAACAGCGTCAGGCCACCATTACTAATGAATGTCCTTTCCTGTCAGTTTCAATTCATATTGATCAGCAAGTTGCGCGACTTCCTGTAACATTTCTTTCAGTTGATCTTCACTGGCAGCAGATGTGATGCATGAGGCCTCAACTTTGAGAAATCCATCTTCCAATACAAATTTGCTATAATCGAAACGCGCATTCTGTTCCAATAGGTTTTTAAAATCCAGCTTGCCATCATCTTCACAAATTTTAGAACTGAAAATAGCACGATCTCGCCCGGATACAACGCTCTTCTGTTGTAAGGCAAGAACAGTTTGAAACCGGCTACCGTTCAATGGTACTACCACTACTGATTTTGTATGATCGTAGTCTGTGTACTGGCCACCTATTTGTTCAGCATATTGCTGCAGATGTTTCATAATATCCATAATGAGGCTGTTTAATCTAAACGGAAGTTATGAAATAAGCGGCTATAAGAAAAGCATTAAATTGGTTATGAGAGAAATAAGTGAAGCTCCAGCCGTCGACCCGGCTTTACGTCAAAAAGTAAGCGCGTCAAAATGAACACCTTTTCTTGAAAAGGATAGTGCGGGTGATGGGATCTTCACCATATTAATAAGAAACAAAAGCGTTTTTACTGCTTTTGAATTGGTATGGATAGCGGTTATGTCTAAGTCTAACGATAAATAATACTGTCTGTATGGCGTATTAAATCCGGCATCTATGTTTTGATGATCGCGCGCATAGACCATGCCTTGGGCGCCATATCCAACAGCAAGATTCAGCCACTTGGGAAAAGGAGTGAATTTATCAATATCAACGGAAAGCCAGTATGTTTGGCCATTGTAGTCTTTCATCAGTTCTTCAGCCAGGTCGTGACCCAATACTTCGGGTCTCAACCTGGCATAGTTCGTTCGATGAAAAGAAAACTTAGGATGAATGCGAACCTCTGACCAAAGACGGGACTGCAAAAAATAAAAAGCTGCCCCGCCGGTGTTTGCCAGCAGATCTCCAACGGAGGCGCCATACGCTTTCGAATGACCGTCCAGGATTTCTATTGGAAGTAAAACGCCAAACCCGGTAAGCGCACCAATTAAATCGGATTTCTGCTGAGGTACATTAAAAGATCTTAAGAGACCAGACGTACCATGACTGATATGAAAAGCGGAAAAAAAGTGACCAGCCTTATCTACCTGTTTCCATTCGGGATTATCATTAAAGAAATGAAAAGACGTTTGTCCATTGTTTTCATACCATAATTTGTTCAGGCCGGCCATTGCGCCACCATAGGCAGCAACAGCGCCGACTGTAAAAATGCGAAGTCGTCTTTTGTTTAGATCATTGCTTCGGGATGAATCAGGTGATTGTCCATGCAATGCAAATGGAAAAATCAGCATAGTGAAGAAGACTTTATTCCACCACATCTTCTTCATTTATAGCTTCTTCATTAAATATCGTTTCATTTTCTTCACCTTCTTTCTTTTTGCGCTTGCGGTTTGATGTCCATAAATCGCGCAGCTCATTAAAACTCTGTGTATGGATGATACTGGCACCTGTAGTGAAAGCGTTTTGGTTGTTCACTGTACTAAGCACCGGATTAACGTTGCTTCTGCTATACATTTTTATCCGCAACTTCCCATCTGCCGTTAACATATAATCAACGGTCCAGTCACCGGCAAGACTTGAAGGGTTAGGTTGGTTTGTTGTTGTTGCGGCGTTGTTTGAATTATTAAACGTACCATCGCCAGTTACGCGGAGGCGGCCGTTTAAAAACGTGTAAGAGAATCGAAGTTGAAATGTGTTGAACGCCTCTTCATCCATGATACCCAGGTCTACATCGATCTCCAGGTTTTGATCCACCTGGCTCATCCAATAGCTTAGCTGATTCGACAATAATTCACTCACGCTGTTCACCACAGATCCACTAGCATTGAGTGATTCTGGTGGCGAAAATTTACGAAGTACGATAAGACTGAAAACCTGTCGCGCGAGTTCCTGCTCATCGAGTTTGTTTTTGAAGGCGGCAAACTCAATATCGAGGTTTACATTTCTTCCCGACTCGGCAAGCTGAATATTCTTTGGCAGATCGTTCGCTACGATATCGAGGGTGATCTTCGGGGTTAGCATAAATTCTTCCAGTTTAAGAAGAACCTGCACCGGGTATTTGCGGCGTAGCTGCGGGGTGTTGCTTACATTCGGATCCTGAATAAGTGGCGCCAGAGATGCCAGTTGATTGTATGACGCATTGATATCAAGAATACCCTGATAAGGATCGCCATACCAACTGATTTTACTCCCCTTTTCGATCTCGAATTCTTTGTTGATAATATCGTACAAAGTGAAATTGTACCACCCTTCTGTAAATTCGAAAGGACCGAACATGGTGAAATCTCCTTTGGTGTCCATCTCCAGTTTCAGGTCTCCGTTTCCGCGTCCACGAATAATATCACCGGATTTTAAATCAAAAATGATTTCACAATAAGCATCCGGTGTTACGTCGAGGTTGAGATTCAGGGATATTCCAGTAAGGGATACTTTGTTGCTGTTGATTTGCTGTTCAATGGTTTTTGTAAACGTTGTGTCGTTGAAGTTTACAAAGGAAATAAATTCCTTTTTTTCCACGGAAGATGTACCGTTGATGGGAATGTAAATCCGTGTATTCTTCTCCGTACGCGCCATAGAAGAAATCCGCAGGTTTGAAAGCGGTCCCGAAAACCGTAGCGACCCCGTTGCGTATGCTTGCCCATAGAACAGGCTATTGTCTTTCATGGAGGTATTAAGCACCTGGAAATTATCGATATCACCACGAAGATCGATCGTCATGCCTGCAAAATCGTCGTGGGTTATGGCACCATTTAAATGTGCTTTGTTTCTAAAGGCATCAGTAAGATCAATATCCTTGAAGTAAATAGAGGTAGGGGTAAGGCCAATTTTGCCTTTGAAGCGATAGATTGTTCTAAGGTAATTGACCATAAGCTGACCTTCGTCAACCGTTCCTTCACCATGGATATCAGGAGCGTTTAGTGTTCCGGTTATTTTGAAATCTCCGGAAACTGTTCCTGCGATGTGACTGAATATTTCTGTAAGAAAAGGTTCGGCAATTTTAAGCTGGGCATCCTGCAGCCTTGCTGTGATATTTAACGGGCTTTGTTTATTACCAGGTGTGTAATCTCCTTGCACATTAACCATGCGCACCTGGTTTCGATCAATGCCTAAATTAATGAGGAATTTATGTTGTAGTGTATCCCAATGGTTATTGCCTTGTAAATCTCCAATCAAAAAGTCGTTGATGGAAAACCCCCGGATGGCAACACTATTTTCAATGTTAGGTTGGTTAAAATAATTACTCAGGCTGATCTCCGCATTCATAATACCAGCGATTTTCTTATCCGTAAGTACATTAAACGTCGAAAGGTCAAATTCATTTACTTCCATGGTTAGCCGTTGCGCAGGATCGTGTGAGAGGCTTCCATTCAGTTCGATTGATTGCTGGCCCGTAAACAATGCGAGGCGATTGAAAATCCATTGCCTATCTCTAATGGTCACGTAGTTGTTACCGGCGAACCGCCAATCGCGTTCCAGCAGCTTAAGGTCAGAAGAATCCATCGCGATCACTGTGCTGTCTTTCAGGAAATCGAGTCCGCCTTTTAAACGGACATAGTTTGTTTCGCCTTCCTGATCTGCATCCAGACTAAAATTAATGTGGTTCTTGTTCCAGATGCCTTCTACCAGGAGATTTTTTGTTTTTAATTTTGGTGTCAGCAATTGTTGCGCTGACGTAACTGTAGCCATGGCAAGAACTGCAGTACTGTCTGCAATCTTAGAAGCAGTAATCTCGGCTTGCGTGTTAACGAATGTCTTTCCATTGTAGACCAAGGAATCGAATTCGGTAAATAAGTTAAAGATGGTCGTGTATCCGCTGGAGAAACGACCCTCCAGCCGGGTGTTTTCGGAAAGGCGGAGATCAACGTTAATCAGGTCCACCAGTGGTTTGATGTCCTTCAACAAGATATCAACATACGCTTCGTACTTGCCGGGCTTATGATTTTTAGACCGATAATAATTCTTGATTTCCCGCTGATCATTCTCGACGATCAATTGCATTTCAGTTGCCAACACCTTCAGGTCTTTTCCCAGGTTGGTGAATGCGTAATCGCCACGAACTTCGGCATCAAATAAATTGGACTGAAAATGAACTGACCTGAAATTTTCGCTTTGTTCTGCATCAATTGAAATTTCATTGAGTGCCAGTGATTGTTCCTTATAACGGACAAAGACATCATTAAAACTTGCAACGCCCTCGAGTGAATCAAGGGACAATCCTTTCACGTCTGCAGAAAATGATGAGTGAAGAAAAACTTCTTCCTTTGTGAGGTTGATCTTATGTAGTACGGCTGTATCAAGATTGGCTTGCACCCGGATTTGATTTTTTCCGTCGCGTAAGTCAATCGAGCCACGCGCAGTTAATTGCAAATTCGGATCATTCACCGATACAAAGCCTTCGAAGAGTCCGGCTGCAAAACGCGCATCTGTTTTAATGTTTACGTAGTTGTATTTGTTTATGCCAATGGAATTGATTTTGCCGTTGAGTTTAAAATCGGCCGTTTTTTGAGTGAGTCCCGTACCGGTAATTGTTCCGTCCAGGCTTACCCGCTGAAACCGGGCAGTATCTTTCAGGTATTGCCCAAGCTGAAACCCATTGAGCGCAAGTTTTCCGCTATACACCGATCGATTAAAATCTTCTTCATTTACTTTAAAGTTGATGTCGGAGCGAATCAAACCCAGGCGACTCATAAAGCTTCCATTGGCTACAAAGTCAGTTGGGTATCCTAAAAACTGTCCGTCGAGATGAAGCTTTCCCATCGGCCGAAGCCGCTCAAGAATCCCATCGTTTAGCAGGAAGGCGATGTCTTCAGGATCAAGCTGCGAATTTTTTATATTGAGGATAATGAAGGTCTCTGGCACTTCCGGAAGTCCATCCATGTCGAGCGTACCCATGAGTGCGGTGTTGCCGATACGGATATCCATATCTGTGATTTTGAATTTATTGACCTTACCATCGAACACACCATTGATGTGAATCGGTTTACCCACCCGCTCAACGCCGGGAGCAAAAAGCGCCAGATCGTTGGGATCAATAACCGTGTTTTTCAGATTGGCATGCAGCTTCACTTTAGAGATAAACTGATTCAGATCGCGTTGTCGTTCATATTGAAAAACAAGCGTGTCCTGGATAATACTCTTTCCCGCTGTTAAATCAAGTCCATAGAACTCCATGGCTTTCTGCGATACCCTAAAGAAGGTAGAAAGTTGCCGGACTGAAAATTTCGTTTCAAGATCCTGAGCAATAAGCGTCTTTACCTGGAATTGTGTGGTATCGCCAATAATGACAAAACTCTGGAGCTGTCCTTCATCAACGGCGAGCGAAAATTGGTTGTAATTGAATCCGTTTTTAACGGAATCCTGGTCCTGGTTAACAAAAGTAAATTGACTTTTGTTTACGAATGCTTCGCCGATGTTAATTCTTGGCCGGCGCCCGGTAGCTGATCCAGAGGAAAAATTTTCATTGATTCTCGAAATAAGCACATTCATATTCAGATCGCGGGACGTATCTGAATCATATATTTTTGTCATGAACACATGCGCGCTGTCGAGATATATGCCATCAATGTTGACGTCCTGCTTTTCAATGAGGTGTTCAAGCTTAAAATTGATCAGGATTTCTTTTGCACGGATCATTTTATTTCCGGCAGGGTCGTAAACGGTTACATCACCAAGTTCAAGGCGATCGAACCATAACATCTTAAAGCTCCCGATGGAAGAATTAAATCCCGTTACTTCGGAAAACCCTTTCAGGTATTGTGCAATCACCCATTTTTGCACAGGCGGCATCTGCAACACGAGTAATGCTGAAATAAAAAGAAAAAGTATCGACGTAATGGTATAGGCAAATACCTTCTTGATCCTATTTTTGATAACTTGCAAGTTCATTTGTCAACCCATGCATCCCGTTTTACTTGCCATTGAATCTTCCTGTGATGAGACATCAGCCTCCGTGGTTAGAAACGGCAAGGTACTTAATAATATTATTGCTTCACAGGCAGTTCACCAAAAATACGGTGGCGTGGTGCCTGAACTCGCCTCACGGGCGCATCAGCAGAATATTGTAATGGTCGTGCACGAGGCGATGGATAAAGCAAGGATCAAACCAACTGATCTCCACGCCATAGCATTTACCCGGGGACCGGGACTCATGGGATCGCTTCTCGTAGGAGTGTCGTTTGCGAAGGGCATGGCGATGGGATTAAATATTCCCATGATTGAAGTAAATCACATGCAGGCCCATGTATTGGCACATTTTATTGACGATCCGAAACCATCATTTCCATTTCTCTGTCTTACAGTGAGCGGCGGCCACACCCAAATTGTGTTGGTAAGAGATTACCTCGATATGGAAGTAATCGGGCAAACGCGCGATGACGCCGTGGGTGAAGCCTTTGATAAGGCTGCAAAAATGATGGGACTACCTTATCCCGGAGGTCCGTTGATCGATAAGTATGCTAAAACCGGTAATCCCCATGCTTTTAAATTTCCGGTTACGGTAATGCCAGGGTTGGATTTTTCCTTCAGCGGAATAAAAACAGCATTTTTATACTTTTTAAGAGATTCCAAACAAAAGAATCCTTCCTTTGTCGACGAGAATATTTCCGATATATGTGCAAGCATTCAGCACAACCTTGTAAAAATGTTGCTGGATCGTGTAGCGGAAGCCAGCGAGCAAACGGGGATCAAACAAATTGCCATCGCAGGTGGCGTATCGGCTAATACGGGATTACAAACCAGTTTGAAGGCGCTCGGAGAAAAAAAAGGATGGGATATTTTTGTTCCAGCCTTCGAATATTGCACGGACAACGCAGGTATGATCGCCATGGCAGCGCATTATAAATTTTTAAAACAGCAGTTTTCTACGTTGGATGTAACCCCGCTCGCGCGAATGCCGATTTAATACATGTCTGAAGAGCATGAACCTTAAAACTGACGAAAATGTCGTTGCGTGATGAGCGATAAATTTTATCGACTGGTTCAATTACATCGGACGGAATGGGTTAATTTGTTTTTAAAAAGCCGGAACAGAAGTTTTGAAAATGATATGACGAAATTTTAATATCCGGTTATCTACTAAAGAAAAATGAAACAACGATTTTCAAACGATATTAATATCCGGAACAGACAGGCAGGATTTCAATACGAATTACTGGACAAGTACATCGCGGGGATTGTACTTACAGGTACAGAGATCAAATCCATCCGCGAAGGAAAAGTGAACCTGCAGGATGGTTATTGCTACCTGAACAATGGGGAAGTTTTTGTGAAAGGCATCAACATCACACCATACGCACAGGGTACGCATTATAACCATGAAGCTACACGCGAACGCAAGTTGCTGATGAAAAGGTCTGAGATCCGGAAGCTGGAGGGTAAAGTCGAGGAAAAAGGTCTTACACTTGTGCCTATTCGATTATTTATCAACGATCGTGGTCTCGCCAAGCTGGAAATTGCCCTGGGTAAGGGTAAAAAACTGTATGACAAACGGGAAACCATCAAAGATCGCGATGCCAAACGGGAGCTAAACCGCATTCGTGTCTGAAGATTTTCCATGTTGTTACTAATAATTAGAACTGAACATACAATTTGTTTCATCTTGTATATGCGTCGGATGAGACGTTCTGATTCGTTGACCGTACTTTAATTTAAATGAACCTAACCGAATAAAATTTCATGATGAATACGAGGTATGGAGTTTGCCGACTAAGCGTTGTTCCTGTAAGAGGTGAAAATTCCGACAGAGCAGAGCAGGTAACTCAATTGTTATTTGGCGATCACTATGAGATT
>Ga0196965_1000156_pt1 | contig 49270 bp, 45 predicted proteins | sample S1_20metaG_FD_148668 | JGI IMG/M metagenome (GOLD analysis project Ga0196965, IMG submission 148668) | Soil microbial communities from Anza Borrego desert, Southern California, United States - S1_20 | ecosystem: Environmental > Terrestrial > Soil > Desert | place: USA: California | collected...
TTATGTCTGGCGGCCATAGCGATTTGGACCCACCCCTTCCCATCCCGAACAGGGCCGTGAAACGAATCTGCGCCAATGATAGTATGCTTCTCGCATGCGAAAGTAGGTCACCGCCAGGCTTCTTATAAAGCGTCCAATTTAGGGACGCAGCAAAAGCCCTCTCTTGAGGGCTTTTGTATTTGCAGCAGATATGGCTGGACCATATCAATTCATTGAATTCGTTGATATAATGGCGAAAAACATGATGGGCATTGCGCCCATTTTTTGTTTCTGCGAGTTGAGGTGAGAGATGCAGGATTTACACAGCTTATTGGACCGTACAGTAACCCAGCTGGGTTATGAGCTGGTTGATCTTGAGATCTCAAACCGCGGTAAGCTGCTTCGGTTGTTTATTGACAAGCCAGAAGGCATCAATATTGATGATTGCGTGCTTGTAAGCAACCAGCTGAGTAATCTACTGGCGGTAGAGCATGACATTGACTATGACAGGCTGGAAGTATCGTCGCCCGGCCTCGATAGGGTGCTCAGGAAAGAAAAGGATTTTGTGCGTTTCACCGGTGAGCGGGCGCAGATCAAATTGCGCATTCCGGTGGCATCAAGGAAGAATTTTATTGGCATTCTGCGTGGTATGGAGCAGGAGTCTGTGTTGCTTGAGTGTGAGGGCGCAATTGAGAAAATTGCATTGTCCAATATCGATAAGGCACGACTGGCCCCTGAGTTTTAACACGTATATAGGCGGAGGTTGAGATGAGTCGCGAAATATTGTTGCTGGTCGATGCACTGGCCCACGAAAAAAACGTGGGCAAAGATATCATTTTTACTGCTCTTGAGCTGGCCTTAGCTTCCGCTACCAAAAAGCGGTTTACTGAAGAGGCTGATGTTCGCGTGGAAATCGACCGGGAAAATGGCGAATACAAATCCTTCCGCCGCTGGCAGATTGTGGCAGATGAGCTGGTTGAAAATCCTGCAGCCCAGACGGCAATCAGTGAAGCTCAGAAAAATAACGCAGACCTGATCGAAGGTGACTATATCGAGGAGCCGCTCGAATCAGTGGAATTTGGCCGCATTGGTGCCCAGGCCGCCAAGCAAGTCATTCTGCAAAAAGTACGAGAAGCTGAGCGTGAGCAGATTCTTAATGACTTCCTCGCCCGCAAGGAACACTTGGTGACGGGTGTCATCAAGCGCATGGAAAAAGGCAATGCCATCATTGAAGTGGGTCGCATAGAGTCATTACTGCCTCGCGATCAGATGATTCCCAAGGAAAACTTGCGTGTAGGAGATCGTGTGCGTGCCTATCTGTCACGCATCGAACGAGGTCCGCGTGGTCCTCAGCTGATTCTGTCACGTATCGCCCCAGAGTTTCTCGCCAAGCTGTTTGAGCTTGAAGTGCCGGAAATTGAGGAAGGTTTGCTGGAGATCCGCGCAGCAGCGCGCGACCCGGGTTTGCGTTCCAAGATTGCAGTGAAATCCAATGACCAGCGTCTGGATCCGGTCGGCACCTGCGTCGGTATGCGCGGCTCACGTGTTCAGGCGGTTACCGGTGAACTGGCCGGTGAACGCGTGGATATCGTGTTGTGGTCCATGGACCCGGCGCAATTTGTCATTAACGCTATGGCGCCGGCTGAGGTCTCCAGCATTGTGGTAGACGAAGATGCGCATAGCATGGATGTTGTGGTGCATGAAGAGCAGCTTGCCCAGGCCATCGGCAGAAACGGACAGAACGTGCGGCTGGCTTCTGAACTGACGGGTTGGACTCTGAACATTCTCACAGAAGAAGAAGCTGCGAAGAAGCATGAAGAAGAGTACACGAGCACCCGCCAGCTGTTTATAGACAAGCTGGACGTTGATGAAGAGGTTGCCGATATCCTGGTACAGGAAGGCTTCAGCACGCTCGAGGAAATCGCTTATGTGCCTATCGCCGAGATGAGCGAAATTGAAGCTTTTGATGAAGACACCATCAATGAGCTTCGCAAGCGCGCACGTGCTGCCTTGCTGACTGAAGCGATCGCCAAGGAAGAAAAGGCTGAAGAAGCCTCCGAGGATCTGCTGAACATGGAAGGGATGGATGAGGCTACTGCGCACCAGTTGGCAGCCAATGGGGTGTCCACCATGGAAGATTTGGCAGATCTCGCCGTGGATGATCTGATCGAGCTCACTGAAATGGACGCCGAGCGCGCCAAGCAGTTGATCATGACAGCGCGGGCCCCATGGTTTGCCTGAGTAGCAGTGTTTTGCCTAGAAATCAAACGGAGTAATACATGGCACAATCAAGCGTAGCACAATTTGCCAGTGAGCTAGGGTTACCAGCAGAGCTTCTGCTGGAGCAGCTCAAGGGTGCCGGTGTGAACAAGAATACGCCCGAAGACAAATTGACCGAGCAGGATAAAGCGTCTCTGCTGGAATATCTACGCAAGGAACATGGTGCCCAGGCTCCGAAAAACAAGATCACGCTGACGCGCAAGCAGGTCACGGAGATCAAGAAATCCGACAGCACCGGCAAGGCGCGTACCATTCAAGTGGAAGTCCGCAAGAAGCGAGTTTTGGTGCGTCGTGATTTTACAGAGGAACTCGCTCCCCAAGTTGTTGCTGAGCCGCCGCCAGAAGTGGTGGAAACTCCTGCCCCCGTTCCAGTGCCAGAGCCAGAACCACTACCACAGGTGGAGCCGACGCCGGAAGTGGCGCCAGTGCCTGCAGCCAAACCGACCAAAAGCCATATCGACCCCGAGCAGATTGCCAAGCGCGAGCAGGAAGCCATGCGGCATGCTGAATTGATGGCGCGGCAGTCCGAAGACATCCGCAAGAAGCAGGAACTGGAGCTCAAGAAGCAACAGGAAGAAGCCAGGAAGGTGGCCGAAGCTGCGGCCAACACCAAGCTTTCCGAAGGTACCCTGCACAAGCCCGCCGCCAAGGAAGGTCAAAAGGAAGAGGACAGGTCCGGTAAAAAGGGCAAGGGCAGTACTGGTAAGGAGTGGGCGGATGCAAATAACAAGCGCCGTACTATCAAGACCCGCAACGATGTCGGCATCGGTCAAGGCTGGCGTGCCCACAAAAGCAAAAACAAGCACAAGGATAATGATGACCAGCAACACGCCTTTACAGCACCTACAGAACCAATAGTGCATGAAGTTCTTGTGCCGGAAACCATTTCTGTCGCCGACCTGGCACACAAGATGGCAGTCAAGGCCAGTGAAGTTATCAAGGCGCTCATGAACATGGGCATGATGGTGACGATCAACCAGGTACTTGATCAGGAAACAGCGATTATCCTGGTGGAGGAGATGGGCCACGTCGCCAAGGCGGCTGCGGCTAATGACCCCGAGGCTTTCCTGGAAGACACACAGCATGCCGAAGCGGTGCAGGCATCTCGTCCGCCGGTAGTGACTGTCATGGGCCACGTTGACCATGGCAAGACCTCTTTGCTGGATTACATACGCCGCAGCCGTGTGGCTTCGGGTGAAGCCGGTGGCATTACGCAGCATATTGGCGCCTACCATGTAGAAACTCCACGCGGTATGGTGACTTTCCTAGATACTCCGGGCCACGAAGCGTTCACCGCGATGCGGGCGCGTGGTGCCAAGGCGACTGATGTGGTGATTCTGGTGGTGGCAGCCGATGACGGCGTCATGCCGCAGACCATTGAGGCTATCCATCATGCAAAGGCAGCCAATGTGCCCCTGGTCGTGGCTGTCAACAAGATAGACAAGCCGGAAGCCAATCCTGAACGCGTCAAGCAAGAACTTGTTGCGCAAGAAGTGATTCCCGAGGAATACGGCGGCGAGACCATGTTTGTAGAGGTATCAGCCAAGACCGGTAACGGCATTGATAATCTGCTGGAAGCCGTATTGCTGCAGGCAGAAGTGCTGGAACTCAAGGCACCTCATAACGTACCTGCCAAGGGTCTGGTCATTGAAGGCCGCCTGGACAAGGGTCGTGGACCAGTTTCCACTATCCTGATTCAATCCGGCACACTCAAGCGTGGCGATATGCTGCTGGCCGGAAGTGCATTCGGCCGTGTACGCGCCATGCTGGATGAGGCTGGCCGGGAAATAAAGGAAGCTGGACCGTCTATCCCAGTAGAAATTCTGGGCTTGTCCGATGTGCCGGCAGCCGGCGAAGAAGTCATTGTGCTCAACGACGAACGCAAGGCTCGTGAAATTGCGCTGTTCCGTCAGGGTAAATTCCGTGATGTCAAATTGGCGAAGCAGCAAGCTGCCAAGCTTGAAAACATGTTTGAGCAGATGGGTGAGGGCGAGGTCAAATCCCTGCCGCTCATCATCAAGTCTGATGTACAGGGTTCGTTTGAGGCATTGGCAACTTCCCTGCAGAAACTGTCTACCGATGAGGTGAAGGTCAACATCATTCATACAGGTGTGGGCGCCATCAGCGAATCCGACGTCAACCTGGCAGCGGCATCCAAGGCCGTGGTCATCGGCTTCAATGTGCGCGCTGATGCCGGCGCCCGCAAGCTCATTGAAAGCTCAGGTGTGGATGTGCGGTACTACAACATCATCTATGAAGCGGTGGATGAAGTCCGTGCTGCACTAGGCGGTATGCTGTCGCCTGAGCAGAAAGAGTCGGTCATTGGCTCGGTCGAAATACGTGAGGTATACCGCATCTCCAAGGTGGGAACGGTTGCCGGTTGCTATGTGCTCGATGGCGTAGTGCGTCGCGGCTCCAGGGTGCGAGTATTGCGCGACAATGTCGTTATTCATACGGGCGAGCTGGATTCGCTCAAACGTTTCAAGGATGACGTCAAGGAAGTCAAAGCCAATTTCGAATGTGGTCTATCCCTGAGGAACTTCAATGATATTGAAGTGGGCGATACGCTGGAAGTCTTCGAGGTGGTCGAGGTCGCAAGAACGCTGTAATGGCCAAGGATTTCTCACGCAGCGATCGCGTTAGCGAACAAATCCGTCGCGAGCTGGCGGATCTCCTGCAATTCGATGTCAAGGACCCGCGCGTTGGCATGGTGACAATCACCGAGGTCGAAGTCAGCGGTGATCTGGCGCATGCCAAAATCTTCTATAGCGCGCCGGTACAGGACGACCCACAGGCATTTGCCGATCTGCAAAAAGGGCTGGAAAAAAGCGCAGGATTTTTGCGCAGCCAGCTCGGCAAGCGCATGTCAGTGCGTACCGTACCGCAGCTTCACTTTGTCTACGATACCTCGATAGACCACGGCATGAAGATTTCACGCCTCATCGAAGAAGCATTGGCGCCGCAAGACAAACCCAAAAACAGCTAGTTTAGCCAGCTCTCTTGCAATCCAAACGCATCAAGCGTCGTCTAGACGGTGTTCTTCTTCTCGATAAGCCTCTAGGCATATCATCCAACCAGGCATTACAGCAGGCAAAGCGGCTTTTCCAGGCAGCAAAGGCGGGCCACACCGGCAGCCTGGATCCCTTGGCAACCGGGCTCCTCCCTTTGTGTTTTGGCGAAGCCACCAAATTTTCCCATTTCCTGTTGGACGCGGACAAATCCTACCTCGCTCGCATAAAACTTGGCGTCACCACCACGACAGGAGATGCGGAAGGCGAGATATTGAATGCGTTGCCGGTGTCTGTCAGTCGTGAACAGGTTGAGTTTGCGATAGCAAGATTTATCGGAGAAATATCACAGGTGCCACCGATGTACTCCGCGCTCAAGCACCAGGGCAAACCGCTTTATGCCTATGCACGGGATGGCGTCGAGATCAATCGTGAGGCGCGTAATGTGATCATTCACGCCATCACCTTGAAACGTTTTGAGCAGGATGAGCTGGAGATTGCGGTGAGATGTTCCAAGGGCACCTATATTCGTACGCTTGCTGAAGATATCGGTAGCGCGCTGGGCTGCGGTGGGCATTTGATCGGCTTGCGTCGATTTTCTACCGGCCATTTTACATTGGATGATGGATTAACTCTGGAGCAACTCGAGGCTTTGCCTATGGAAGAACGAGATAAGAAATTGCTCGGGGCGGATGCCTTGATCAGCAATTTACCGGAAGTTCTCCTGGACGAAGAAAGCACTTACTATCTTCAACAAGGGCAGCGCATCTGGAAACCAGGCTTGATTCCCAAAGGGCAGTTCCGAATGTACGGACCCGGGCAGCTTTTCCTGGGCATAGGCGAACAAATGCAGGACGGTAAGATAGCACCCAAGCGATTGGTTCAAACAAATTAATATCATGCAAATGTTAAGAGAGTCCTTGTTAATCAATGACATTAAAGTTAGAATGCGCGGTTCAAGATTAGGAGAAAAAGATGTCTACTACGACTGCTGAAAAAGCCAAAATTGTTGGCGAGTATCAACAAGCACAAAATGATACCGGCTCCCCGGAGGTGCAGGTTGCACTTCTGAGTCAGCGCATCAGCGTACTGACTGAGCATTTCAAGGTAAACAAGAAGGATCACCACTCACGCCGTGGTCTTCTCGCAATGGTAAGCCAGCGCCGGAAACTGCTTGATTACCTCAAGCGCAAAAATGCTGATCGCTACCAGTCCCTGATCGAACGTTTAGGTCTGCGCAAGTAATTATTCATCTGGTAAATATTTGTAGAGCTAAGAATAAAAATTCTGTAATTTCAAGATAAGCCGAAAGCCCGCGGAAACGCAGCATTCGGCTTATTTGTTTTGAAAGGGCATATTGTGAAAGCAATCAAGAAAACGATTACGTATGGTCAGCATCAGCTGACATTGGAAACTGGCGAAATCGCGCGTCAGGCAGATGGTGCAGTCCTGGTAAGTCTGGATGACACCGTTGTGCTGGTTACCGTGGTGGGCAAGCATGAAGTAAAACCCGGTCAGGACTTCTTCCCACTGACGGTAGATTATCAAGAGCGAACCTATGCTGCGGGCAAAATTCCCGGCGGCTTCTTCAAGCGTGAAGGTCGTCCTTCCGAAAAGGAAACGCTAACATCGCGTCTGATTGATCGCCCGCTGCGCCCACTATTTCCGGAAGCTTTCTATAACGAAGTGCAGATCGTGGCGACCGTCATGTCGTCCGACAACGAAATTGATGCAGACATTCCCGCCATCATCGGGGCCTCGGCTGCTTTGGCTATTTCAGGCATTCCATTCTACGGTCCGATTGGTGCAGCCCGCGTGGGTTACATCAATGGTGAGTACGTATTAAACCCCACTGCCACGCAGCTTAAGGAAACCGAACTGGATCTGGTCGTAGCAGGCACCAGCAGCGCAGTACTCATGGTGGAGTCAGAAGCCAAGGAATTGCCAGAAGATGTCATGCTGGGTTCCGTGGTTTTCGGCCACGAGCAGATGCAGGCTGTCGTCAATCTGATTAACGAACTTGCTGCCGAAGTCGGCAAAGAACCCTGGGATTGGGCGCCCCCAGAAGAAAATTCTGCACTCATTGAAAAGATCAATGCTCTGGCGAGCAATGACATCAATGAGGCTTACAAGATCAAGAGCAAGAGTGCGCGTTCTTCCCGCCTTGATGAAATCAAGAGTCGCGTACTGGCAGAGCTGATTACAGACGAGACTTCCACCGAAGCCGCCAACGAAATCAAGGACTCGCTCTTCAATATAGAAGCCAAGGTAGTCCGTAGCCAGATTCTCAATGGCGAACCCCGTATTGACGGCCGCGATACCCGCACAGTCCGCCCCATCTCGATTCGTACTGGCGTTCTACCGCGCACGCACGGGTCCGCGCTGTTCACGCGTGGCGAAACCCAGGCACTGGTTGTTGCCACTCTGGGTACCGGTCGCGACGAACAGATTATTGACGCATTGCAGGGTGAATATACCGACCGCTTTATGCTGCACTACAATATGCCGCCTTACGCCACCGGCGAAACCGGCCGCGTAGGTACGCCGAAGCGCCGTGAAATTGGCCATGGACGTTTGGCCAAGCGTGCCCTGATGGCGGTATTGCCGACCCAGGAAGAGTTTGGTTACACCATCCGTATCGTATCGGAAATTACCGAATCCAACGGGTCCAGCTCTATGGCCTCCGTCTGTGGCGGCTGCCTGGCATTGATGGACGCAGGTGTGCCAGTGAAAGCGCACGTGGCAGGTATTGCCATGGGTCTGATCAAGGAAGGTAACCGCGTAGCTGTGCTGACCGACATTCTTGGTGATGAAGATCACCTCGGTGATATGGATTTCAAGGTAGCTGGCAGTGAGGAGGGTATTACCGCACTGCAGATGGACATCAAGATTACGGGGATCACGACCGAAATCATGCAGGTGGCATTGTCACAGGCCCGTGAAGGCCGGATGCACATCCTTGGACTGATGAAGCAGTCAATGGATCACGCACGTACTGAGCTATCCGAATTTGCTCCGCGCATCATTACCATGAAGATCAATCCTGAGAAGATTCGCGACGTGATCGGCAAGGGCGGCGCAGTAATCCGTGCACTGACTGAAGAAACCGGCACCACCATCGACATCGAAGACGACGGTACCATCAAGATCGGCTGCTTGAGTGCGGAGTCGGGCGAAGAGGCCAAGAAGCGGATCGAAGCGATAACGGCAGAAGTTGAAGTAGGCCAGACTTACGAAGGCACAGTCATCAAGCTGCTGGACTTCGGCGCAATTGTTTCCCTGCTGCCAGGCAAGGATGGCTTGCTGCATATCTCGCAGATCGCACATCAGCGCGTCAATGCAGTTTCGGATTTCCTGAAGGAAGGCCAGGTCGTGAAGGTCAAGGTAGTCGAAGCTGACGAAAAAGGCCGCGTGCGGCTCAGCATGAAGGCGTTGCTGGACGCACCGGCAGCTGAGGAGAAGTCTGAACCGGAGCAATCGCAGTCGGAATAATCCCGTAACGGGGAAACAAAAAAGGCCGGATATCCGGCCTTTTTTATTGGTAATCGCTGTTACCGGTTTTTACTGTGGCAACCGAGTAGATGCGCTAGAGCAGGTTATTACTTGGCGACCTGTCTTTCCCGAATCTCATCGAGTGTCTTGCAGTCAATACACAGTGTGGCGGTAGGGCGCGCTTCCAGGCGCTTGAGGCCAATCTCGATGCCGCAACTGTTGCAATAGCCATATTCGCCGGCATCAATCTTTAACAGGGTTTCGTCGATTTTCTTGATCAACTTACGCTCACGGTCACGATTACGCAATTCCAGTGCCATGTCGGATTCCTGGCTGGCGCGGTCATTTGGGTCAGCAAAGACAGTTACTTCATCCTGCATGGTGTGCACGGTACGATCGATATCCTGGCTCAGCTCGGCTTTCCAGTCATTAAGGATTTTGCGGAAATGGTTGAGCTGTTTTTCGTTCATGTATTCCTCATCGTTAGCTATCTGATAAGGAACAAATTGTCGGGAAATTGCTTCGGTCATGATCGCCTTTTTTAGCTCTGCTGCAATTAACAGAAAAATTAGGAAGGCGCAAGTTTACACTGATTGCCATACATGTGCAAAAGATGTGGCAGCGGCAAAAAACAGTGAAAAATCAAGCGTCGGGGGATTCACGTAAAGTCTGGGCCAGCAATGTATTTTCCATTAATGTTGCGACTGTCATGGGGCCTACGCCGCCGGGTACGGGTGTAATCCATGCAGCACGCTCCTTAGCCGTTGCGAAGTCAACATCGCCGCTCAGGGTGCCGTCAGGCATACGGGAGATTCCGATATCTACCACGATAGCGCCAGGCTTGATCCATTCCCCTTTGATTAGCTTGGCTTTACCCGTAGCCACAACGACGAGGTCTGCACCTGATACCTGGCCGGGCAAGTCTTTCGTGTGACGATGGCAACTTGTTACGGTACAGCCAGCCAGCAATAATTCCATGGCCATTGGGCGGCCCACATGATTGGAAACGCCAACCACGACGGCGTCCAACCCCATCAATTCCACACCAACTGCTTGCATCATCTTGATTACACCGTATGGCGTACAGGACCGCAATGTGGGCTGCCTGACCGTGAGGCGGCCGATGTTATAAGGATGAAAGCCATCCACATCCTTGGCCGGACTGATGTGTTCTATCACCGCTTCATCCTGGATATGTTCAGGCAGGGGAGACTGCACGAGAATGCCATCAACCTCATCATCTTCATTCAGGTGGCCTATGAGCGACAGTAGCTCGGCTTGGGTAGTAGTCGCCGGCAGGTTATGCGCCAGCGAGCGTATTCCTACTTTTTCGCAGGCCAGACGCTTGTTACGTACATAGATGTGTGAAGCGGGGTCGTCTCCTATCAGAACGACCGCAAGCGCAGGATTACGTTTGCCTTCAGCTACCCGTGATTCAATTCTGGATTTGACTTCGTGGAGCAAGGCCTCGGCTATTGCCTTGCCATCAATGATCTGCGCGGTCATGAAGTGTTGTTATTAAAGGGAAGCCGCTATTTTAGCAGGCAATCCAGGAATATTAGAATTGACCGTATGTCACGATTAGGCTATATTCTCCGCCCTCGGGGTGTAGCGTAGCCTGGTAGCGCGCCTGCTTTGGGAGCAGGATGTCGGGAGTTCGAATCTCTCCACCCCGACCAGTTTATAAGTTGTTCCTTAGATTGCCCGACAATCTGCCCGTAGCTCAATCGGATAGAGCACCAGCCTTCTAAGCTGGGGGTTACAGGTTCGATTCCTGTCGGGCAGGCCAGCTTTATGGGCCATTGATGACTGGTTCCAGTTTCAGTGGTGGCTGTAGCTCAGTTGGTAGAGCCCTGGATTGTGATTCCAGTTGTCGTGGGTTCGAGCCCCATCAGCCACCCCATCCTCTCGCTAAACGGCCCTGCTGTTGATGCACCAAGCCTTTGGGGCTATAGTGGCACCATGAAATTCCTGGAAATTTCTGCCGTGTGCACGATAACAAGAAAGCCCATCTGATGGCTGCACCTCTTCCCATCCTTATCATCATTGATGATGATCCGCTGATTACCGACACCTTGCACTATGTCCTCGGCAAGCATTTTGATGTGTATGTTGCCGAATCGAGGACCCAGGCCAAAAGCCTGATGCGCCAGCTGGAATCGCCGCCTTCATTGGCCCTGGTGGACCTGGGGCTGCCTCCTGTACCGCACAAGCCTGATGAAGGTTTCAAGATGATAGGTGAGCTGCTCGCACATTCGCCTACTATGAAGATTCTGGTGCTGTCCGGGCAGAATGAGGATGCCAATGTGAAGCATGCGCTGGCTTTGGGTGCCGTGGATTTCATCCCCAAGCCTTGCGATGTCGAGCGCCTGCATGTGCTGCTGGAGAACGCCCTTAAGCTGCAGGACGCGGAATTGGGCGAAATCCGCGAAGAGCAATTCAATTGTGGTCTGTTGGGAAACAGCCTGCCGATGCAGACCCTGCGTACGCAGATTAGCCAGTTTGCCGATGCTCCGTTCCCAGTGCTGATTGAAGGTGAATCCGGTAGCGGCAAAGAGCTGGTGGCCAATTGCCTACACCGCTTAAGCCAGCGTGCCCGACAACCCTATCTTTCGGTCAATTGCGCCGCCATTTCTCCCATGCTGGCGGAATCGATTCTTTTTGGCCATGGCAAGGGCGCATTCACCGGTGCGGGCACTTCGCATACGGGATATTTCGAGGATGCAGGTGAAGGTACGCTGTTCCTAGACGAAATCGGCGAATTGCCTATCGAATTGCAGGCAAAATTGCTGCGCGTACTCGAAAATGGCGAATATCAACGCATTGGCGAAACACAGACTCGTCGCAGCAAGGCAAGAATTGTGGCAGCAACCAACCGCGACCTGCGCGATGAAGTGCGAGCTGGCGGCTTCCGTATCGATCTCTATCACCGTTTAAGCGTATTTGCCATTCGTGTCCCGCCACTGCGCGATCTGGAAGAAGACCGTTACTTGTTGCTCGAACATTTCAGCGATTTCTATGCACGTGAAACCGGGCAAAAACCGTTCAGCTTTGATGCGAATGCCAAGCAGCGGTGGCTCGACTATCATTTCCCCGGCAATGTGCGCGAGTTGCGCAATATCATCATCCGCCTCATCGCCAAGTATGCGGGCCAGACAATCAGCGATAGTCAGCTCGCAGCGGAGCTTGACCTCGTGCAGCAGATGGCGGCTACCGATCTTCCCCTGATTGCAGATGACAATGCGTTGGCTCAGCACGCACACAAACATCTGCAATCTCAGGCGAACCTCAACCTCGACTACGTACTGAAGTGCTGGGAAAAGGCATATGTGAATGCAGCATTGAAAATCACCCATGGCAACCTGAGTCAGGCTGCCAAGCTGCTGGGCATCAATCGCACGACTTTATACAGCCGCATACAGCTACAAGAAGAATTCAAAGAATGATGTCGGGCGCCTGATGTACTACGCACACTTCGGGCTCCAACAGCCGCCATTCAAGATCACCCCCAATACTGATTTCTTTTTTTCCGGCGGTAACCGCGGGGCCGTTCTCGATGCACTGATTTACGCCATCAATAGCGGCGAGGGCATCATCAAGGTCGTGGGTGAAGTGGGCAGCGGCAAAACCATGTTGTGCCGCATGCTGCAGACGCTCTTGCCTGAAAAGGTGGAAAGCGTTTACCTCGCTAATCCGAGCGTTGCACCCGAAGATGTATTGCATGCGATTGCCTTCGAACTGCAGCTCAAGCTTCCCAAAAATGCAGATCGCCTGCAGGCCATGCAGGTTCTGCAAAGCTATCTGCTGAAGCGCCATGCCGATGGCAAGCAGGTCGTGATCTTCATTGAAGAAGCCCAGGGCATGCCGCTTGCGACACTGGAAGAAATTCGGTTGCTGTCCAATCTGGAAACCAAGAACGACAAGCTATTGCAGATTGTGCTGTTCGGCCAGCCAGAGCTTGATAGCAACCTCAATCAGACGCACATCCGCCAGCTGCGCGAGCGCATTACCCACAGTTTTTACCTCGGACCGCTCAATGAAAAGGAAATAGGTGAATACCTGATTTTCCGCTTGCGTGCTGCGGGTTACTTCGGACCTCATCTGTTCAGCGCCTCTGCCATTCGCAAGCTCGCCAATGCTGCGCAAGGGCTGGTGCGTCGTGCCAATATCCTTGCGGACAAGGCTTTATTAGCGGCATTTTCTGAAAATGTTTACCAGGTGACGCCGAAACATGTGAGAGCTGCCATTCGCGACAGTGAATTCGGCGCTGCACAGGCCAGACAAAAAACTGGTTTGGGGCGGTATGCCGGCTTGGCCGCAATGCTGGTTGCCGGCGTTGGGGTCGGTTATCTGGCCTATGCCTTGTCAGCGGGAGATGGAACGGGGAAATCTACTGAGCGCGTGGCGCACGCACCTGAAAAAACGGAAGTTACCGCAGTTCAAACCGTCGTTCATGACCCTGCACCCAGTGTTGTCTCGGAGGTGCAGGCCGATGCAAAGGGCGCATCTGTTGCAAATAGTGGGTCTGTAGCAATTGCAGCGACGGAATCTGCTACGGCAGCACAACCGGATGCAATCAAGGAAACGCCCGCCTCTGGCGCAAGTGCAGGCTTGTTGCAGCAACGTCTAGAAGCGGGTCAGGTGTGGCTATCTGAAAGCCCGGAATCACAGGTTACCGTGCAATTCATGGGTGGAGCAAGTGAGACGCAGATGGAGGAGCAGCTCAAGGCGCTCAGTCGCCAGCTGGACCTCGATAAAATCTACCTCTTCCGCACTACCGAAAGCGGCCGGCCATTCGTGATTGCGACTTACGGCAGCTATCCCACCTGGAACGCGGGTGCACAGGCAAGGCGACAATTGCCCAATTCGCTGCAGGCAAACCAGCCCAAGCTGCGTTCAGCCGGTGGAATTATTAAAGAAACGAAGTAACTTCAACAAGTTATACTTGCGCATTAATGCGCGGTGTGAGATAAGTAGCTGGTTGCGTCCGGGGAGCGGTTTAGGGGCATGAAAAGCAAATGGTTTTTATTGTGTACACTTGTGCTGGCCGGCTGTGCACACGAGTCCAAGGTTCAGCCGTCCAGCGGCCATATCGACGCGAGTGCCGTTGATAACGCGAAGCCGTCCGCATCCGCAAACATTCCAGCTCCAGTCAGACCGCAGGCATACGTTCCCCCGCCCAGACCCAAGCCTAAAGAGCAGACTTACAGCGTTGTAGTCAATGAAGTGCCCGTCAAGGAAATTCTTTTCGCACTGGCGCGCGAAAGCAAGCTCAACATCGATATTCACCCCTCTATCCAGGGCCGTGTGACCCTCAACGCGGTAGATCAGACCTTGCCCGCAATCCTTGAGCGGTTGGCGAAACAGGTCGACCTCACTTACCGCATGGAGGGCAATGTACTGACCATCGGACCAGATCAGCCCGTGCTGCGCTCCTACAAGATCGATTATGTGAACATGGCCCGGGACACCACCGCATCTGTTGGCGTGGCGTCGGAGATTGCCAGCACAGGCCGCGCGGCTTCGACTGGAGGTGCAGGAGCATCCGCCGGAGCGGGCTCGACAACAAACAGCTCCCGGACGCTGGTTTCAAGTGAATCCAAGAATCGCTTCTGGGAAACGCTGATTGCCAATATCAAGGACATCCTTGCCGAGACTGATAAGGAAGTCATCATCACCAGAACCGGAAGTGTCGCAGCCCCCTCGACCACAGTGGTGAATGTCAACGCAGGCCAGAATGCGGCTGCGCCCGGCACGGCAGCCCCGGCAGTAGTGCAGCCCAATATTGATACTTTGGAAAAAGAGCGCGAAGACGCCAGGAACGAATACAAGACACTGTTTGCCGCGACCGTGATTGCCAACCCTGAAACCGGCATCATCAATGTTCGCGGTACCAGCAAGCAGCATGAGCGTGTTCAGGAATTTCTGGATCGTGTGATGCACAGCGCCAAGCGGCAGGTGCTGATTGAGGCCACCATTGTGGAGGTGACGCTGAATGATGTGAATCAGGCTGGCATAGAATGGAGCAAGATCAGCGGCAATTTCAACTTTACCCAGGCCTTGGGAACAACCGGCGTACTTACCGGATTAACTTCAACAGGCCAGGGTTTGGCGTTAAGCAGCGCTCCCTTTGTCATCGGTTATGACGGCGGCAATGATCCCAGTGATTTGAACGTCACGCTGCGGCTTCTGCGCCAATTTGGTGATACCAAAGTTTTGTCGAGCCCCAAGCTCATGGTGTTGAATAATCAGACTGCCATTCTGAAAGTCGTGGATAACCTGGTTTATTTCACGATAGAGGCAGAAACCAATGCCAACCAGACGAATACGCAAACGACTTTCACGACGACACCCCATACTATCCCAGTAGGCGTTGTCATGAGCGTCACCCCGCAGATTAATGAGAGCGAGAGCGTAATGCTCAACGTGCGGCCGACTATTTCCCAGCGCATTGGGGACATCAGTGATCCCAATCCGTCGCTCAGAGTGTCTCCTGACGGAACGCCCTTGCCTACCCCGATAACATCCTCAATCCCGGTGATCCAGGTCCGGGAAATGGAATCGCTGCTCGAGGTACGAAGTGGCCAAACCGCTGTGCTCGGTGGGCTCATGCAGGATCAGATTGCCCGTACGTCAGATAACGTACCTGGTCTCTATAAGCTTCCCATCATCGGCAAGGCCTTCACCGCGCGGAACGATATCAACCGCAAGACGGAGCTAGTCATATTCATCCGCCCGACGGTCATCCAAACTGCCAGCCTGGAAAGCGAAGAATTGCAGTCTTTCCAGCAATTCCTGCCCTCGCATAAACTGCAGGAAACCCTAGATGAGTCTGCTGATTAAAGCCTTGCAAAAGGCAGAAGAAGAAAAGACTTCGGATGGCAGCACTGGCGCATCCTTGGGTGAGCTATCGCTAGAGCCCAGGCATACAGCGGGAACTGCTACCATCTCACGAGTTGAGCCTGAGTTGTCGGTAGAGCCCGTTACCTCGCAGCAGGCCGCCGCTGGCATGTTTGCCGCCAAGCGCCCTGCGGCTAGCGCTTCTGGTAATAAAAAAATGATGGTGATAGGCGTTGTAAGCCTGCTATTGCTGCTGCTGATTGGCCTGTATGTATATAGCTATATAGAATCTCTTACGCAGCCGCTAGCAGTGGCACCCCGTCCAGTCATCAGTCAGCCGCAGGCGGAGGCGGAGGCGCCGGTTATCCAGAATCATGTCGTTACGGAAGCGGATGGTGCGATGGATGCCACAGCTCCGACCGGCACGCCAATGGCAAATGAAACTGTTGTCGCTGACGAAACCAATCCCGAGGCAAAGGCTGATGCAACTAACATTACGCCGCAGCCGTCCGTCCCTGCATCCAAGTCGCAAAGATCAGCCGCCGTTACGGCAGACAGCAAACCGCAACTACGTAATTCTGAAGAGCTGACCATGGGCTCCCCCGTGGCAGTACCTGACGATGGCGCCTTGAAAATTACACGCAATCCCGTCGTGGTTGGCGTTCATCCTGATCTATCCGCAGCCTACCAGGCGTTCAATAACGGCGACGATGCCACCGCCCAATATCATTACCGTAAAGTCCTGCAGTCGGATATCCGCAACAGCGATGCCTTGCTAGGCATGGGGGCTATTGCGTCTCGCCAGGGGCGGGCTCCGGACGCCGCTGGCTGGTACGCAAAGGTGCTGGAAGTAGATCCGCGCAACACGATAGCCCAGGCTGCCCTGGCAAGCGGATATGCACAGGTGGATCCGATAGCGGCGGAGTCGCGGATCAAGAACATGCTCGCAGTGAAGCCGGATGCCCCTCACCTGCATGCCGCACTCGGAAATGTATATGCGGAACGTGGCGATTGGTCTCAGGCGCAGCAGGCTTATTTCCAGGCATTCCACTTTGCTCCCACGAATGCCGATTACGCCTTTAATCTCGCCATCAGCCTTGATCACATGGGCAAATCTTCTCTCGCCTTGCAGTATTACCAACAGGCACAAGCGTTGTTATCCCAATCCGGCAGCGGCAATATAGATAGCGTACAGCTGGAAGCGCGGATACAACAGCTGCAGTAGCTGCCGCCGCGCTGCCTATCTGCCTTGTTCGGGGTCTGCGAATCTGATAAATAGTCAGTACCAACAATAAAGACGATGAAATGCTGATTCTCTACAGGGCGAAATTCCATGGCTGAACAAAGACGCAAGCTCAGGTTGGGCGAGCTTATGGTCCAGCAGGGCCTCATTAGCCAGGATCAGCTGCGCATTGCTCTCATGGAGCAGGAGCAGAACAATATTCCGCTGGGCCGCCAACTCGTGCGCCTGGGGTTTGTCACCGAAGCCATGGTTCGCGATCTGGTTGCCCATACCATCGGGCAGGAGAGCGTAGATCTCACCACGGTGATCGCCGATGCAGATGCGCTCAAGATGGTGCCGGAGGATTTCGCCCGCCGTTATCACCTGTTGCCCATCGCTTATGAGGAATCCAACCGCTCGCTGGTGGTGGCGATGGCAGACATGTTCAACGTGGTGGCGATTGACCAGCTGCGCGCCATGCTCGGGGGCCAGATCCAGGTCAAGCCGGTGCTTGCCGCTGAAGCCCAGCTGGAAGAACATATCGACCAGTTTTACGGCTACGAGTTATCGGTTGACGGCATTCTGCGCGAGATCGAGACAGGCGAGATCGACTACCAGAGTCTGCAGGCTGGTGGTGATGAATATACACAACCGGTCGTGAGGCTGGTGGGTGCGCTGCTGATGGATGCCGTCAAGCGAGGGGCATCTGATATCCACTTCGAGCCTGAATACGCTTTCCTGCGTGTGCGTTACCGTATCGATGGTGTGCTGCAGCAGATCCGCAGCCTGCACAAAACCTACTGGCCGGGCATCGCCGTACGGCTCAAGGTCATCAGCGGCATGGACATTGCCGAGACGCGCTCGCCGCAGGATGGTCGCCTCAATATCACGCTCGTAGGTCGCCCGATTGATTTCCGTGTTGCCAGCCATCCGACAATCCATGGTGAAAACATCGTACTGCGTGTGCTTGACCGCGAAAAATCCATCATCCCGATGGAGCGCATGAATCTACGCACAGAAACGCTGGAAGAGCTGAAGCTCATGATGACGCGCCCTGAGGGCATCATGATTGTCACCGGCCCCACCGGCAGCGGCAAGACCACCACACTGTATTCGCTGCTGACGTTCCAGAATACGGAGTCGGTCAACATCATGACTCTGGAAGACCCGGTTGAATATCCGGTCGCCATGATGCGCCAGACCTCGGTGGCCGAAGTAAATAAGGTGGATTTTGCCAACGGCATCCGCTCCATCATGCGGCAGGACCCGGACATCATCCTGGTCGGTGAAATCCGCGATGCGGATACCGCGACCATGGCTTTCCGTGCTGCCATGACGGGCCACCAGGTATTCAGTACGCTACACACCAATTCCGCACTGGGGACTTTCCCGCGTCTGTCTGACATCGGCATCTCGCCCGACATCATGGCAGGCAACATTATCGGCGTCGTTGCCCAGCGGCTGGTGCGGGTTTTATGTACGCACTGCAAGGAAGCCTATTCCCCAAGTGAGGACGAACGCAGGTTATTGGGCGTCAAGCCGCGCGCCGACTTGCAGGTGTACCGGCATACCGGCTGCAAACGCTGTGGTTATACCGGCTACCGCGGACGCATGGCGATCATTGAGTTGCTGCGTATCGACAGCGACCTGGACGCATTGATTGCCCGCAAGGCGCACCTGGACGAGATACGCAAGCTGGCGCTGGACAAGGGCTTTGTGACCCTGGCAGATGACGGCATACGCCGCATCCAGGATGGCACGACCAGCCTGGCGGAAGTGATGCGCGTCATTGATCTGACCAACCGGATGCATTAGTGCGGTATGCCAACCTACAATTACAAGGCGGTAGACCAGGTTGGCCACCCAGCGCAGGGACAGATGGATGCGCAAAACGAGATTGATCTTGAGCTGCGGCTGGAGCGTATCGGTCTCAACCTGATCACGTTCCGCCAGGCGAAGAAGAACACCTCGGTTTTCAGCAGCCGCAAGGTGTCGCTGAAAGATTTGATGATGTTCTGCTTCCAGCTCGAACAGCTCAGCAGCGCCGGTGTGCCATTGCTGGAAGGGTTGTCCGATCTGCGCGACAGCACTACCAACCTGCATTTCCAGAAAATTATTGGCGCACTGGTCTCCGAAGTGGAAGGCGGCAAGATGCTGTCCCAAGCGCTGGCGCAATATCCCAGCGTATTCAGCAATGTCTTCGTCAGCCTGGTGCGTGCCGGCGAGCAGACCGGCAAATTGCCGGAGGTCTTCGAGAATCTCGCCAATACCTTCAAATGGCAGGATGAGCTGGTTTCGCAAACCAAGCGCTTGCTGACATATCCGGTGTTTGTGCTGTTTGTGGTGGTCGGAGCAGTGACGTTCCTCATGATGTTTCTGGTGCCGCAGATGACCTCTTTTCTTGGCAATATGGGGCAGGAGCTGCCCACCCAGACCAAGGTGCTGATGTTCATTTCGAAAGTCTTCGTTGATTACTGGTGGTTGTTGTTCAGCCTGCCTGTTGTGGCCGCCATCGTTATCAGCCTCATGATTCGGCAGAGTGCCGAGATGCGCTACCGCTTCGATTTTGTCGTGCTGCATCTGCCCGTGACCGGCGATATCCTGCAGAAAATCATCCTGGCGCGCTTTGCGCGTTATTTTGCATTGATGTACCAGACAGGTATTCCGATTCTCGATGCCATCAAGACCTGCGAGGATATCGTGGGCAACCGGGCTGTGGCCAGCGCTCTGAACCGCGCCCACCAGCAGATTAACGCGGGCGACAGCATGAGCGAGAGCTTTCACAATGCCGGCCTGTTTCCGCCGCTGGTGGTGCGCATGATCAAAGTGGGCGAGAACAGCGGCGCGCTGGATACGTCATTGCTGAAAATCAGCTATTTCTACGACCGCGATGTCAATGAATCCATCGACAAGATGCTCAAGATGCTGGAGCCTGCGCTGACTGTGGTACTGGGTGGCATACTCGCATTCATCATGTTCTCGGTGCTGGGTCCGGTGTACGATTCCTTCAGCCAGCTCAAACTGTGACCATGCCAAACAATAACGATACTGGCCGCCATGTTTACTAAAATCGTTCTGTGCGCAACTGGCAAGCACCTGACGGCAGGCATCTGGCGGCTGGGTAAACTGCAATCCCATCAGGTTTTCCGCAATGACGAGCAAGGCCATCAGGATTTCCGCCGGTTTCTGCAGAATCATCCGGATACTCAGCTCTACCTGCTAGCGGATGATGTGGAAGAAGATTTCCGGCTCGAGACCTTGCCGCACACCTTTGGCAGCGCGCGTCGGGAGATGGTCGAGCGCAAGCTTAACCAGATCTATCGCGGTACGGCATATCGCGCTGCCCACTTTATCAATCGTGAGAGGGAAAAACGCCGCGATGATCGATATCTCTTCATCGCGCTGAGCAACACCGATTTCATCCAGGCATGGATGAACATCATCGAAGAGCTTCAGGCGCCACTCGTCGGGATTTATCTGCTGCCCATGGTAAGCCAGGTGATAGTACGCCGGCTCAAGCTCATGGCACCGCATATCCTGCTCAGCGAAAGGCTGAGCTCCGGGTTGCGACAGACCTACTTGCACAACGGCCGCTTGCGGGTCAGCCGTCTCGCGCCAATTTCGCCTGATGCAGAAAACAAGCTGGGCTATTTCTATGTAACGGAAACCGAGAAGGCGCGGCTCTACCTGATTAGCCAGCGTCACATCACTCGCGATACTGCGCTGAATGTGGTCATGCCGTCGCTCGATAGCAGTAGTGAGCAGATCGGCCGACTCATCGAACAGGAAAACGGTGTCGATTGCAATCAGGTGGATCTCGCGCGGTTCGCCGCCAACCTGAAGCTGGATCCGGACATCCTGCGGAAAACACCTGAGTTGCTGCACATGCATCTGCTGGCGATGGGCAATGTGCCGGATAACCTCGCACCATCCAAACAGGTCAAGAATTCGCAGCTCAACATGCTGCGCAAGGGACTAAATCTCACCAGCGCCGTCATATTACTGGCAGGGCTTGTATTGGCAGGCATTTATCTCAAGGAAAGTTTTGATTCTGACGCTACAGTGGCGCAGCTCGTTAGCCAGACCCAAGCGCAGGAAACCCTCTATAACGAGGTTGCCAAGGATTTCCCCTCTACGCCTATTCCCAGCAATGACCTCAAGCTAGCCGTCGAGCTGCATCAAGCCCTCGTGGGCTATGCAAAGTCCCCGGAACGCATCATGCATGTGATCAGCCAGGCTATCGAAGATGCGCCCGAAATCGAGATCACCCGCCTACGCTGGGTGCGTACCAGCGACACCGCAATGAAGGATGCCGAAGATCGCGCCGCCACGGCATCAGCACCGCAAACAACACAAGCCCCGAATGGTTTTGTGCCAGACCCCACGGCGCTGTATCAGGTGGCATTCGTGAATGGAGAGATTCGCGGCTTTACCGGCGATTACCGTGCCGCCCTGCAAAGCGTGACGCAGCTGGTGGAAAGGCTGCGAGCGAACCAGGAAGTCGAGCAGGTGCAGATACTGCAGGAACCGGTCAATGTCAGCTCGCTTACCAGCCTGCAAGGCAGCACGGCGGAGGAGCGCACATCGCAGCAAACGCCTGCCCTGTTCAAGCTCAAAATCATCCTGAAACGGCAGGGGGCACCCGCATGAACCTGACCAAACAGGATTGGACCAAGCTGCGCTATCCCATCATCTCGCTGGGCGCGGCACTCATAGTCGCCACCCTGCTGGTGGGATACGCCGAGGGAAGGAAAACCGAGAAGCAGAAAATCCTCTCGCAGCAGGAGGGCCAGCTTAACCAGGCGCGGCAGCGCTATCAGTCATCCGGGCTGGAGAAAGACACCATCACCCAATACTTGCCGCAGTATCAGCAGCTGATCCAGGACGGCTTTATCGGTGAAGAACGGCGGCTGGAATGGGTGGACGGCCTGCGTACGATACATCAGCAGCACAAGCTGTTCGGCATCAATTACATGATCGAGACCCAGCAGGAATACAAACCGACCTTTGCGCTCAATGTAGGACCGTTCAGCCTGCAGCGCTCGATCATGAAGCTCGAGCTTGCCATGCTGCACGAGGGCGACCTGCTTACGCTCATCAACGCGCTGGATGCGCAGCAGACCACGCCTTTCATCGTGCGTGATTGCGAAGTCACGGGCACGCCTATTACCAATACCACGAATCTCGCCCCGAACCTGCGGGCCAATTGCGAGCTGGACTGGTTGACCATTCGTGAACCGCAGGGCATCAAGCCATGAGATATCTGCTGATATTGCTGATGCTATCCCCCGTAGCCGCACTGGCAGCGGAACCGTTCGGCCGTCTTTTCACCACGCCTGCAGAGCGCGCCACGCTGGATCATCTTCGCCAGACGCGCAAGATCGAGCCCGTCAACGTGGACCCGACCAAGGAGGTTCTCGAACTGGCGCCCGTAGCGCCGTCTGCAGTATCGGTGCAGGGTTATGTAAAGCGCAGCGACGGCAAAAAAGGTACTGTATGGATCAATGATCAGCCTGTGCAGGAAAATTCGACCACCGGAGGCGTAGAAGTCGGCAAGCTGCCCAGGAACGGTAATGAAGTTCAGCTGAAAGTCCCGGGTCTCGACAGAAGCCTCAAGCTCAAGGCCGGGCAGGCTTATGATCCCGAAACGGATTCAATTACCGAAAGCAAGGTCAGAGCTAAGCAGCCTGATGCCCAGGAATCAGGCACCATAGGAAGCATGCCGGGTGAATAACCCGCGATCGCAAAAACAGAGCCCCATATCGTTAGGCCGCAAGCAGCAAGGTGCGGTCCTTATTCTTATAGCATTTATTATAGGTTTGGCGGTTACGGCTTTCCTAATCAGGAGCTTAAGTACGTCGTCCGCCCAGGCTAAACGGGCAGAAGACACGATGCAGTCTCTTAAAAAAGCAAAAGAAGCATTAATTGCTTGGTCGGTGGCTCACCCTAACTGGCCTGGCATCATGCCTTTCCCTGACAGAGGAAATGAGAGTAGCGGGGATGGTTATGATGGGAAAAGTGATTGCGTCACTTCTGGACTGAATTATCCTCACTTGATTGGAAAACTTCCATTAGTCGGTGACTCTAATTGTTTGAACCCTCAGCATGGTATAGGCCAAGTATTCCGTGATTCCTCTGGCGAAGTGTTGTGGTATGCGGTTTCAAGAAATTTAATTCGAACAAGTAGTGCTGCAACTACCCCAATTATCAATCCAGGAATAATCAATACATCGACTGACTGGCTCAGGGTATACGACATCAATGGCAATTTATTGTCAGATAAAGTTGCTGCCGTGATCATGGCTCCGGGGTCGGCGTTAGCAAATCAAAGCCGGAGTAATACTGCATCCCCTTCCAATTACTTAGATGAAATAACAATTGGTTCTGCAACTTATGCTAACTGGAGGTTTACTTCAACAGACTCAAGCTTTGTCATGGGGGGAAGTGCTTCTTCAGGAACATTTAATGATCGATTGATATACATAACCATTGATGAACTGATTACTGCGTTAGAAATCCGTGCAGCTAATTCAGCTAAAGAAGCATTAAATAGTTATGCGTCTACCAATGGAGGTAATTATCCTTACGCTGCCCCTTTAGGGATTACTCGCGGATACAGTTGTATGGAATCTAATAATAAGGGACTGTTGCCGTTGGATAATGGAAGTTGTAGTTATTCTTTTGTTTTGAATGAATCGAATCCTCCATCATGGTGGCCGGTATGGCTGCCATGGCTAGGAGTGGATGAGTATGCTGTTTCCTCTATTTGCAGTTTTAATAATGTGGAAAAGGTAGTGTTCACAAGGGTATCTGGAGCTAATTACACTACCCCGAGTCAAAGTTGCATAGCCAATGGATTGACTTGTACATGTACGGGAGCAGGCAGTTGTAGTGGCTTTAATGCCCCGACGTTTACATGTGATGGAGCAGGAAATTGTAATTCGGCAAGCCACCAACGTAATGAAAACAGCAGGTTGGAGTTTGAGGGCGGGTATTTTCCCGCTGCATCGGGCGTATGCTCTTCCGCGCCTGTATGCGAAGCTGGCAAAGGGTATCCTGTGCAATGTATTGGTGCAAGTAGTGATGCTAGTGGAACATTTACACATGATTGCCTAGAGGTCCCCTTAATTTTACCGGATTGGTTCAGGTCTAATCGCTGGCAGGATTATTTCTATTACCGTACTTCTCGCGGTGAGACAGAAGACCTCGCATCGGGGGACAAGAGTGGCTTGAAAGCTATATTAATTGGCGCAGGAGCACCTCTCAATCCTTCTGACCATGGAGCGAATCAGAGCAGACCTTCCTGCGTAGAAGAAGATTATCTGGATAGTGATGAAAATATAGGGGGTGAGCTTTTAAAGTTTGATCCAAACTACATGCCGAAAACCAGTACCTATAACGATAAGGTGTTTATTGTCGCGCCATGACGAACTTGAATTCTAGGATAAATTGCAATAAAGGCTTCTCCTTGGTTGAGATGGCTGTCGTGATCACAATTCTAGGGCTTGTACTAGGCGCTTTATTGCTTCCATTACAAGCGCAACGTAATCAGGTTTTCCAAACTCAGACCGAAAATACTTTGGAAACAGCGAGACGCGCCCTTTTAGGATTTGCACAAGCTAATGGTCGTTTGCCATGTCCTGCCGTGGCGGGCAGCAATGGGATTGAAAGCCCCATGCCTGTAACAGGCACGTGTACATCACAATGGGGATTTCTGCCCGCGGCAACATTGGGCATCCAGCCGACTGATACAAATGGGTTCGCTATTGATGGTTGGAATAATCCTATACGTTATGCAGTTACAACGGCTAACTCGAATAGTTTTACCACCGCGAATGGCATGAATAATACAACCATCTCGGTATTAGGACCTGATTTAAGGGTTTGTACGAATTCAGCGGCAACAAATTGTTCAACAACGACATATCTTATAAATAATGCCGTGGCTGTGATTTTATCTACTGGCCCTACAGCCGTAGATGGTACGGGAGGTCCGGATGAAGATGAGAACTTGGATGAAAATGACACGATATTCGTTAGCCAAACACCGGTAGCGATAGCAGGCAATGAGTTTGATCATTTGGTAGCCTGGATTTCTCCTTATGTCCTCTACAACGCCATGATTGAGGCGGGACAGCTGCATTGACATGAACGACAACCAGCTCTTGCGTTACAGTCGCCATATCCTCTTGCCGCAAATCAGTTATGAAGGGCAGGAGAAGCTGGTGGAAAGCCATGCGCTGGTTGTCGGCGCGGGCGGGCTGGGTTCTCCAGTCGCGCTTTACTTGGCGGCAGGGGGTGTAGGCAAGCTGACCATTTGCGATTTCGATGAGGTCGACCTTACCAATCTCCAGCGCCAGATCATACATACGACACAATCGGTTGGCCTCAATAAAGCTTTATCTGCACAGCAGGCCATACAGGCGATGAATCCGGATACCGTGGTGCAGACCGTTCAAGAAAAATCTTCTGTGAAAGCCTTTGAGAAGCTGATCGGCGAGGCCGATGTTGTCATCGACTGCACCGACAACTTCGCTACGCGCTATACGCTCAACCGGATTTGCGTGAAGCTGCGCAAGCCGCTGGTGTCTGGCGCGGCTATCGGTTTTGAGGGGCAGGTTTCCGTATTCGATATGCGGAACGCAGCAAGCCCATGCTACCAGTGTCTATTCCCGGATATGGGTGCAGAGGAAAACCTGCGCTGCGCAGAGAATGGCGTTTTCTCGCCGTTGGTGGGCATCATTGGCACCACGCAGGCAGCAGAGGCGATGAAACTGTTGATGGGTATAGGCGAGAGCCTGCAAGGCAGGCTGCTGCTGTTGGACTCGCTCGCCATGGAGTGGCGCAGCATACGCCTGAGCCGCGACCCATCATGCAAGGTCTGCGGCGCAGAGGCAGATGCCGCCTGATTATTTAGGCCCGGCGAAATACCACACGATAAAGCCGAGCACCGGGAATATGATGATGCCCAGAATCCACAAGACCTTCTTGAGTCCGTCCGCCGAGCTTTGCAGAATCTTCACGATGGCGTAGATGTCCGCAATCAGAATCAGTAATCCGAAAATCGCTTCCATAGCTTTTCTCCTGTTGAGTTATTTTCCGCCGATCAGGCCTTTGACGGCGCCGATGATATCGCCCGGCAGTACGACGACCTTGCTGTTATCCGTGCTCGCCATCTTCTGCAGGGTCTGGATGTAGCGGTCGCCCAGCAGGAAGGTCGCGGAGCTGTTGTTCTCTTTGACCGCGTCGGAAATCATGCGGATGGCTTCAGCGGATGCTTCCGCAGCCACCTTCTGCGCCTCGGCATCTCTCCTTGCGGCCTCCAGCCGTGCTTCCGCGTTGAGAATCAGCGATTGCTTGTCGCCTTCTGCACGGGTCACAACAGCGACGCGTTCGCGCTCCGCAGAGGCCTGCTGTTCCATGGCCTGCTGCATGTTGGGCGAGGGTTTGATGTCCTGGATTTCAACTGATTTGACGGTCAGTCCCCAATCGGCCGCTTCATCAGCAATAGCCAATTTGAGTTCGGCCTTGATACGGTCTCGTGAAGTCAACGCCTGGTTGAGGTCCATGCCGCCGATGATCGAGCGCAGGCTGGTCTGCACCATGTTGCGCATGCCCTCGTGGAAATTTTCAATCCCGTACACCGAGCGCTCGATGTTGGTGACTTTAATAAACGCCACGGCATTAGCCAGAATAACCGCATTGTCGCTGGTGATGACCTCCTGCTGCGGCACATCGAGAATGATATCCTTGGTCGTAACTTTGTAGCTGACCTTGTCGAATACCGGAAAAATCAGGTTGAAGCCGGGTTTGATCACCGCGTGGAACTTGCCGAGGCGCTCCACTACCCATTCCTGGCCTTGCGGCACGATGCGGATGCCCAGCCACAACAGTATGACGACGGGCACCAGCAGAACAATCATGAATTCAAGCATGCTTATTTCCTTTCGTCTGAATCAGGTCGAGCGTTTCACGCGCAGGGCATTGCCTTCCACCCCGATGATCACGGCTGTGGCGCCGACTTCCAGCTCTTCGTCACTGATGGCAGCCCACTCCCGGCTGCCCATCACACCCTGCGCAAATTGGATCCTGCCGTTGTGCCGTGCACTGACGGGCTCGATGATGGTGCCTGTCCTGCCCAGCTCATCCCCTTGCGACTGGCCGATGCGCAGATCCGGACCTGTTTTTTCGTAATGCAGTTTCCAGATGGCGACCGAGCTCAGTGACAACGCTGAAAACAGCAAAAACTGCATGACGGCCGACATGCCGGGAAAGAGCAATAGCGCAGCGCTCATGCACAGCGCAGAGATGCCAAACCACAGGATATAGAAAGTGCCTGTGGCCATCTCGACAGCGATCAGGATCAGGCCGAGTATGCCCCAGGCCCAGACGGGTTCGAACATGTTGCCCCTTTGTTGTTAAAACTGTTGGCAATCAGCATGCTATCAGACTGGCCCATGATTGTGCCGTTGCAAATCGCGCATTACACTCTACCGAAACAATAGGGGGAAGGATCGTCATGGGCATCATCCTGCTGGCCGTTCTGGCTATCATCGTGGTTTATTTCATCATGGTCTACAACAGCCTGGTGAGCATCAAGAATAACGTCTCAAAATCGTGGGCCAATATCGAAGTGTTGCTCAAGCAGCGCAATGAGGAGCTGCCCAAGCTGGTGGATACCTGCAAAAGCTACATGAAGCACGAGCAGGAGACCTTGCAGATAGTAATCCAGGCGCGGGCGCGGGCTGAAGAGGCACAACAGGCGCACGACATGGCTGCATTGGGCGAAGCGGAGAATGCGATCCGCGCCGGGCTGGGCAGCATCTTCGCCTTGGCTGAAGCCTACCCGGAACTCAAGGCAAATCAGAATTTCGCACACCTGCAGACCCGCATCACCGGCCTGGAAAATTCAATCGCCGACCGTCGCGAGTTTTATAACGACAGCGTTTATATCAACAATGTACGTATACAGCAGTTTCCTGACCTAATCGTCGCGCGGCTGCTGGGTTTTGCCGAATTTCAGATGCTGAATTTCTCGGCTGCGGAACTCAAGGACGTGGATATCGGCGCGCGCTTCAACGCCTGATGCGCTTGGGCAAATGGGCGAACCGCTACCTGAATGCGGTAACCCTGACCTTGCACTGTGGGTTGGCGATTGCTGCCTTGCTGTCAATCGAAAATCCGGATCGCCATCACATATGGTGGTTCCTGGCGTTAGCCGGCATGGCTGCCAGCTTTGCGGCCTGGCTGTTCCAACTGCGCCGCCTTCTTGCCATCTCGGAATATCCCACCTCGACCATTGCTGCAGCCGCACAGGGTTATGTCGAGCTCGTGGGCCGGGCGCAATGGATGCTGCCTCTCAAAAGCCCCATGTCGGGCCGGCCCTGTGTCTGGTTCCGTTACTGGGTTTACGCGCAAGACGGCAACGGCATCTGGCGGCTGGAGCAATACCAGAGCAGCGAGCAGGCATTCGAGATCGTCGATGCCACGGGCCGCTGCCGCATTGAGCCCACCGGCGCGGAAGTGATTGCCGGCGAGCGGCACCGCAAGCGCCAGCATGACCATTGCTATATCGAAGAGCTGATTCCCGTGGGAAAATCAACCTATATCCTGGGACAGCTCAAAACCATCACCGAAGAAACAGCGGCGACGCAGCTCAGGCAGGAGATTGGCCAGTTGCTGACGCAGTGGAAAAAATCCGGGTCTTTCATGAAGCGCTTTGACCTGGACGGTAATGGAGAAGTGGATATGCACGAGTGGGAGCAGGCGCGGGCACACGCGATGCGCGAAGTCATGCAGAAGCGGGGCGTGCTCAACCAACCTGAAACGCACTTGGTACACGCGCCTCGCGACGGGCGCCTATTCATGATCTCCGGTGTTTCACCGCATGAACTCAGGTCGCGCTATCGGTTCTGGGGCGTGCTGCATATCATTTTCTTCCTGGCCGCGACTGTGCTCGCGTACAGCCAAGCTGCATGGGTGCTGTGATAAAATCCAGCCCCTATGAGCGCAGACCAAACCCCGCAACAAACGCTGGCAAAATCCTTTGAACCCAAAGAGATAGAACGCCGCTGGTATCAATTCTGGGAAGGGCGCGGCTATTACGCAGCCGGCGCCAATCCCGCAACACAGGAAAATTTCTGTATCCTGCTGCCGCCGCCCAATGTCACGGGTACGCTGCACATGGGGCACGGTTTCAACCAGACCCTGATGGATGCGCTCACGCGCTACCATCGCATGCGCGGCGACAACACACTGTGGCAGCCCGGAACCGATCATGCCGGCATCGCCACACAAATCGTGGTCGAGCGCCAGCTCGATGCGCAAGGCGTGTCGCGTCATGACCTTGGTCGCGAAAAATTTGTGGAAAAGGTCTGGGAGTGGAAGGAATATTCCGGCGGTACCATCACTCGTCAGATGCGGCGTCTGGGCACCTCACCCGACTGGTCGCGCGAGCGATTCACGATGGACGAAGGGTTGTCCAAAACCGTTACCGAAACCTTTGTTCGGCTCTACAACGAAGGCCTGATCTATCGCGGCAAGCGGCTGGTGAATTGGGATGTGAAGCTGGGCACGGCGGTTTCTGATCTGGAAGTGATTCAGGAAGAGGAAGACGGCTCGCTATGGCATATCCGCTATCCGCTGGCGGATGGTTCCGGCCATCTCACCGTTGCCACCACGCGCCCTGAAACCATGCTGGGCGATGTCGCCGTCATGGTGCATCCGGAAGACGAGCGCTATAAACACCTCATCGGCAAGACCGTGAAATTGCCGCTATGCGATCGCGAGATTCCCATCATCGCAGACGATTATGTTGACCGCGAATTCGGTACCGGTGTGGTCAAGGTCACGCCCGCACATGACTTTAACGACTATGCAGTAGGGCAGCGCCAAAAGCTCGACAAGATCATTATCTTGGATCTGCAAGGCCTGATACCTTCAACTGCTCAGGTATACGCAGTAGATGGTTCTGCCAGGTCATCAATTGACTTGCCACGTAACCTTATCGGGCTAGAACGCTTTGCTGCTAGAAAACAAGTTGTTGCTGACCTAGAGGCGCAAGGCTTTTTGGAAAAAACCGAGAAACACAAGCTGAAAGTGCCGCGTGGCGACCGAACCGGCGTTGTCATCGAGCCCATGCTCACTGACCAGTGGTTCGTTGCCATGAGTAAACCCGCGACCGATGGCAAGAGCATTACGCAAAAAGCGCTGGAAGTGGTCGCCAATGGCGAGATCAAATTCGTCCCTGAGAATTGGGTCAACACCTACAACCAGTGGCTCAACAACATTCAGGACTGGTGCATTTCACGTCAGCTGTGGTGGGGTCACCAAATACCAGCTTGGTATGATGCGGTCGGTAATGAATACGTAGCACAGTCCGAGGATGAGGCAATTGAACAATTTAATTCAATGCTTTCTGAACTGGAAAAAAGTGATTTAGAGCAAGAGTCTATAAATTTACTAAGTGCTAAGGGACTCAAGCGCGATCCCGACGTTCTCGATACCTGGTATTCCTCGGCATTGTGGCCGTTCTCCACGCTGGACTGGACCGGCGATCCCGAGAAGGATGCGCAGAACCAGATGCTGCAGCAATATCTGCCTTCATCCGTGCTGGTGACCGGTTTCGACATCATCTTTTTCTGGGTGGCGCGTATGGTCATGATGACCACGCATCTCACGGGCAAGATTCCGTTCAAGCATGTGTACGTGCACGGCCTGATCCGCGATGCGGAAGGCCAGAAGATGTCCAAATCCAAGGGCAATGTGCTGGACCCGATTGACCTCATAGACGGCATTTCGCTGGATGAGCTGCTCAAAAAGCGAACCAGCGGCCTTATGAATCCGAAGCAGGCGGAGCAGATCGAAAAGCGCACGCGCAAGGAATTCCCCGAGGGCATCCCGGCCTTCGGAACTGATGCTTTAAGGTTTACCTTCGCCTCGCTTGCCAGTCCCGGCCGGGACATCAAGTTCGACCTCAACCGCTGTGAAGGCTATCGCAATTTCTGCAACAAGCTGTGGAATGCCACACGCTTCGTATTGATGAATTGCCTGAAGGAAGACGGTACGCCTCAGGACAATGGTCTGGAGCCCTGCGATACCCAGCCAACCGGATATCTGGACTTCTCACAGGCTGACCGCTGGATCGTCAGCGAACTACAGCGTGTGGAAGCTGAAGTGGAGAAGGGCTTCGCCGATTACCGTTTTGACCTGGTAGCGCAAGCCATTTACAAGTTCGTGTGGGATGAATACTGCGACTGGTATCTGGAACTTGCCAAGGTCCAAATCCAGGGGGGCTCTGAAGCCCAGAAGCGTGCCACCCGGCGTACATTGCTGCGGGTTCTCGAAACAATCCTGCGGCTCGCGCATCCGATTATCCCGTTCGTCACGGAAGAGCTGTGGCAAACGGTTGGCCCCATGTCCGGCAGGGATATGTCTCAGCCCGGGCCAAGCATTATGCTGCAGGCGTATCCGCGGAGCCAGCCGCAAAAAATCGATGCAGACAGCGACGCCTGGGCAGCGCTGCTCAAGCAAGCCGTGGATGCCTGCCGCAGCCTGCGCGGCGAGATGAATATCTCCCCGGCGCAACGCGTGCCGCTGATTGCCGCCGGCAATACAGATGCGCTGCAAGTATACGCACCTTATCTCAAGGCATTGGCGAAGCTGTCTGACGTTGAAGTGGTGGCAGAGCTGCCGGAAGCCGATGCGCCTGTGGCGCTGGCGGGCGATTTCCGCCTCATGCTCAAGATCGAGATTGATGTGGCTGCCGAGAAAGAACGTCTGGGCAAGGAAATTGCACGACTGCAGGGTGAGATCGCCAAGGCGCAGGCCAAGCTGGGCAATGCCGGATTTGTCGATCGTGCCCCTGCGGCTGTGGTCGAGCAGGAAAAGGAACGCCTGAACGGATTCACCGCCACGCTGGAGAAGCTGCAGGCCCAGCTCGCCAAGCTGAAGTAGGCGACCGGCGCTCGCGCTGGCATCTTTACTTTGGTATGCGCTAGGCGGTTATTTCTTATTAACCGCTTAAGCGGCTACTTCTGTTATGCCGCTTACGGTTATGTATGAGTTAAGCGCTTAGGCGTCTACGAGCAGCTTGAAGCCGCCGTATACCATACGCTTGTAATCGAACGGTGCACCTTCCGGCCCCATGCTGGCAAGGCGAGGGTCCTGCATGACTTTGGCGTTTACCCGGTCGCGGTGCGCACGCGACTTGAAAACAATGTAGGCGAAAATCACGATTTCATCGTCTTTCGTTTTTACGCTTTGCGTGAAGGGTACCAGTTCATGCGCATTCATATCTTCGGCCACCCATTCCTTGTATTCGAGTGCGCCGTGCTCGCGCCAGATGGCTCCGGCTTTTTTCGCGATGCGCCGATAGGCTGCGATACTTTTTACGGGAACTGGTAATACATAACCATCAACGTAGGGCATGAACTGCTCCTTTCGGGTTAGCTGCGCTTGCGGATATGGAAGGTAAATTCCCCGTTCTGCTCTTGCTGAGATAGCAGCTCGTGGCCGGTCTGTCTGCAGAATGCCTGGAAGTCTTTCACTGCGCCGGGGTCAGTCGCCACCACCTTGAGCACCTGGCCGCCTTCGAGCTCGGCAATACCCTTTTTGCAGCGCAGGATGGGCAAAGGACAGCGCAGCCCGCGGGCATCCAGCTCCTTGTCGAATTCCATAAGACTCAGCTCTTGGCGGATTCGCCGTTTTTGCCGAAGGTATAGCCCGCCTTGCCCCAAGCCAGCACACCGCCGCGCAGGTTGAATACATGCGCACGCCCCTTGTTGGCGACAAAGGCGGCAGCCTGAGCCGAACGGATGCCGCTATGGCAATAAAAAATCAGGGGGTCTTCACCGGCCAGCGATTCGAACTTCACGGGAATCATGGCGAGCGGGATATGCGTGGCCCCGGGGATAATGCCTCTGGCGACTTCATCATCGTTGCGCACATCAATGACCTGTACCTTCTGGTCGGCCATCATTTCGTGCAGGTCCGAGGCTTCTATTTCGTTGTAGCCGAACATGGAGATTCCTTAAAACGGGATGCGCATATTATGCCAGAGGGCTTTGCCTCCCAGACAAGCAGGTCTATTTGGTGCGCTGGAAAGTCTCGGGGCTGCTGGGGATGCCGGTGTAGGTCTCCCAGCTCTTGATGAATTCTGCTGGGGACAGCCTTTTGTCGCCGTCGCCATCAGCCTGGCTGAAGGGTTTTTCAAAATCCTCCAGCACTTTTGTGTCATCCAACGTCAGATAGCCCTTCTTATCGGCGTCGAGCTTGGCGAATGCGGAATCTGCCGTCTCCATCTTTCCCGGCACCATGGCGGGCAACACCGCGGGGTCCTGAGGTTCCGGCTCGACAATATCAGGCGCTGCCTGAGCAATAGGGATCATGCCGGCACTGCCGAGGATTCCGGTTAACAGAAACGCTTTGAATGGCGTGCGATTATGCATAACATTGAAGAATTGCAGTGAATTGCTCGTATGGTGACAAACCAGCGTCAGATGGTCGGTGTGACTGCAAACATAGGGGCATCAGGGATTGATGTCCAGAGATGCAAAGGCAGCGCATGCTGCCTTTAGTCCAAGCTATTTCATCATCTTGCAGGGATCGTCGCGCTGGGCTGGCTCAGTGATCCAGACGTAGTCGTACTGGTCGCGAAGCTCCTGGCCAATATTGATCTCAGGGGTGTCTTCAATGAAGCCGATGCTGACGTATTTAGCATCCGGCAGATGATGGCGGATGAGGCTGGGGATGCCGTAATCCTTGCGTACGTGTCCATTCCCCGCCACAAGTATTGCAGGACGCAGGTCAGCATGGCGCAATGCCGAGAACATGGCTGCATCCCGCGCGCGTTGCGCCAGCCGCATGCCCGGCAGCATAGCTTCGCTCATGTGGCCGCAATGCCCCTGTATCAGGCTGTCATCGAGGGTTTTCTGAGTGTCGGCATCCAGAGGTGCCTTGGTGATGAGAGTCTGCAGGTCTGCCGGCAGTACATCCAGACCTTTGCGTACCACATCTCTCGCTGTTTCACGTGGGATGTTGCCGCCAATCAGAGGTACACCATTCTGCACCGCCGACTCAAACAGCGGCTGGTGCAAGGGCCAACGCCAACCCTTGGCGTTGAAACCTGCAGCTTCGAGATCTTGCTGTAGATTGCTACTGGAGGCGAACGTCTTGCCGATCTCCAAGTGCTCAGCGACGAGAACAGGGGAGAGCGGTTTCAACGCGGCGAGCAGTTCGCCCCTGCGCTCATGGTGATGCGGATTGTCATGGACTTCGCCGAGCAGGATGAAGTCGCTCTCCGCGATGCGGCCGGTTAACAGTTCGGTGCTGATGACGGTACTGTCCCTCAGATCGACGATACGTTCCTCCGCCTGCGCCTGCGCGGCGAGCAAACCCAGCAGTAAAACCAGAAAGAATCTCACTCGCTTGTCTCCGGCACATAAATCATGGAACCATCCTTCATGCGGTAAGCCACGCCAGCCTTCTCGCCATCGCCACTGCCGATATTGCCGTTCGCTTTGTAGCGTTCGATTTTTTCACCTTTTTTAACAATCATTTCCATGCTGGGTTTACCGGCATCGGTAATGATGGTGACATCCTGCTTGCTGAAAGGATTCATCAGCGGATTTTTGGCAACGGTAATCAGCAGGGCTGCAATGATAACGAGAAAGATGTCGATGATATTCACCACTGACAAAATGGGATCGTCATTCTCCGGTTCATGCAATAACTTCATACTCATTTTGCCGCCTTCTGGCGGATGTCTGCGATTTCCAGCAGTTCCTCGGCCAGCCAGCGACGTCGTATGTTCACGATCCAGTAGGTGATGGAAGCGGCAATCAGCGCCAGGATAACCGCGGAGAAGGCCACCGTGAGGTTGCCGGAGACTTCAGCCAGATTACCGTCCGATAGGGACTTCAAGGCCGGGCCCATGGGGATCATGGTCGCCACCAGGCCCAGCATGGGGGCCACCCGACTGGCGATGCGCTGATTCTCAAGCATTTTGTGCGCAGCCACGTCGAGCTCGTCATCGCTCATGCCGGGGTGCTCGCGATACGCTGCCAGCAGCGCCTTGCCATGGCCGTGGCGTCGGCGCACGGCCAGAATGCTGAATTCACCTAGCACCCAGAAGGCATACAGGAACAACAGCGAAATCAGGGCTAGGGTGGGGAGCAGGAACATCTGCCCAATGAGATACATGAAGGATTCGATTTGGGTTTGCATGGTTAGACTCCGACAAAAAATGGATGCGATCAGTTACGCCAGGCGCGTACGGCGCCGCCTGCGACGGACAAGCCGAGCAGTGCCAGCGCAAGGATGAATAAGGGCTGTTTTGCGGGTTGCTTCTCTTCTACGCGCTCCAGCTGCATGCCCTGCAACTTGGGTACAGCCGGCAGCGTGGCTGCTGGTGGGACTAGTGCTGGCGCAGGGTCAGCGGTTTGGGATGACTTAGTTGTCGGTTCTGCTGCACTCTGCAGGCCGAAGCCCACGCCAACATAGGCATCGAAAACCGCGTTGTCGGTGCGCACGTCATGACGCTGGGCCAGGTCGCGATAACGTTCCTTGAGCTCCCTCACGGTCGCAGGGTCAGCCTGCCAATAGCCCTTGCGGGCGGCTTCCAGCATGCGCTCGATGGTTTGCGCCAAGGCATGCGGATTCTGGCTCTCGAACCATTGCTTGAGTCCCAGCTTGTGTTTGTCGCGTACATAGACATCCATGAACTCCTGCCATTGATCGTCACGGACTATCTCAGGCGCTGTGGCTTGCCAGCCCCAGAAGTTGTTGATGCCGTCGAGTACCTGCAATGTTCCGGCGTAACCCTCGCGTTTGAGGCCTTCGATATAGCCCGGATGGAAGTTGCGGGTCGCGAGCTCTTTGGCCAGGAACTGGGCGGCATCTTCCACCTTGCCGGAGCCCGAGCCGCGCAAGTTGGAAATATAAAGATCGGGTGCTTTGCCGTCCAGGTAGCGTACAGCTTGCGAAATCCCGCCCAGATACTGGAATGGGTCGTCCGTGGTCAGCATGCCGTAAAGATTGGAAGTACGCGCCAATACGGCGCCTTCCGTGCCTTTGAGGTGCTCCGCATAGAGATTGACGTCCTTTCCAGCTTGCCCCCACTCAGCTTCATCCGGTCCGTAGGCAAACTGCATGCGGGAAAGATAAAGCTGTGCCAGCTTGCGGTCGCCATCCTGTTGAGTTTTCCAGGTGTCGGTCGCCAGCGTGGCATCGTCAAGTCCGGTGCCGTAGCGTCCAGATTCCGATGAGAAAATACGTGTCTGGCCCGCCCGCAACGCAGCTTCGGCAGACATGCCCTGCTGTTCGAGTTGCAGGGTGATGCGCTGGCTGTTCTCAGCAACCGGATTGTCCGATTCCTGTGCTTCCGCAGCCAGTTTGGCAGCCTTGGCAAGTTGTTTCATGGTATTGGGAAAATGGTCGCGATACAGACCGGTGGCCGAGAGCACGATATCCACGCGCGGCCGGCCCAGCTTGTCGCGCGGCACCAGCCGCACATCGATGACACGCCCGCCTGCATCCCATACGGGTTCAACGCCCATGGCCCACAAGGCTTGCGCTTCCAGCATGCCGAAATGGCGCATGGTTTCCACCGACCACAGCGTGAATGTGAGTTTTTTTGGTGTTTTGCCAGATTTCTTCCGATGTGCCGCCAACAGATTTTCAAATGCTTCCTTGCCGGCTTCCCATGCCGCCTGCGTAGGCACTCGCGACGGATCGAACGCGTACAGATTGCGGCCGGTTGGTAGCGTGTCGGGATTCTTGATGGGGTCGCCGCCGTATGAAGTCGGGATATAACGTCCATCCAGCGCCTTGAGGAAAGAAGCCATTTCATTGTCGGCGCCTAGATCGGCATACCATTTCCTGGCTTTTTGCACGAGTGCGGCGTCTTCCTGCGTATCGCCGCTGAGGATGGCCTGCAGGCGCTTGTAAGGTGCGGATTCTGTTAGTTTGTCATAGTTGGCAACCAGCATTTCATCTGCTTCTTCGCCTGGTCTGGTTGACGTTCCCCAGAAATCCTTGCCCAGCATCATCAGTACTGTGGCCATGCGCCAGGGTTCGTCCGAGCCCTTGCCGAAGGTATGCAGGCCCAGCGGCTGGGCGGTGAGGGCGAGCTCATGCAGGTGGTCGTGTACTTCCTTGATGAAAGTAGGGAATTCCTTTTGGATACGTTGGGCGTCCCAGCCAATATCGCGGTCAATGCGCTCTTTTCGGACCTGTGCCAGGAAATCCGCCTTGATCTTATCCTTGACGGCACCTTCATCCTGCGCCAGCCACGCGTGCAGCTGATCATGGATGCGGGTCAGGCTGTCGTGCAAACCTGCCGGTGCAAAGGGTGGTGTCTGGTGACTGATGATGGTCGCGCGGCCGCGGCGCTTGGCCTGCGTGGCTTCTCCTATATTGTCCACAATATAGGGATAGACTATTGGCACATCGCCCACCGCCAGCATCGGGTAATCATAAACAGATAGGCCGCGCTCCTTACCCGGCAGCCATTCCTGGTTGCCATGGGTGCCGTAATGCACCATGGCATCGGCCTTGGCCTGTTCACGTGCCCATAAGTAGCTCGCCAGGTAGAAGTGCGATGGAATCGCGCTGCTGGAGTGATAAAGCGACTTTTCCTTCTCCTCCCAGCGCTCGCCGCGTGGCGCCTGCGGCAACAGGCTGACATTGCCCAGCTTCAGCCGCGGCACAATGAAGAAGGATTCGCCGCCCTGCTTCAGCACCATGGAGGATTTTTCCGGCGGTCCCCATTGCTCGTTGAGTGCCTGCCGGGTAATAGCTGGCAAGGTTTGCAGCCATTTGCGATAAGTGGCGACCGGTAGTCTGTCAGCTAGCCCTTCTCTTACCAGAGCCTGCAGCTCGGCCTGATCTTCGGGCGGACGGTAGTAGGGTGCAAGCAGGCGCTGCAGAAGCATGGTGAGCTGATGCTCTTCGGGATTCTGCGTATCGTAGCCTGCCGCTTTCATGGCGGTCAGTGTGGCGGACAGGCTGCGCGGCAAATTCATGAAGGAAGCTGAGAGATTTTTCTCTCCCGGCGGGTAGTTCCAGAAAAATAACACCACCTGCCGTTCAGCCGGAGGCTTGCGCTGCAACTGCGTGAGCTTGAGCGCTTTGCCGACTACCGCGTCCGTCTGAGCATCAATGGCGACCACCTGATCGTCGCTCTTACGTGTAGCTGCCGCTATCTGGATGTCCGTAACACCGGCATATTCGGCTTGCGCCAGGTAGAACGGCACATCCATCAGAGAAACGCCGTGCTGATCTGCGCGCCAAGTCGATTCGTCGCCCTTGCGGTACGGCATGGCCTGGATGACGGGGATGCCCAGGTTTTCGAATTCCCTGCGCCGGCCATCAGGATTCAGCATGATCTGCGTATTGATGATGACATCGGCGACCGGCTTGCCATTGATGGCTGCCATGCCGCTAATTGAATTGGGATCCATGACCGGGCTGTAGAAGGGCAGTGCAATGGCACCGCCAGCCTCGATGCGGTTGATCATGGCATCGATGAAAGCGGTTTGTTCGGCTGCGATGTATTGCTGGTGCATGGCAATGGCAACGACCGGCAGCATGGGTTTTTCCGCATCAATCTTGAGCCAGTGGAAGTATTCTGCTGGGCCGTTGAATACCAGATTGGGCGCCTTGGGATGGTAAACGGCGGAAGCCGGGAAAATGATGGGCTCCGGTACCGATGCCCATGAGTTGCCGCCGAAATGCGCCTGCAACGTCTGGAAGAAATGCACAAAATTATTGCGGCCGCCATTCACGTAATAGGCATGGAGCCACTGCGATAACGGCTCTTCTATGGCTTGTGCACTGAATGACTTGGTGCGCATCCAGATGGCCGGCTTGCCGGATTTTTCCAGTTGCGGAAGGGCGTTGGCAACGCGGCCGCGGATAAACTCTTCGATATGGTCGCGCGGCGCGTCGAAGATCACCAAGTCATAATTCGCGAATAACTCGCCGCCGGCATCGTCCGCCAAATGCTCCGCAAAGCGCGCTTCAACGCGGATGCCATAGTCTTTGGCGATATCGGCCAGGTTGTTGAATTTGCCCGGCGACACCGGGCTGGACGATACAAAGAGCACATCGGCTGACTGAGCGGTCAGGCTGCCTATGAGCAGGCCTGCCGCCAGAAACCAGTTATTGAAGCGTTTTAATTTCAAGCTAGGTGTCCTAGAACTGGTACTTGAAGCTGACAGAAGCATTGCGCCCAGGCTGCGTGAATGCATCAATCTGAGCATAAGTAGGACTCAAATCACGTACATCTGCCCAGAGTAGATATTTACGATCAAAAATATTGAACACGCCCCCACTAACGCTGAAGTTCTTGTTGAATTGGTAGTAGCCCGCCAAGTCGACAATTTCAAAACCGTCAGTGTTATAGAACGTCGCGGGATCAGGGTTGTGCTTCTTGTGTTCGACAGCAGTCACCATGAGCTGCGCGCCATAACGGCCCTTGTTGTCATAGCGCAAGCCCACAACCAGTTTGTTGGGATCAATCGTATCGAGCGGAGTTTTGACGCCGTTTTCTTTGGAGTCTCCTTCGGTATGAGCAAAACTCGCGGATGTGCTCCAGCGATTGTTGAATGCCCATTCCCCGCGCAGCTCGTAGCCGCTGATTTCAACATCATTCAGGTTAACTGACTGATTTATGTCAACGAGTATACCGTCCATTAAAACGTTGTCAGCGACCCTGACGTTGCTGGCTATGAAATCTTTATATTTGCCTTTGAAGGTGCTGGCGCTGTAGCGCAAACGGTTATTGTTACCCCGAATACCAAACTCGACAGTATCGCTGGTTTCTGGCTTGAGATTGGGATTTCCAATCGAAGCATAAGGGCCGTCTCCTATGACATTTGTGAAGTTAGTGACACCCCCATTTACTTGGCTCGGTTTCGGCGCACGGAAACCATGCGCATATTGAGCGAACAAATTAACGATTGGGTCAATCTTCCAGATTAAGCCCAGCTTGGGTGAGATTTCATCGTCGCTGAGCTTCGTGGGTTCAACCGTATTTTCAACTCTGTAATAACTGTCTGCATGAGGTTCGAGTTCAAATCTATCCCAGCGTAAGCCAGGAATGACGCTGAATTGCCCAATGTTGATTTCGTCCTGTATGAAAGCCCCGTACAGTCTATAGTCTGTATCGGGAAAGCTTTTTTTCGGTACAAATGGAGCAGTACCGGACTGAATATAGCCTTGCTTGAATGAGGCAACATCCGTAAGGCTGCCATCTATGCCGTACACGACACGATGTGAAACAGCGTCACCAAAATGGCTTTCCATTTGCAGATTGGCACCAATGGTGTCCTCGGTGTAATCAGTCGTACGCGTGCGGAGGATAGGGGTATTGCTGCGTTCTTCTTTACCGAATTGTTCGTTTGCTGAGTCTTGATGATAGATGCTGGCATTTATTCTCTGAATCCAGCTATTTTTGAAGTTAACGTAGGCGTAGTCGAGCTTGTAAAGTTGGCGTGAGATGTCATCTGCGACTTCTACATTCGTCAGAGCCGGGTTGGCGAATGGAGCATCGCCAAAAAAGGTGAATACGTTGGTATGCGAATCACGCTGCAAATCTTCGAATGTAATCTTGAATTGATGGTTTTCGCTAGGCTTTAGAACAAGCTTTGCAAGTATGTATTCAGATTCGGCGTCAGTCGGGTTTGGCTTGGTACGAGTGATATTGCGAGCGTCGTTGTCGCCCATGTTTTCAGTTTCTCGACCTCTGCGAAAGCTCCCAAGAACCATTGCTTCGATTACGTCATTTGCATAGGCAGCTGATGGTACTGTGGTCCAGCTATTGTCTGCGGAGGCGTATGTTTCCTTCAGGGACACCTGCCAAGGCTTGCCTAGTGTCAGCAAGTCTATAGGATCTTTCGTCAGGAAACTCACGGCGCCTGACAAGCCGTCGCTGCCATATTGGGTAGATGCTGGCCCACGCAAAATCTCAACCCGTTTGTAGGCCTCAACATCAATATAGTCGCCGCGGCCGACAGCAAAAGGACCACTGTCATACATCATGGGCAATCGGACACCATCAACCTGCAATAACACCTGATCGCCTTCCAGACCGCGAATGTTGATACCTTCATTGCCGGCCCGGCCCGTGGCGCGGAACACGCCTGATGCGCGATTGGGTGTGGAACGTACGGATGTGCCGACCTCATAACGCATGAGGTCCTTGATGTCAGTCGGCATTTCCTTTTCGATGTCGTCTGCCGTTTTCGTCGTTACAGTTGCAGCGACATCATTGACATCCTGTTCGGTGCGGGTTGCCGAGACAACTACTTCATTCATGATACGGTCTTGCTCTTTATCGGCCGCTGAAGCGGTTTCAAGTTCTGCCATAGCTTCAGGAATACCTCCTGCATATAGCATTGCGAGCAAGAAAGTGATGTGACGAAGCCGAAAAGCCGGCTGTGCGGAATTTCCCATGATATTTCCCCGTGTATGTTGATTAATCTGGCGGGCTGGCTAGGAAAAACCGTGGCTGGCTGGCTTGATTCAGTTCAATGAGCTCATCTATTGGTCATTGAGACGCGCACAGTAACACAATTATTATTGAATGAGAACTATTCTCATTGATGGCTTACATGAATCTACCAATGGATTCAGTTGATAATGCGATTAACCCAAATACTGGGCTGCACCAGCAAATAAAAAAGCTCACATGATCGTGAGCTTGGATATGGTGGCCGGGGGCAGAATCGAACTGCCGACACGCGGATTTTCAATCCGCTGCTCTACCAACTGAGCTACCCGGCCAACGCAAAATCACCATATAGCTGATTTTGCAAAGGCCGCATTATAACAAACTTCTCCGGCTTGAGGCATGTGCAGAAAGGCGCATGGCCAATTCAGGTAACGTCAACCAAAAAAGGCTACGCTCAGGTATGCTCACGCATGAGATTTTCCACAAGAAAAACATGCTGACATTTGATATTCCTCCTCTTGATTGCGCCCTGAAGCCAGAGCTTGAGGCCTGCATAGACAACAAGACCAAACCGCTGCGCTCGCTGGGCCGTCTGGAAGACATCGCGCTCAAGGTTGGCCTGATTCAGAATACCCTCACGCCCAAGCTCGCACGTCCGGTGATTCTGGTCTTCGCTGGGGATCATGGCATTGTGGAAGAGGGGGTCAGCCCCTTCCCGCAGGCTGTGACCCAGCAGATGGTGCACAATTTCCTGGCTGGCGGTGCTGGCATCAATGTGTTTGCCCGGCAGAACGGGGTCGCGCTGCGCATTGTGGATGCCGGCGTCAATCATATATTCGGACTGCTGCCTGACCTGATAGACGCCAAGATTGGCATGGGGACGGCAAGCTTCAAGCAGGCGCGAGCGATGGACGAAGCGCAATGCGAGCAGGCGCTCGAGCATGGAGCGGAACTCGCGCGGGCTGAAATCCAGGCCGGCAGCAATGTGCTCGGCTTCGGCGAGATGGGTATAGGCAATACTTCAGCAGCCGCTGCCTTGATGAGTGTGTTCTGCGATCTGCCCCCGGAGCAATGCGTGGGCCGCGGGGCGGGCCATGACGATGATGGCGTCAGGCGCAAGCTGGCGACAATACATGCGGCCATTAAACTGCATCAATGTAGTGCGTATGATCCCCTGCAGGTTCTGGCGACGTTTGGTGGTTTTGAGATCGCCATGATGGCAGGTGCCATGTTGGGTGCTGCGGAAAAGAAGGCCGTACTTTTGATAGACGGCTTTATCGCGACTTCTGCACTGCTCGTGGCCTCGCGCCTCGCGCCGGAGATACTCGATTACTGCATTTTTTCCCATTGCTCGGATGAGTCAGGTCATGCCTTGCTCCTGCGCCACCTGCAGGCGGAGCCGCTGCTGAATCTGGGTCTGCGGCTGGGCGAAGGTACAGGTGCAGCATTGGCCTATCCGCTGGTGCAGGCATCGGTCAATTTCCTAAACGAAATGGCGTCCTTCCAGTCCGCCAAGGTTAGTACGAAAGGCAGCGCATGAACCGCTGGCTGAACAGGGAGCTTGAGCTGTTCCTGGCGGCGGTTGGATTCTTCACCCGAGTGCCGGTTCCGATGAAGCCGGATTTCAGCGAAGCCGACCTCAATCATTCCACGCGTTATTTCCCGCTAGTTGGCATCATGATCGGCGCTGCGGCTGCTCTGGTTTATACGCTGGTCTCGGAAGTCCTGCCGCGAGAGCTGGCCGTCCTGGCGAGCATGGCTGCCACCATCTACATGACCGGCGCTTTCCATGAGGATGGTTTGACTGATGCCATTGATGGGCTGGGAGGCGGCTGGGAAAAGGAGCAGGTACTCAAGATTATGCAGGATTCGCGCATCGGCAGTTTTGGCGCGGTCGGATTGTTTCTCATGCTGATGGGAAAATACCAAGCGCTGATACATACCTATCCCGCGCTGATTCCGATAGCGATGATCGCAGGACATGCGCTGAGCCGCTTTGCCGCTGGGCTAGTCATTTATACACAATCCTATGTCAAGCCGCAGGGCAAGGCGAAGCCGCTGGCGACGAAGCTGGGGCGTGGCGAATTGGCAATCATGGCGGTATTCGGCATCGGGCCATTGCTATTACTCGCGCCTAAACTATTGATTGCCTTGGTCCCGGTAGCCGTCGTCTGGTGCTGGTTCAGCTATATCCTGAAGAAGCGGATTGGCGGCTATACCGGCGACTGTCTGGGCGCCATGCAGCAGTTGTGTGAACTGGCTTTCTATCTCGGAGTGGCGGCGTGGAGCTTTACCTGATACGGCATACCACTCCGGATATCGGCGCAGGTGTTTGTTACGGTCAAAGTGATATTGATGTCGCCGCAAGCTTCCCGGTGGAAGCTCAAACCATTTGGCAGAAACTGGCTGCCATCAAGCAGGGAGTCATCTACACCAGCCCGGCGTGCCGTTGCCTGAAACTGGCCAAACTGCTCGCCGAGCGGTGGCAATGCAGCGCGCCTGTCGAGGATATTCGGCTCAAGGAACTGCATTTCGGCGAATGGGAAATGCAGCGCTGGGACGACATCAGTTTGCAGGCACTGGAGCGCTGGGGTGCGAGTTATATCCATGAATCGCCGCCCGGCGGGGAAAGCTTCATGGTATTGCAGCAACGGGCAAAGGATTTTTTGCGTGACTTGCAGGCCATGCCTACCGCGTCAGCAGTCGTGGTGACGCATGCAGGCGTAATTCGCGCCCTGGTATCAGACGTCATGCAGTTGCCATTGAATGAAACATTCGACCTGAAACTGGGCTATGGCGGCATTACCCATCTCAGCTTCAATAAAGGTGCTGTAAGGCTGGTGCAGTTGAATGGTTGAATAGATTTACTTGAGCTTGAGCGGCAGGCCTGCCGCGACAAAAAAGACTTCATCGCAAACAGCCGCGACAGTCTGATTCAGCCGTCCGGCCTCATCCTGGAATTGACGGTTAATCTCCCCTAGCGGGACGATGCCCATACCTACTTCGTTGCTGACGAGCACGATCTTGCCTGGAAGGTTCGGCAAGACGGCGAGCAAATTCTCGCGTTGCCTGTACCAGTCGATGCCTTCGGGCGGGACGCATTCCGGACAGATGCATTGCGCCAGCCACAGCGTCAAGCAATCCACGATCACGCAACGTTCCGGTGCGACTTCTTCGGCGAGGACCTTTGCCAGATGATGGGGCTCTTCCACGGTTTGCCAGTTGGCCGGGCGTCTGGATTGGTGTTGCGCGACGCGGTTGCCGAACTCATCGTCATAAACCTGCGCGGTGGCAATGTAGGTCACGGCAAGCCCACTATCTTTGGCTATTTGTTCTGCAAGGCCGCTTTTGCCTGAACGGGCGCCGCCAAGAATCAGGGTCAGACTCATTTCAACTCCAGTGTTTGGCGTGGGTCTGCTGTACGGCCCACCGCCGGATGATGGACTGCAGCTGCTTCAGGCCCTGAGTAATGGCAGAAGGCCCAGGCTGCAGAATGTCGGCTGATTTGATCTCGTGCACAAAGCCGTTGCGTACCGCAGGAATCGCGCTCCAGCCTGGTCTCGCCATCAGCTTTTCCGGCTGAAATTTCTTGCCGCACCATGAGCCGATGATGATATCCGGCATTCTATCGACCACCTGGGGACCGGCAATGATGCGGTCACCGGCTGAGGCATGGACGCTGAGCTCTTCGAAACAGTCCTTGCCGCCGGCGATTTCGATGAGTTCCGATACCCAGAGGATGCCAGAAATGATGGGCTCATCCCATTCCTCAAAATAAACCGTGGGCCGCAGTGTAAGCTCAGCGGCACTTTCTCTGGCGGCGCTGATGACGGTTTCAAGTTCTTTCACAATGGCTGCTGCCTTTTCACAGCTGTCCGTGAGCCTGCCGATGGTGAAGATCATGCGAAGAATTTCCGCCACCGATCGCTGATTGAACAGATGTACTTCGATGCCTGCGCGGATGAGGTCTGCCGCGATGTCCGCCTGCAGATTGGAAAAGCCCAGTACAAGGTCAGGCTGCAGAGCCAATATCTTGTCTATCTTAGCGGTGGAGAAAGCCGCTACCTTGGGTTTCTCGCGTCTGGCGCGAGCAGGTCGCGTGGAATAACCGGAAATGCCGACGATCCGATCTTCCAGCCCCAAGGCGTACATCACTTCGGTAATTTCTGCCGTCAGGCAGACGATACGACGAAAAGAATGGTGTGCTGGAGAGGCCGCAGCTGTGTCGATTGCGGCCTGTTCCATGCGAGAGCTTAAGCCTGAACGGAAGGCTTGACTTTGATACTGCGCAGCAGGTAAGCGCCAGCCCAGATCATGGCGAAATACAGGGCTGCAAAACCTGCGAACGAAGGCAGGTAATTCCAGCCGTACAACATGGTCTCCATCACTCCGTTATTCGGAAAACGGCCGGAGAACAAGTAATAGGTCTGGGTGGAAATGACAAACGCCAACACCGTGGTAAACAGGCTGACCACGGCGTACGGGGCGGGCGCAAATGCGTTTTCCTGAGCCGCCAGCCAGCGGCCACCCAGCCACATGACCCCATAGGCCGGAATCAGTCCCCAATAGCCGTCTGTCAGGCAGAAACCTTGTGCGGGATCGATGGCGGCAGCGCCAAAATCAATGAAGGAACCCAGCATGAAAAACGCCGCGAACCAGACCCACCGTTTTAGCAGTAGTCCGCCCAGCAGGAAGACCGCCAGACTGGCATCTGGCAGCGAAACCGAGGTCAGCACATGACTGCCACGCGTCAGCAGCATGAAGAAGGCCAGTGCAGCGACGATGCCAAGCGCCCGGTACCATTGTCTGGCTAAGTCATGTGTATTCATTCCGTTTTTCATTACATCTCCTAATTCTGTTTATACCAACATCAATAGTCGAATAATAACATTTAGCACTGATGGTAAATCAGACTTACAAGTCAACTTTCATTCCAATGCGCCAAGTACGCTCAAAATCGTAGGGATAGGCGACAACGTCGTTTGCGACTGGAAAATCACTTCGGATAAATAAGCCATTTTTGTGCTCGAATAGATTGCTGACGACAGCAAACCATTGAACGTTTCGCCATTGGTAACTCAATGCCAGATTGGTCGAATGATAGTCATCCTGTTTTTCGCCCAGCGCATTCGCAAAATCGCCGATTACATAACCCTTAGAACGCCATGTATGACTCAGATTGATGTTAATCGGTGGTGTAGGACGAAAGTTGATGTGGGTATTGACGCTATGTTTTGGGACGCCCGGAAGTTCCTTGCCATCGAATGTTTCAGTTCCGTCAGCTTCGCGGTCAATCTTGGCCCGGATATAGTTATAAATGATAGACGACGATAATTTCTCTGTTATTTTCCAGGTGTCCTGAATTTCGATACCGTATTTGTGGGTCTCATCAAGATTGGTATTTGCAAAAGTGAATGGGTTGTAATAGATCTCGTCACTGAGATCGACATGGTAACCAGTTAGCTTGAGCCTGTTTGTAGGTGTGACGTGATTCAGCCCAAGATTGAATGTACGTGAACGAGCGGGTGCAATGAACCCGTTGAAACCGCCGCCAAAGAGGAAAAAGCGATCAACATCCGGCGCTTGGTAAGCCTTGTTGTAGTTGCTAAAAATGCTGGTAGTTTGTGTAAGTCGATAGTTGGCTCCAATATCCCACGCATCAAGTTCTTCGGAGTCATCCAAGCTATTGCCGCCGGTTGCAGTGTAGTCATACTCAATTTTTTCACGGCGAGTGCCAGCAGAAAATGTCCAGGCATTAAGTCGGTACTCTCCGCTCACGTAAGCCGCCAAGCTGTCTTTGCTCGTGATATCTGTTGCACCTTCTCGCGAACCTTCGAAATTCTGAACACCCCCGACTACGCTCAAAGATGCGTCTTCATAACTGAAGGCCAAGTCATTTGATCGATAATCGTAATCAAATTGATTGTTGAAAGTGATGTAATCAGAGAGCTTGTCCTCACGATAGTGATTAACTGCGATTTTCCAGTTCGAATTGATGGAATATCCCACTCCTATACGCCACTGGTCTGAATCAATAGCTTGATGATTAAGGACAGGCCTTCCCAAAAAATCTGTCCCAACTAGGCGCGGATCGTCTTTAAACTGAGCCATCGACAACGTATTGGTATACCGTGTATCGATACGGGAGCTAGTGCCTTCCAGATTTACATATAAATCGTTGGAAGGCTTCAGCTTGAGCTTGATGTTTTGCGATCTGCTGATGAAGTCATCCCTGTTGCCAGTAACATCCTTCTTGCCGTAACCCTTATTGCTGTCATGAGCTGCACTGGCGGAAAGATCAAAATATTGTTCCGATACGCCTGCAGAGACATAACCAGACAGAGTTTGAAAGTTTCCTGCAGATGCGCTCACAGTAACGCCTGACTTGGCCTTTGTATGGATCTGAATTGTGCCAGCTACTGCACCGTCGCCATGAAGAACGGAGCCGCTTCCTTTAGTGATTTCAATTCGATCGATATTGCCAAGAGGGATTGCGCCAATGAGCTGTGATGACAGATCGATGTTGTTCATTCTCTGGCCATCTACGGTGATCACAATGCTTTGAAAACCGCTCTCAGCGCCAAACCCCCGCAGGTCTAGCAACGGCGCGGCGCGGTTACCAGCACCAGGAAGTACGTTTACCGATGAGTGCTGCAAGAGATAGTCATATAAAGATCGGGCGCCAGATCGGCCAATCCTTTCTGCGGTATGGATTTCGGAAGCATATGTGGTTTCCGTATCCTTGCGCTCGAAACGGTTTGCAGTGACGACAACTTCTTCAGTTTGTATGTCGATTTCGGCGGACAGAGCGCTGCTGGTATATGAGACAAGCAGGCATAGCAGACTTGAAATGGTTTTTTTCATTGTATTCCCCTTGGGACATGCGACCCCGCACGTCTGGTTTAGCAGGAAATACCGGGAATAGAATGGAATCAGGTTGCCATTAAAGGCTAGCGCGCAACCGTCACCCCGCGGTATTTCAACGTGGTTGTGCAGGCCGGTCTCCGGGCTCACGAGTTTTGATAACCGCCTTCCCATGGCTTTAAAGCCACAGTGGCATTGAGGTCACCCACACTCGCTTACCGTTGCGGGGGCAGCACAGGCATTGTTCGGGTTCACTTTTAGAATCCAAACGCACCTGTTTCCCGTTTCACCTGCCATGGAGAGACCATGGCGGGCACCTGACAACGTGAGCGGATTATAGATGAATGATGATTTTCGACGCAAAAAAACTTTTCGTAACATACTGTAATACTTTCAGAAATCCGCCTTAACAGTTGACCTTGCAGGGATTTCCCAATTATAGTGAGAGCCATGGATGCCGATTTAAAAGCCCTCGAAGAAAAGGTCACACGCCTGATTGCGTTATGCCAGTCATTGCGTGAAGAGAACGTGCAGTTGCGCCAGGATCTGGCGCAAGCCCAGGATGATTCCCGGCAGTTGCGCGATAACATGACGCAGGCAACAGCCAGGCTGGAAGCATTGATCGATCGCTTGCCGGTGGAAGCGATCGCGAAGGAATCGATATGAGTTCGGGTGTTGACGTCAATATCATGGGGCGCGAGTTCAAGGTTGCATGCTCGGAGGAAGAGCGCGAAGGCCTGATTACGGCCGTCAATTACCTCGACAAGAAAATGCGCGAGATTCGCGATACCGGCAAGGTCATTGGTGTCGAGCGCATTGCCATCATGGCTGCGCTCAACCTTTCGCATGAGCTGCTGACCGCACGCAGCGGCGGTTTTGACATCGGGGAATACAAGCGTAGAATCACCTCATTGCAGGAACAGATTGATGCAGTGGTAGCTGACCAAAACGATTTGTTCTGATCCAACAGTTTCCCGGATGCAATATCCGGCCGGTTTGTTCCCTGCGGTGTTGTTTAAGCTATATATTCCTTGAACTAGTCTATAGCATCGGTTTCGGTCTATTAAATTGCTGTGTGCGCACCCCTTGCGAGTGTACCTGACGCGTTTAAGGCTGTTACCACTTGAACCT